>OOAJ01000043.1_pt1 | contig 107191 bp, 106 predicted proteins | sample 1671241 | NCBI WGS metagenome assembly OOAJ01 (sample SAMN06348136, study PRJEB24527) | human gut metagenome | biome: human gut; feature: ankylosing spondylitis patient; material: feces | host: Homo sapiens | place: China | collected 2015-10
TAAAAATATAATACAATAAAAAACAATGATATCGAATCATTGTTTTTTAGCGAGCTTATATCCCCATAAATAAATTTAGGGGCTTTACGCTCGCATTTGGTAATTTTAATATTCAAATTAGGACCGATAATACCTCCAAGAATAATACAAAAAATATCAGTTAGGACACCATAAGGCATAAAAAAACACTCCTTTTATGAAAAAGATGTGATACTTTAACATAAAAGAAGTGTTGATGTCAAGCAAGATTATTTAGGATTATTAGCAACATATTCTTTAATAACTTTTACAGCACCTTCAATGCCTGTACGAGCTACATTGATTATTAAATCATAATCTTTAGGTTCGCCCCAGTTAAGTCCTGTATAGTAATTATAGTAAGAAGCACGTTTTTGGTCTTCTTTTTTTAATTCAGATAAGGATTTATGATAAATAAGTTGACCTCTAGTAGTTCTGAAATCATCGTCAGCAACGATAAAGAAGCTATAAGCATTATAGTCATTTAAGATATAATTAGCACAACGACCTACAAAAATACCAGATTTATAATAATCAGCTAATTGTTTTATAGCGTTAGATTGAGGTTTAAACATAAACATATCATCATTTTGAACAACATTATCAAAGATATGTTCATATGGAGATTCATCACCATAAAGATTAGTATAAGTGAGATTTAATTCTTCTAATTTACAACCTTTTTCAAGATGTTCAGCAATCAAAGCAACTAATTTTCTATCATAAAGAGGGATTTGAAGTTCTTTAGCTAGAATTTCTGCTACTTCGCGTCCGCCAGCACCATATTGACGACCTATTGTAATTAACATAATATTTTCCTCCTTGAACTTATCTCATTATTAGCAACATTAGCAACCAATATCGCGAAGTTTTTTACCTTCCATAAGATTGCTTTCAATTTTTTCAAGAGAAACACCTTTTGTTTCTGGAACAATGTAGATTGTGCAGAAAATGAAGATTACGTTCAAAATACCATATAACCAGAATGTTTGAGCGGAACCAATACCTTCGAGAAGGGAAAGGAATGTAGCACCGATAATCATATTGGATACCCAGTTTGTAGTAGTAGAGCAAGCTATACCGAAGTCACGGCTCTTAAGAGGTTGAATTTCAGAGCATAAAATCCAGATAACAGGTGCAGCACTCATAGCATAACCAGCGATGGAAAGAATTGTCATACCAACAGCAGTGTAAGAAATCCATTGAGCTGTATTTCCGCCTTCAAACTGCATGAGGCACCAGCCAAGAACGATAAGAGCTAAAGCCATGATACCGAAACCAATTTTAAGTGCGATTTTACGACCAGTTTTATCAATGAACTGCATGGAAATCCAAGTGAAGATAACGAATGTCATACCATCTAAGATAGTAGCGAACATTTGGTCTGTGTGGCTTTCAAAACCAGCAAGACTGAAGATTTTTGGAGCATAATACATGATGATGTTCTGACCAGTGAATTGTTGCATGAACTGTAAGAACATACCAAGGAAAACAACACGACGAACATTTTTGTTTGCTTTGAATAAAGAGAAACCAGCTTGTTTAACTTTTAAGCTATCTGTGATATCTTGGAGTTCTTCATGAGCTTTTTCTTTGTTACCACGAAGAACGTTAAGTACTTTTTGAGCTTCAGTTGTAAAACCTTTAGAAGCGAGCCAACGTGGGCTATCTGGTAATTTAGCAACAGCGATTATTAATAAGAATGCAGGGATACTGATGATACCAAGCATAAGTCTCCAGCTTTCTGTTGGAGCAAGAAGTGTATCAGAGATAAATGCAATAACGATACCGAAGTTAATCATGAGCTGATACATGGAAATCAAACGACCACGATGTTCTTTTTCACTCATTTCAGAAAGATAAAGTGGTGCTACATAAGAAGCAACCCCAATGGAGAAACCTAAGATTATACGAGAGATTAATAAAATTTCATAATTAGGAGCGAATGAAGAACCAAAACAACCAATAATAAATAAGAGACCTGCTGTTAAAATAGATTTTTTACGACCTAATTTAGATGAAATCCATAAAGTAATAATAGAACCAATAGCTGCACCAAACATCATAGAACTTACGATCCATTCTTGCATTTGGCTTGTGAGTGATAATTGGTCTGTAATGAATGGCAATGCACCAGCGATTACCCCAATATCAAGACCAAACAACAAACCAGCCATACCGGCTGCAACAGATACTAATTTGCGCATACGTTTACTTTGTTGAAGCGCTTCAGTGTCAATAGCTGTGGACATGAGATAAAACCTACCTTTTCTTTATTATAGAATTAACAGACAATTATAAATATCATACTAATTTGAATAATTTAATCAAGTTGTATGATATATTGACGAAAAAGATTGTACTATAGTTTTTTTTATTTGACAAGTACTTATTGTAAATAATTTTAAATTTTTTTGAATTTTTTTATTAAGGAGAAAGGTTGAGATAAAATAATTTCCTTTATATAGATAAAGATGACTATAAAAATTATTTATATAGTGGAATTGTTGGAAAGATTGAAAAAATTTTTATAAATTTTATGTTTTTCCTATTGAAATTTGTATAACATACATGCTATAATAAAACCATGTTGTATGACAATTATATATTACAATTTTCAAACAAATGGTAATATTAAATATACAACAGATTATAATAGAATTATTTGCAAGTAATAATATAAGTTATATTTTTAAGGAAAGAAGTTGTTTTTTTATGAAAAAATTACAAGACTACAAATTTTGGTTTATCGTAGGTAGCCAGTTCTTATATGGCCCAGAAGCTTTAAAAGCTGTTGAAGAAGACGCTAAAAAAATGGTAGAAGGCTTAAATGCTTCTGGCAAACTTCCTGCAAAAATTGAATTTAAAGCTGTAGGTACTACTGCTGAAGTAATCGATAGATTTGTAATGGATGCAAACTATGATGATACTTGTGCTGGTATTATCACATGGATGCATACTTTCTCCCCATCCAAAATGTGGATTAGAGGTCTTAAAAAATTACAAAAACCATATCTTCACCTTCATACACAGTATAATAGAGAAATTCCAAATGAAGAAATCGATATGGATTTCATGAACTTAAATCAGTCTGCACATGGTGACCGTGAACATGGTTTCATTGGTACTCGTATGCGTCTTGCTCGTAAAATTGTTGTTGGTTATTGGGAAACAGAAGCTGTTCAAAACAAAATCGCAACTTGGATGCGTACTGCAATTGGCGTAATCGCTAGTGCTGATTTAAAAGTTATTCGCTTTGGCGATAACATGAGAAATGTTGCTGTTACTGAAGGCGATAAAGTAGAAGCAGAAATCAAATTTGGTTGGTCTGTAAATACTCATGCAGTAGGAGATTTAGTACAGTACATCAACGCAGTAACTGAAGAACAAATTGATGCTCAAGTTGCTGAATATAAAACTAAATATGAAATGAATACAGATAATATCGCATCTGTACGTTATCAAGCAAAAGTTGAAGTTGCTATTAAAAAATTCTTAGAAGATAACAAAGCAGATGGTTTTGTAAATACATTTGAAGACCTTTATGGTATGGATCAACTTCCAGGTCTTGCAACTCAAGATTTAACAGGTCAAGGATATGGTTTCGGTCCAGAAGGCGATTGGAAAATTGCTTGCCTCACTGCAGTTATGAAAACTATGGCACAGGGCATTGATAAAGGTACTGCTTTAATGGAAGACTACACTTATCATTTCGGTAAAGATGGCGAAGATAGCTATAACCTTGGTGCACATATGCTTGAAGTTTGCCCTAGCGTTGCAGAAGGAACTCCAAAAATTGAAGTTCATGAACTTGGAATTGGTGGCAAAGATGCTCCAGCTCGTCTTGTATTTGAAGGTAAAGCAGGCAGTGCTATTGTAGCTACTCTTGTAGATATGGGTGGTAGAATGCGTCTTATCGTTAACGATGTAGAATGCGTAAAACCTATTATGCCAATGCCAAATCTTCCTGTAGCTCGCGTAATGTGGAAACCAATGCCAAGCCTTGAAGAAGCTGGTGAAGCTTGGATTTTAGCAGGTGGTGCACATCATAGCGTTATCAGCTACACTGTAACTGCTGAACAACTTCGCGATTGGGCTAATATGATGGGTATTGAATTCGTTCATATCACTAAAGATTTAGATATGGATAAATTTAAAGATCAGCTCATGCTTTCCGACATTATGTGGAAATTAAAATAATTTGTTAACTCTCTCTCTTTCCCCCATAACTTTATATATTTTCCCTTAACTGAGGGGGAAAGAATATTTTTTAAAACAACAGCGTATAACTATTATAGTTATACGCTGTTTTTGCTTATTATTTCAGATATAGTTGTAGCAGAAATAGTTTCGTTAGAGATTAAAGCATGAATTAATACGTGATATTTTGGTAATTTATCTAAGCCCCAAAGTAATTTTATATTAAATATATCTTCCATTACTTTTCCTAAATCTACACCAAAAGAATCAAGAGAATGACGCATTTTATCTGGTTTTTTGCAAGGCTGATTAACAGTTCTACTGCATTTGCAACAGTAACTACAGCCACCAGAAGATAGGGAAATTGTATTATCATTTTCTAAACTTAATAGGGCAGTAGCTATTTCATTTTTTAGTTTGCGTAAAGTTTTGCGAGTAAATGTACTAATTTCTTCTTTAGTAGTTAAGCTATTTATAGTATCTTCACTGTAATTTATTTGTACAGCTACTAAATAAATAGATTTATATTGGCTCAAATAAGTTTTAGGATTAAAGCTAAGTGGTGGACAAGACCATTTATGATTATAATTATTACATTGTTGGCAATAAGTCAAAAATTTGTCTATGTCTTGATAATTAGAAATAAAATCTTGCATATCATGATGAGCGACTTGGACTTTTGTAGTAAACATAAAAGCACTTCCTTAATTATTAAGTTTTTTGATTTTAGGTTTGACAGCTATATTTGATAAGCTTATTATTAGTATGAATAAATTATAATACAAGAAGTGAGATTTTTATAGGAGGTCTTTTCATGGACTTATTGATGCAAGGTGTAGAGTATTTTCATAAGGGCGGATTAGTAATGTACATATTATTAATATGCTCAATTTTTATTATCACTATTGGTATAGAACGCTTATTATATTTTATGAAAGCTGATTCAGGAAGAGCTTTTGCACAGAATTTTTATAAATTGATGATTAATAATAAAATTGAAGAAGCTAGAAATTTAGCACAAAATAGCAAGGGGGATTTAGCTTCTTTGGTCGATTTTGCTTTTAATAAAATGCAAAATAAAAATATCAATTTGATGATGTTGTTGGAAGTTCAATCAGGGATAAGTATTTCTAAATTTAGAGAAAGACTTTATTATTTAAATGTAATTGTTACTATGGCTCCTTTATTAGGTTTATTGGGGACAATAATTGGTATGATTTCAGCTTTTAGCGTATTTAATTTAGAAGAAGGTCAAGCTATTGCTATCACTGGGGGTGTAGGTGAAGCATTAATCGCAACAGCTACAGGACTTTGTGTAGCTATTGTTTCTTTGGCTATTCATGCATATTTTGTGCAGAGAATAGACCGTATTGTAACTGATATGGAACAGGCTTTTTCACTAATTGAAGGTTATATAACTAGAGGTGAATAACAATGCGTTTAAAAGATAGAAGAGCGTTTTCTAAGCCTGAGGTCATGATTATACCAATGATTGATATTATGTTTTTCTTATTGGTATTTTTTATGCTCAGCACACTATACATGGTAGATTTAAAAACTATTCCTGTAAATATGCCTAAAGTGCAAAATGCCCAAAGTCAGACAAATGTTAATTATTTAGTTACGATGAAAGCTGATGGTACTTTGTATTTAGAAAATAAATTGATAGATGAAGATACATTACTTCAAGGTGCAAAAGAAAAATATGAAGAAAATAATAATTTTGCTGTAGTTATTCGTGCTGATGAGAGCATTGATTATGGTAAAATAATGGTTTTATTAGATAAATTCAAAGCTATTGGTATAACTAAATTTGGTTTAGCGACAGAAACGATAGTACAAAAGCCACAATAATAACTTGACATATCTATTACTAAATGTTATGGTAAAAATAGAATTAATTTTTTTATTAATTTTATTTATAATTTATATTGAGTGGAATAGGTGTCCCTAGGACTTAATAGAGAAAGTAGTAAAAGCTACTACGGTCCCGCCGCTGTGAAAGTGAGCAACTTCAAAAATATGTCACTGAGATTTTCTTGGGAAGGCTTGAAGAAGCGATGAACTTGAGTCAGAAGAACTGCCTATTTGTCAATCACCGTTATGACCTGCGAGAGATAGGTAGGAGATTTATTACAGTATAAGGCTATCTCTACATCGGTATAATTCCATGTAGAGATTTTTTATACTAGAAATGAACCTTTGAGCGCGCAGAAGGTTCATTTTTTTTATGACTTTTAACCTAGCTTAAAAGAAAATTGTAGGATAAAGGGGATAACTCAGCTAAGAGAGGAAAGAACGATATGAAAGCTAAATGGAAAAAAATTTTAATGGCATCTATGGCATGTGTAGCCTTAACAGGCGTATCTGCAACATCTTTTGCTTCTGGTTATGAGTTGAGCTCGGAAGTAAAGACTGCAACTCCAGCTTTATTAAAAGCAACAGAAATTGGTTTACGTACTTATAATACAACAGATGAACAGCTAATGAAAGCACCAAATAAAGATGCTATTGTAGTGATGAGTTTTGGTACTACTTTTAAAGATACTCGTGCAAAAACAATTGAAGCAACTGTAGATGAAATTCAAAAAGCACATCCAAATACTAAAGTGGTATTAGCATTTACTTCACATATTATTATTGACCGCATTAAAGCTAAAGAAGGTATTAATATCCCAACTCCAGAAGAAGCTTTGGCACAACTAAAAGCTGAAGGCTATAATCGCATTGCACTCACTTCTTTAGATGTTATTCCTGGTATTGAATATACTTATAAAACAGCTGTTTATGATATCTACAAAACTCAATTTAAGAAAATGACTATTGGTACACCTCTTATGTATTGGATGGGACAAGAAAATCAAAGAGATGATGTAGAAGATGCTATGAAAGCACTTGAATCTCAAATGCCTAAATTAGGTAAAAAAGATGCAGTACTTGTTATGGCTCATGGTACACCAGACCCATCAAATGCATATTATGCTGTAATGCAAGATCGTTTAAATAAACTTTATGATGGCAAAGTTTTGATTTATACAGTTGAAGGTAATCCAAGATTAGAAGATGTCATTGAAGAGTTAAAAGCTAAGAAAATCAAAAATGTAACTTTGATGCCACTTATGATGGTAGCAGGTGACCATGCTAATAATGATATGGCAGGAGAAGAAGAAGACTCACATAAATCTATTTTAGAAAAAGAAGGTTTCAAAGTGGATACTTATCTTCACGGTTTAGGTGAAAATGAAAATGTTCGCCAATTATTTGTGGATAGAGCAAATGAAGCTTTTGATGCATTGCAAGCAGATAAATAAGCCGTGTAGCCTAAGCTTGACGCTTTTATATGGCAAGTGTAAAATAAACAAGAGCATTATTTTATTAAGTAATTTAGTTTCTACTAAAATATGCAAAATGTAATACAGTAAGGTATGTGGCAAATTTTGTCACATACCTTTTTATGCAGGAGGATTTTTAATCATGGCAGGAACTTTTTATGGTATTGGTGTAGGTCCTGGAGACCCAGAATTATTGACAATGAAAGCTATCAAAGCTATTGAAAAAGCTGATGTACTCATTGCACCAAAAACAGAAAAAAAAGATGGTAGCGTAGCTTTAAGCATAGCTAAACCTTATTTAAAAGATGATATTGAAATTGTATATCAAGTTTTTCCAATGGTAGTTAATTTTGAAACTACTGATGCATGGCAGAAAAATAAAGAAGAGATTTTAGCTTTATTACAAGCTGGAAAAAATGTAGTATTTTTAACATTAGGCGATCCAATGTTTTACAGTACATATATTTATGTATATCGTCTTTTAGCAAAAGAAAAAGATATAAATATTGAAACTATCCCAGGTGTGCCAGCATTTTGTGCGATTGGTAGTAAATTAGGTTATCCTTTAGTTGAAGGCAATGATATCATCAGTGTAATTCCAGCAACTGCTGATAAAGAAACTATTGATAAAGCTTTAGCTGTTTCTAATAATGTGGTAATGATGAAAGTTTATAAAAATTATCCTGAAGTAGTAGATGCTTTAGCTGAAAATGATATGGTGGATAATGCTGTACTTGTAAGCCGTTGTGGTCTTCCAGATGAAGAAATTATAAATGATTTACAAGCTCAAAAAGATAAAAAATTAAATTATTTATCAACTATTTTGACTAGAAGGAGTAAAGGTATTTAATTGCCTTAGATAATGTTACTATGAAAAAATTAAATGGTTTGTTTTGTATATTAGCTTTAGTAATATGTTTTTCAGTAATATTAGTTGGTTGTGGTAGTCAAACAGAGGAAAAAAATGCTTCGAGTGGAACTGATAGTTATTTAACTATTACAGATGATGCTGATAGACAAGTAGTTTTGACGAAAAAACCAGAAAGAATAGTACCATTATCAGCATCTTTTTTAGAGCCACTTCATGCTGTTGATGGAAAAATAGTGGCTAGGGTATCAGCAAAAACAGGTATTCCTAAAGAAGATGAAAATCTACCACAAGTAGGAAATGTCTATAATATTAATATTGAGAAAGTAATAGAAGCTCAACCAGATTTAGTAATTGCTTATAAGGGTATGAATGATAAATTTGTATCTACGTTTGAAGAAAATGGTATTCCTGTAGTTGTTCTAGAAATGCGTACGTATGACCAAGTAAAACATACTGTAGATGTTTTAGGGCAGATTGCAGGAAATCCAGATAAAGCAAAAACTTTGATACAAGATATGGATAATAAAATAGCAGAAATAAAGGACAAATTGCCAAATGAACATAAACGTATAGCGATACTACATAGTACAGCTCAAAATGTAACTGTACAATTAGAAGGTAGTATTGCAGGTTCAACGGCAGAGATTTTGGAATTTGAAAATATTGCTAAGGGATTGACTCCATTAGAAAGCAATCCAACTTCTGCGCCATATAGTTTGGAAACATTAGTATCAGCAAATCCAGATGTTATTTTTGTTACAAGTATGGGAAAACTAGAAACTATAAAGAAATCTATGATGGAGAATGTAGAAAATAATCCAGCATGGCAGACTCTTCCAGCAGTAAAAGAAAAAAGAGTGTATTTCTTGCCACAGGAATTATTTTTACTAAGTCCAGGCATTCATTATCCAGAAGCGGTTGAAACTATGGCTAAGCTTGTTTATCCAGATAAATTTAATTGATGGTGAATTGATATGACTATGCAAAAACAAGAAGTTTTACAAACTACAAAATTTGGCATAGCGATTAATAAATGGCGAATACTAATGATGATAGTATTCGCCATTTTAGCTTGCTCGGGCATTATATGCAGTATAATAAGTGGAGCAGTAGCTATTCCAATAAGTGAATTGAAAAATATTTTTATTGATGGTGTAAGTAGTCCTCACCAACAGATTTTATATAATATTAGATTGCCAAGAACGATAGTTGCAGGATTAGTAGGCATGAATTTGGCTATGGCAGGAGCTATTTTACAAGCTGTGATGAAAAATCCTTTAGCTGATCCACATATCATAGGGATTTCTTCAGGGGCAGGGCTTACAGGTATTTTAGTGATTGTATTATTTCCTGCTATGGAATATCTAATAACGCCTATAGCTTTTGTCGGTGCTATGATTGCAGCTATTTGCATTTATTTATTAGCATGGAAAAATGGTATAAGACCATTGCGTATTATTTTAGCAGGGGTGGCAGTATCAGCATTTTTAGGTGCAGGTATTTCCGCTATTTTAGTTTTATATAGTGATAGAATACATGGTGCTTTGATGTGGATGGTAGGGGGCTTATCGGCTCGTTCATGGCCACATGTAGATATTATCTGGCCTTATGCTTTAATTGGATTTATTTTAGCAATGCTGGGTTCACGCCATTTGAATATTTTGCAATTGGGTGATGATATAGCAAAGGCTCTAGGGGTTAATGTAGAATTAACACGCATTTATTTGACTGCTATAGGAGCATTATTGGCAGCAAGCGCGGTATCTGTAGCTGGTTTATTAGGTTTTGTAGGGCTTATAGTGCCACATACAGCTCGTTTGCTTGTAGGTTCAGATTATCGCTACTTGATACCTTCGTCGGCACTTTTGGGGATAGCTGTAGTTACTTATAGTGATACTTTTGCCCGTGTAGCTTTTGCTCCATTGGAATTGCCTGTGGGAATTTTCATGGCGATATTAGGAGCTCCATTCTTTTTATTTTTACTTAGAAAGGAGCTTTAATATGGTTAATTTAAAAGTATCTGATTTAATGATAAAAATACATGATAAATTGATTTTAGATGGAATTAATATTGATTTTAAAGCTGAAAAAAAGACAGCTATCATAGGGCCAAACGGTTGTGGTAAATCGACTTTATTGAAAGCTATCTCAGGATTAAATCGTCAATATAAAGGCGAAATCTTAATTGATGGAGAAAATATTTTGCATTTATCCAGAAAAAATCTAGCGAAGAAAATGGCAATATTACCACAGGGAGCGACAACACCAACAGATTTGACGGTAAAAGAGCTTGTAAGTTATGGCAGGTTTCCTTATCGTTCTATGTTTAAATCATTGAATAATAAAAAAGAGCAAGCGATTATTGAAGAAGCAATGGAAAAAACACATATTACATCTTTTTCTCATCGTTTAGTCAGCACTTTATCTGGCGGTGAAAGACAGCGTACATGGATTGCAATGGCACTTGCTCAACAGCCAAAGATTTTATTATTAGATGAGCCAACTACTTATTTAGATATTGCTCATCAAATAGAAGTCATGCAGATAGTAGATGAATTGAATAAACGCGAAAAAATGACAGTAATTATGGTCTTACACGATATAAATCATGCTCGTATGTATGCTGATGATATAGTTATCTTGAAAGATAAACATGTATTTGAGCAAGGTGAGCCAAATACTGTACTTGATGTAGAAAATTTAGCTAAAGTATTTGGTGTGAATGCTAAGATGTATCAAAACTGTCAAAATCCAGAAGATAAAATAATTTTTCCAGTATCTTTAGTTAAAAATTAATATAATAAGGGGAATAAATATGCTTGAAATAAAATCCCTAAAGAAAAATTTTGTTTCTAAGAATAAACAAGGTAAAAATATAGAAAAAACGGCTGTAAAAGATTTAAATTTGACAATTGATGAAGGTGAAATCTTTGGCCTTTTAGGGCCAAATGGAGCAGGTAAGACGACAACTATTCGCATGCTTACCATGCTTACAAAGCCTACAGCTGGAGAAATTTTATATAAGGGAAAAGATATATTCAACGACGAATTAAATGTAAAAAAATATATAGGAGTAGTACCACAACATATAAATTTTGATCAGGATTTGACTGTTTGGGAAAATATGGAATTACATGGAAGATTACATCATATTCCTAAAAGTCAGCGTCATGCTCGCATTGAAGAATTATTAAATTATGTAGAGCTTCAAGATAGAGTTAATGATAAGGTAAAAAGTCTATCTGGTGGTATGAAAAGACGTTTATTGATTGTGCGAGCTTTGATGCATAATCCTAAAATTTTATTTTTAGATGAGCCAACGGTAGCTTTAGACCCACAAGTACGCCGACGTATTTGGGATTTAATACGTCGATTGCCAAAAGATGGTGTGACTGTAGTTTTGACTACACATTATATTGAAGAAGCAGAAAATCTATGCAATAGAGTGGCTATTTTAAATAAAGGGAGTTTAATAAAATTGGATACGCCAAAAGCTCTTTGTGAGCAAATTGGCAAATATGTTGTAGAATGGGATAGTGAAGAGTCTAGAGAGTATAAATTCTTTAATTCACGCAAAGAATGCGCTGATTTTGCTGGAACTTTAGATGTAGCGACAACTATACGTCATTCCAATTTAGAAGATGTTTTCGTAGAATTGACAGGAAGGACGGTGAGCTGATTATGCTATATGATATTTGGACTGTTTTTTGGCGAGATTGGGTAGTATTGAAACATCGCATGATAAAATTCATTTTAAGTCGTATGGTAGCACCTATTTTATATATGGTGGCTTTTGGCTGGGGCTTAGGTAGAAGTATTAATACAGGGACTGGCTCGTATTTAGATTTTTTAGTTCCAGGGATTTTGGCTTTAAATTCTATGAATATAGCTTTTAATAGTTTGACTCCTGTACATGCAGAACGTATATATCATAAATCTTTAGAGGAATATTTAGTATCGCCTATTCGACCAATAGCTTTTGTAGCAGGAAAGATTTTGGCTGCTGTGCTTCGTGGCATGATTTCTTCAGCGATTATCGTTGTTTTAGCTTATTTATTTGGTGCGAAATTTGCGATTACGCCATTATTTATAATCATATTGATTATAAATTGTATCATCTTTGCTGAAATTGGTTTTTCAGCAGCAATGACAGTACAGACTTTTGAAGATATGGCAAGATTTAATACGTATATTTTATTGCCGATGTCATTTTTATGTGGCACATTTTTCTCTACGGATAAATTGCCATTATTACTACATTATTTTATTGAAGCTTTGCCATTGACGCATACATCCACTTTGTTACGTGCTATCACACATAATCAAGAAATTTCTATAGTATCTATTGGTATTTTATGTTTATATATGATTGTATTATTTATTATTTGCAATCGCATTTTAGGTAAGATAAAAAATTAAAAAATGCACTCCAATGGGAAAATTTTTCCTTGGAGTGCATTTTTATTTAAATTTAAAATTCAATACCTTTTTGGGCTTTGATGCCTTCTTTATAAGGGTGTTTGATTTCTTTCATTTCCGTTACTAAATTAGCCTTTTGAATGATTTCTTCTTTGGCATTTCGTCCTGTCATAACGAGATGTAAATCAGCAGGTTTTTCGGCGATTAAATCTAAGATATCTTTTAAATCGACTAAATCAAAATCAATAGCGTAATTTATTTCATCTAAGATAATCATATCCCATTTATTGCTTATCATTTCCATTTTAGCTTCTTGAAGTGCTTTTTTAGCGGCTTCTTGATGGATTTTTATATCTGTATTGCCTCGGCGAGTAAAACCTTCACCGCATTGTTTCACTGTGATATCTGGAGCAAATTTAGCTAAAGCTTTTAATTCGCCATATTTCCAACTGCCTTTGATGAATTGGAGAATTAAAACTTTTAAGCCTTCGCCCCATGCACGGATTGCAAGCCCTAAAGCTGCTGTAGTTTTTCCTTTGCCATTTCCAGTGTGAACGATTACTAATCCTTTTTTATATTGAGTATCTTGCATTATCTATTATTCACCTACTTATGATTTAGAGACTAAGTTCTTGATATTTTGTGATTATGATATAACCAACGCACATAATGATTAAAAATAAAGTAGAAACATTGTACATTAATTTTATGGTTTGTTGAATATGTTGAGCATTTAATTCATTGATAGCTTCGCCCATGTAAGCTCGGAATGATTGACGACCAAAATAATAGTTTATACCGCCTAGGCGAATATCTAGTGCGCCAGCTACTGTAGCTTCTGTATAACCACCATTAGGGCTAGGATGTTTTTTAGCATCACGCATCATCATTTTTAAAGCGCCTTTAGTATTTAATTTGGAATAAAAGGCTACAACTATTAATAAAAGTCCTGTTATGCGCGCAGGAATAAAATTCAAAACATCATCAATGCGGGCAGCTGTTCTGCCAAAATAAAGATATTTATCATTTTTATAGCCAATCATAGCGTCCATGGTATTGCTCATGCGGTAAAGTACAGCGAGTGGTAGTCCGCCGATAAAGAAATAAAATAAAGGCGAGATAATACCATCTACGATATTTTCCGCTACAGTTTCTACAGTGGCGCGAGTGATATCTTGTTCATTCATGCGATTGGCATCGCGACTTACGATATAATTTACTTTTTTGCGAGCTTCATCAAGATTATGATTGATTAATTCATCATAAATATCTTTGCCTGCTTTAGCTAGAGCTTTTGGTGAAATCATAAAGCTTAAGATTACAGCTTGGATAAAGATATTGAGCCAATTAGGACAATTAAATACATTAAGAAGTGTGATTATGCCATAAGTTATGCTATAGCTAAAGCTCAATAATATAGCCACCAAAATAAAGCCACAGACTAATTTTGTAGGTTCAGTAGCATTATCTTTGCGCAATAATTTATCGAGGATATCAATTAATTTTCCCATCAAAGCTACAGGATGATATTTAGAATTAGGGTCGCCAATTATGCAATCAATGACGAAGGCTAAAAAAGCAATTAAAGCTATTTCCATTACATTCAACTCACATTTTTAAAATTTTTCTATGCATATTAATTATAGAAGCTAGATATTTTAAAATCAATAAATTACTACAAAAAAATAAAGTGCTATGGTATGATAAAAGATAATCTAAAGATTTTATTATTGAGGTGAGAAAATGAGTGTAGAATTATTACATTACACAAGAGGAAAATATGTAGAAAATATTCATCGAGGCGATGCTGTTTGTGTTGGCGTTGATGGCAATATTATTGATAAAGTAGGCAATGCTCACCTACCAATGTTTTGGCGCAGTGCAGCGAAACCTTTTCAATTATTACAGTTCGTAAAATTAGGTGGCGTTGAAAAATATAATTTAACACAACAAGAATTAGCAATACTTGCTTCTTCTCATAGCGGTGAAGATATTCATGTAGAAACAGTAAAATCTATTTTGCATAAATTAGGTTTAACTGAAGAAGTATTAAACTGTGGTTCTGCTCGTCCTATGAGTGGAAAAGCTTTCAAAGAATTAGTAAAAAATAATTTAAAACCATCAGCATTGCATAATCCTTGTTCTGGTAAACATTCAGCAATCATAGCTCTTTGTCAGTTGTTGAATATACCAGTGGAAGATTATATAAAACCAGACCATGAAGCTCAAAAAATCATTCATCAAATAGTAGCTATGTCAGCTGGTATTCCTGAAGATGAATTGGATATTGGTATTGATGGTTGTGGTGTGCCTGTATTTTATTTACCACTTGATAAAATGGCATATGCTTATGCTCGCTTGATGAATGCAGAAGAAGGAAATTGGGGCGAATACACAGAAGCTGCGATAAAAATTCGCGATGCTATGTGTGCATATCCGCAGATGGTTTCTGGAACAGGTAGAATTGATAAAGCAGTAGCAGAAGTAACAAATGGACGAGTATTGGCTAAAATTGGTGCAGATGCAGTATATTGCTTAGCTTCTCGTGAATTAAAATCTGGTATGGCTTTTAAAATCGAAGATGGAAGCTATGCAGCAGTAACTCCAATGGTAATTGCAATGCTCAAACATTTTAATTATATTAACGAAGAAGAATATAATAAATTATTGTCAATGTATCCACCTGTATTGAAAAATCATCGTGGTGATATCATTGGTGAAATTAAAGCTGTTTTTTAAATAGTATTTTAAGTTAATTTGAAATCACTATTATTGTATATTCAATCGATAATAGTGATTTCTTTATTTTATGTAAAAGGAATGTTGAAATGGAAAAGGCAGAGAATTTTTATTGGAAATTATTTAAATCCACATTTATTATCAGTGCTTTTACTGTGGGTGGCGGTTTTGTAATCATACCGCTATTGAAGGCAAAATATGTCGATGAATATAAATGGATAAAAGAAAAAGATGCCTTAGACTTAGTAGCTATAGCTCAATCTATGCCAGGGGTAGTGGCGATTAATTCTGCTGTAATTTTAGGATATAAAATGCGTGGCGTAAAAGGAACTTTGACAGCTTTACTAGCTACTGTATTGCCACCGCTTATCACTTTATCTTTAATTTGTATTTTTTATAATTTATTTGCTACAAATCCATATGTGAAATTACTATTAAAAGGTATGCAATGCGGTGCTACAGCATTGATTATCAATGTAGCATATGATTTATTGAAAAAAGAAATAAAGAAAAAATATATATTATCCTTATTTATTATTTGTTTTACCTTTGGTATGAGCTTTTTTACGGATATAAATGTAATGTATTTAATCGTTATTGATGGAATTATTGGTTTAATTTTAATGAGGGATAAAAAATATAATTAAAATAATTAATTTAGTGATAGAAAAATAGCAAAGGATTTTTACCATGATTTATTTAGAATTATTTTGGAGCTTTGTTCAAGTAGGTTTATTTTGTGTTGGCGGTGGATATGCTTCCATGCCATTAATCCAAGCACAAGTAATAGATGTACATGGCTGGCTTAGCATGAGTGAATTTATAGATATTTTTACAATTTCTCAGATGACTCCTGGTCCTATCGGTATTAATGCAGCGACTTTTGTCGGCATGAAAGTAGCAGGGTTTTTAGGTGCTATTGTGGCAACATTGGGATTTGTAACGCCATCGTTTATTTTAGGTATTATTTTAGCAAAATTATTTTTTAAATATGGAAATATTGGGGTGATTAAAGGTATATTAAATGGCTTAAGACCAGCTGTTGTAGCATTAATTTGTTCTGCTGGTATGAGTTTTATATTTTTAGCTTTGTTCAATACAGAAAAAATGCCAATAAATGTAGCAGATATTGATTATTTAGGTTTATTTGTATTAATTGTAGCTTTTATTGCTGTTAGAAAAAAAGTGGGAATTATAAAAATTTTGGCTGGTTCTGGTGTATTAGGGCTTATTTTAGGACTAATTGGAAAATTTTAGGGGGATTTTTTAGCATAATATATTGAATTTATCAATGGTATATATTATGATTATAAATAAGATATATACATATGAAAGAGGCGAAATGAATTGGCAGCAAAAGTATTTACCGAAGAACAAAGAAAAATTCTCAGTAAAAACCCTAATGTAGAGTCAGTAGAAAAAACAAGAATTATTTATACAGAAGCATTTAAATCTTATTATGTAAAAAATTATTTAGCAGGGAAAAAACCTACAGAAATTTTTATTGAAGCAGGTTTTGACCCATCAATTTTAGGCAATAAACGCATAGAAAGAGCTTCAGCAAGATGGAGAAAATTATATGCTGATGGTCAATTAATCATAGATACTAAAGAAAATATATCAGTAGAAACAAAGGAAGAAAAAATAATGAATAGTGAACCAACAAAAAAAAGAAGAGGTCGTCCTCGTAAAAATCCTGTGGTAGAAACAGTAGCAGAAACAAAAAAAGAAGAATATACAGTGGATATGCCAAAGAAAAAACGCGGTCGTCCTCGTAAAAATCCAGAAGTTGTATCACAAGTAGAAGCTACAGAAAATAAAGCAAAAACAGTTAAAAAACGTGTAAATAAAATTGCTGCTATGGCGCAAAATATAAAATTAGCTGAACCTGTGGTTAAAAAAGAAGTAAAAGAAGAAGCACCACAGAAAAAAAGAAGAGGTCGTCCACCAAAAAATGCACAAAAAGCAGTAGAAACAAAAGTGGAAACTAAGCTAGAAAAAGTAGAAACACAAGTAAAAGCAAATGAACAAGTAGCAAAGAAAAGAAGAGGTCGTCCTCGTAAAATTGTACAAAATGTAGATGAAATACCAATACAGAAAAAAGAAAATATCGAAGTAAAACCAGTAGTTAAAGCAAAAGAAGAAAGCATTTCTAAAGTAGAAAAAGTGGAAAAAGTAGAAACTGTAGAACAAGCAAATCCAGTAGCTGCTTTAGTAAAAGCTATCAATAGACTTACACGTGAAGTAAATTCTTTAAAACGTTTAGTCGCTGGTAAAAAAAGAATAAATTATTAAGATATAAATATCTTTTTATCTCTGTAGAATATATGGGGATAAAAAGATATTTTTTTGGTCAAAATAGAAAAATTATTATAAAAGCTTTTTATTGACCTTTAACCTTTATATTGTTATTATAAATATATTGTAAATGTGAATGTCGTTCATAATTACTTATACATATATTGAATATATAAATATTTGCTTGTATAAACTAGAATTAAAATAAGGAATAGGTGAAATAACTTGATAAGCGTAACGAAATTATTATTTGCAACAGAATATTTTGGAGACTCTCTTCGTTATACAGATAATGCTCATAAAGCAAGAAATGGCGTAAGAGAAGGCATGGGGCCAGTAGTAGTTTGGAACTCTACACGTACATGTAATTTAAAATGTCGCCATTGTTATATGAGTTCTGATGCTAAAAAATATCAAAATGAATTGACTACAGCAGAAGCAAAACAATTCATTGATGATTTAGCAGATTTCAATGTGCCAGTATTATTATTTTCTGGTGGAGAACCATTAATTCGTCCAGATTTCTTTGAACTTGCAGACTATGCAGCGAAAAAAGGTGTACGTCCTACATTATCTACTAATGGTACTTTGATTACACCAGAAGTAGCTCGCAAAATCAAAGATATTGGTGTAGGTTATGTGGGCATTTCTTTAGATGGTCTTCGTGAAGTGAATGATAAATTTCGCGGGAAAGCTGGAGCTTTTGAAGCTGCTATGAATGGTATTAAAAACTGTGTAGCAGTTGACCAACGCGTAGGGCTTCGCTTCACTATTAATCATCACAATATCCAAGAATTAGAAAATATCTTTGATTTCATTGAAGAAGAAAATATCAATCGTGTGTGCTTTTATCATTTAGTATATTCTGGTCGTGGCAATCAAATGATGGATGAAGATGTAACAGCTGAAGAATCTCGCCGTGCTATGGATATAATCATTCGTCGCACTCGTGATTTTGAAGAACGTGGCTTGAAAAAAGAAATCTTGACTGTAGATAATCATTGTGATGGTGTATATATGTATTTAAAAGCACTTCAAGAAGGTAAAGATGAACTTGCTCAGCAGATTAAAAAATATATTTCCATGAATGGTGGTAACCGTTCTGGTATGGCTTTTGCCGAAGTTGACCCACTTGGATATGTACATCCTGACCAATTTACACAACATCATACTTTTGGCAATGTTCGTGAACGTAAATTTGGAGATATTTGGCAAGATACAACAAATCCTATTATGGCAGGGTTGAAAGATAGAAAACCATTATTAAAAGGTCGTTGCAGTAAATGTAAATTCTTAGATAATTGTAATGGTAATTTCAGAACACGTGCAGAAGCTCGCACTGGAGATTTTTGGGAATCAGACCCTTCTTGTTATTTAACTGATGAAGAAATTGGTATTACAGGAGCTGAAAAATAATGATTATTTCATGGAATACAACTAATGCTTGTAATATGTTTTGCGACCATTGTTATCGTGATGCTGGTTGTAAAGCAGATGAAGAATTAAATACGCAAGAAGCGAAAACGCTTTTAGAACAGATTGCTAAAGCTGGCTTTAAAATCATGATTTTTTCTGGTGGAGAGCCACTTATGCGCCCAGATATCGTAGAACTTGTGGAATACGCTACAAAATTAGGTCTTCGTTCTGTATTTGGTACAAATGGCACGCTTATCACAGAAGAAATGGCTTTAAAATTAAAAAATGCTGGCGCTATGGGCATGGGAATTTCTCTTGATTCCATGGATGCAGAAAAGCATAATAATTTCCGTAAATTCCCTAACGCTTGGGAAGGCGCTGTTCGTGGTATGAGAAATTGTCGTAAAGTAGGATTACCATTTCAAATTCATACAACAGTGATGGATTGGAACCAACATGAATTGGAAGCTTTAACAGATTTTGCTGTTAAAGAAGGCGCTGTAGCTCACCATATTTTCTTTTTAGTGCCAACAGGTAGAGGAAAAAATATCGAAGCAGAAACACTTCGCGCTAAAGAATATGAAGATGTTATCACAAGAATTATGAAAAAACAGCAAGAAGTAGATATCGAATTAAAACCTACTTGCGCACCTCAATTTATGCGTATAGCTGACCAAATGGGCATGAAACTTCGTTTCCGTCGTGGCTGTTTGGCTGGCACATCTTATTGCATTATTAGCCCTCGCGGAAAAGTACAGCCATGTGCTTATTTAAATATGGAACTTGGCGATGTTCGCAAAACTCCATTTGATGAAATCTGGAAAAACAGCGAAGTATTGAATAGATTGCGTACTTTTGAATTTGAAGGCAATTGTGGTAAATGTAAATATAAATTCAGCTGTGGTGGCTGTAGAGCTAGAGCTGCTTATTATAATGATGGTAATTATATGGCAGAAGAACCATGGTGTTTATATAGTCATAAATAATAAAAGTGTTGTATATGGTCTAGGCTATATACAACACTTTTTTAGTTGATTTTAATTTAAAATTGTATGCTCATCATTGAATTTTATAATGCGACTATGAGGTAGGGATAATAATTCTTGTTCATGCGTGGAAATCAAAATAGTTTTATTAGCTTTGATAAAATCTATGAGAAATTCTTTAAACCATTGTCTAGTCTTATTATCAAGCCCATTTAAAGGCTCATCAATCATAAGTACATCTGGATTTAGAGCTAAGATTGCAGCAAGAGCCACTTTTTTCTGTTCACCACCACTTAGATGATAAGGTGGTCTATCTTGTAAATGTTGTATATTTAAATAAATTAAAAGTTCATTTACACGTTGATGAATGATTTCTTCATTTAAATTCATTTGTCTTGGGCCAAAGGCGATTTCATCATATACTGTAGCATTGAATAATTGCACATCTGGATTTTGAAAAATATAACCAATGCGTTTATGAAAGTTTTTAGTGAATATATTATCTTGCAAAGTATTTTTATCGATTTTCTTATTATCAAAGTAATATTCACCTTTAGTAGGAAAGATTAGACCATTTAAAAGTTTAAATAAAGTGGATTTACCACAACCATTAGGGCCTGTAAAAAAGATTAATTCTCCAGCATAAATTTCAAGAGAGATATCATTTAAAGCAGAAGTTTCTTCATAGTTATAGCTTATATGAGATAGATTTATAATTGGTGTCATAGAAAATATCCTTCACTGAAAAAATAAAATAATAGATAGATGATGATTACGATAATATGCCAAATATATTTTAATTTAAATTTATGTTTAATAACTGGCGTGTAATTTTCATCAAAACAACGACATATCATAGCATGATAAGTTTCTTTGGTATAAATCTGTGATTTTAGAAATGTAGTGCCTGATATAGAAGCTAGACTTTGATATTTAAAATTATTTTTACCGATAGAGCGTAATTTTAGAGAAATTAATAAATTGGTAATGGTATCTCCTAAAATTACGATGTATTTTAATGTTAAATCTAAGGTTAAAATAAATATCGCGGGAATATGAAATAGGCGAAGAACTTTACTTAGTCTATAAAAAGGGATAGTTTGAGCGATATAAGCTAAAAGAAGAACAGTTATAAAAATTTTAAAAGGCAGATAGAAAAGGCGAGTATTATTTAGTAATAGAGAAGGTAAAATTATTATTAAAGAAAATAAAGTTGATATCAAAGTCGGTTTTAATATAGAAATGATGAGTTTAGTATTTAAAGTCGATAAATAAATTAGATTAAAAGCTAAAATAATTAAAGGAAAAAATATTTTTTGTGCAGAATTTATTAAAATTATGGTGAGAAAAATGAGTAATAATTTTTCACTGGGATTTAGCCAACTGTTTTTATGGGGATAATTATGATGGCGAAGAAAAATTAATTTAGTAGTAATGGAAAATAAAGTTTTTTGCCAAAAATTATCTTTATCCTTTGGGGGTGTGTACTCATCTGTAGTTAAAAGCCATTTAGGAATTTTAGCAGAATTATCAAAGTGATTGTTTTTTTGCATAAATAATACTTCCCAGTATTTTAAAGATGATGATTAAGAGAGCGACACCAATAATAGCTGAAGCTATATAAGCTAAAATATCAGTTGTTCCACTCATAGTATAATCAGGGAAAAAAGCTTCATAAATAAAACCATTTAATAATTTTTCTGGAATAAATCCAAGAGGAAACCCCGAAGAAGTATCATTTAAAATTTCTTCTGGAGCCCATTCACCCCATGCAGTTCCTTCAGCTATGAGTCCAAGTGGAGAAATAATAATTAAAAATGCTAATAAAGAAAAAATAGAATTTAATTTTATCTGTTGGCTATCATAAATTATATTTGGAGATGTTTTGAGAATAAAAAGATATAAAGATAAAGTAAATAAACCTTCTGCTATGCCAGCAATCGTCAAGTGAGATAAAGCCATGGCAGATATGGATATCCAAAGAGGATACGGACAATAAAGCGGTTGACCTAAATTATCTACAAATAATAATGGCTGAATACCAAGTTCTAAAGCTGTGAAAAAAGCGGCTAAATTTATACTGATATAGGCAGATAGAAAAATAGTGCATTTATGATAAAACGGAGATAAATGAATTTTATTTAAAATTTTATAAATAAAAAAGCCTGTAAAAGGTAAAATAAATGCTATATTAAAACAATTAGCCCCAAAAGATAAAATACCACCATCACCAAAGATTATAGCTTGAATGAAAAGTGCTACACTGATAGCTATACAGGCAGCATAAGGCCCTAGCAGTAAAGCAATGAGTGTTCCACCGACAGCGTGGGCTGTAGTGCCATCAGGAATGGGCAGATTAAACATCATCAAAATAAAAGCAAATGCACCACCTATGCCAATTAAAGGGATTTTATCAGCAGATAAAGTTTTATTTATCTTGCGGATAGAATAGTACCAGATAGGTGTCATAGCTACAAATAAAGTAGCACAAGTAGAAGGGCTTAAATAATTATCAGGAATATGCATGATGAAATCCTCCTTATAAATAATATTATTTGCCATCATTATATTATTTATAAATGATAAATATAAGCCTATGTATAGGATAGAAATAAAAATTAAAATAAAATCATAGATATCAAAGCATTAAGCTATAATTTAGGAAAGTAAAAATATTTTTATATGGGGGTATGGGGGAATATGATAATTAAAAATGAAAGAGGTGTATTTTATGAAATACGATTTAGAAAATATTAATGCTCGCTTTGGCATTGGCAGTCAAAAATGGCAGGAAATGAAAAATAATCCTTTAGTAGATGAAAAAGTAATTCCTTTTTCTGTAGCTGATATGGAATTTAAACTTGCCCCAGAAATCACAGAAGGATTAAAGAAATTTATAGATGATAATATCTTAGGCTATGCAGGCACGAATAAAAAATATCGTGAAAGCGTTTGTAAATGGCAACAAAAGCATCATGATTTTACAGTTGATGAAAAATGGCTTGTAGAAACACATAGTGTAGTAAATGCTTTTTTCACTGCTGTAAAAGCATTTACGCAAAAAGGCGATGGTGTGATGTTATTTACACCTGTTTATTATCCTATGTATAAGGCTATAGAAATCAATCAAAGAAAATTAGTGGAGATACCTTTGATTAATAATGGTATGACATATGATATTGATTGGGACTTATTTACAAAAAAAGCTAAAGCAATAGATACAAAAATGTTGATACTTTGTAGTCCGCATAATCCTTGCGGTCGCATTTGGACAAGAGAAGAATTAACTAAAATCAGTGAAATTTGCTTAGCAAATGATATTTTAGTAGTAGCTGATGAAATTCATGCTGATTTAATTATGCCAGGATTTAAACATGTTTCCTATGGTACGATTTCTAAAGAAGCATTAGAACATTCAATTATTTGCACAGCACCAAGTAAGACATTTAATTTAGCAGGTATGCAACTTTCTAATGTATTTATAGCTAATGAAAATTATCGCAATTTATTTAAAGCAGAACAAGCAACTGATGCAGATTTTGCTTGTAGTATTTTAAGTTATGAAGCTTGTCGTTTAGCTTATGAATATGGCGAAGAATGGTTGACAGAGGTCATAAATATCATTGATACAAATAAAAAAATAATCATGAATTTTATGCAAGAGTATTTTCCACAAGTGAAAATAACACAGCTTCAAGCGACATATTTATTATGGCTTGATTTTAGAGCATTTAATTTAACTAATGAAGAATTAGAAATGCGCAATCGCCAAAAAGCGTGCCTTTATTTTGATGAAGGTTATATATTTGGTAAAGCAGGTAGTGGGTTTGAGCGTTGGAATTTGGCTTGTCCAACAAAATATATTCATTGGGCATTAGAGCGTCTATATCAGGCTTATAAAGAGTTTGCTGTGAAATAAATTTATAGATAAAAAAAGAAAAACCTTCTATGTTAGGGCTATACATAGAAGGTTTTTCTTATGCAGTTTGAAGAGTTGTTATCATCAGTTTATCCAAATTAGGAATAATTTTGTTGATAACATGAAAAAGAAGGTGTTCATCACAGCTTACGCCGATGATGTCTGCTACTTGTTTAAGGTTTTGCGTAGCATTTTGAGCAGCAATGCCGTAGTCGGCAAAGAGAAGCATTTCTATATCATTGTCAAAATCACCAACAGCGATAAATATTTTATCCTTGTACATAGGCATTTTGCGTAAATTATCCAACATAATACCTTTAGAAGCATTTTTAGGAATTAATTCAAAATAACTAGACCAAGAAGTAAAATATTTGGCAATTTTATCCATCTCCATAGATTTGGCGAAATTATGGAGCCATGATATCGTATGAGTATTTGTTGTATAGAATTGGACTTTTAAAATATCTAAATCATAAAGGTCATCTAGATTACTTCTGATATAAGATAAATTTTCACGTTTGATAACAGGATCATCAAATTCTTCTTTAGTGATGATGTGAAAAGTATCTTTAGTATGAAGTTCTATACAAGTGTTAGGACAATGAATTAAACATTGTTTGAGAAAATTGAAAAGAATTTTTGTTTGCAGTGATAATGTTTTTAAGACTACATTATTATTCGTATCTTGCAAGATTGTGCCATTATAAAATATGCTAGGTGCATTTATAGGAAGCTCTGGAATATATTGTTTACAACTGTGGAGGGTTCTTCCAGTAGCTACTGCAAATGTACCACCGGCTTTAGTGAATTCATTTAAAGCATATTTGTTAATAGTGGAAATTTGCGATTTAGAATTAATTAATGTGCCATCCATATCACTGATTAAGAAAACATTACTAAAATCTGTCATAATTATTACCTCAAAATGGAGTTAATTTTGTAGAAGATAGAAGCTACCACGCATAGCAAGTCTTCTTCTACAAATGTATCTAATAACCAGAGGTGCTATTTCCTAACTGATATGCTTTTATTATAAATGGTATATTTTAAAGGATAATGAAGTAAATGTAAAAAAATAATAAAAATTTCTAAAAAATATTGATATTTTTTAGAAGTGTTGATATAATATTAATGGATAAAGATTATTAATTAATAAAAATTACAAAGGAGATGTTATTTATGAGAAGTATTACAAAACTTGATTTACAGTATGCACATCGTTTTTATGGTTTCAAGGGCGAAGCACAATATCTTCATGGGCATACAGGTGTTCTTACTATTGAAGTAGAAGGTTCTATTAATTCTGGCGTAAATATGGTATTCCCTTGTAATGAAATTCAAAAAACTGCATGGGAAGTTTTGAAAAATTTTGATCATGCTTTAATTTTGCGTGAAGATGATCCATTACTTCCTGCTATTTTAGGTGTTTATGAAAAGCAAGGTATAAAAGATGGTGCACCAAATAATGTGATGAAAGGGCCTGCTTTTAAAACAGAACTTGCTACTGCATATCCAGATTGTCGTCTTGTTGTTACAAAAGAAACAATGACAGTTGAAGGTATGATAAAAATAGTTTATGAGCTTTTAAAAGATAAATTAAATATTGTAAAACTCACTTTCTCTAGTGGAGTTAATTTGGCATCTGAAGAATATGAACCACATCTTGAAGTTGATCGTTGTCCATTATGTGGTATTGCATTGAATGAAGATGGCGTTTGCCCAAAATGCGGTTATAAAAAACCATAATTAAATATTTATAAATAAAAAAGCCACAGCATATTGCTGTGGCTTTTTTATTTAATTATCGTTGACGAGCAACTGTTCCTGCTCTACCTGGTAAATATCCATGATAAACTTCACATTCTTTAATATTAGGAACATGTTTACCTTCTTCTAGTTTTACAAATTCATAACCAAGTTTTTTGGCTTTTTTGATGAAATCATGCAGAATAGGTAATTGTTTTAAGCCTTCCATTTCTGAATGGATAGTTAAAACATTAAATTCTTGATCGCAATGACTTAACCAATAATCATTGATATTTTCTTCAGTGATTAATTTATTATCTAAAGTGCTACCTAAACATTCATCCATAGTGAGCAATGTTCCTGGAATTTGTAGTGGCAAATATTTTTTATCATTCATGATAGGATAAAATGGGTAATATCCGCGAACATCACTGCAATAATCAAAACCTAATTCTTGTTGAACTTTTAAGCTACGAGGAGTTACTTGCCAGCCAGGAGCAGCACAAGCTTTAGCTTTAAAGCCAGCGATTTTTTCAAAGAGATTGATGGCTTTGGTCAATTCGTCTTTTATAGTATCTTCAGCTAAGAAAGGCAATTTATCTTGCCAATAAACATGATCCCAACAATGAATGCCACATTCGTGATTTTCTTTGATAGCACGAAGAAATGGCAAAGGATTTGGTTCTACGATATGAGGCGCAGGCAAAAGAGTACCGTACATCATAGTTTTAAAACCATATGTGCTAGGTGCTTTAGTACGTAGCATTTTAGTTAAAAAACCTTTGCGAAAGATACGGCGAATAGCTTTACCAGAATTATCAGTACCCATAGAGAAAAAGAAAGTAGCTTTGATATTTTCTTGTTTAAAAACATCAAGCATGCGAGGTACACCTTCATCATAGCCACGTTTTGTATCTACATCAATTTTTATAGCAATTTTTTTAGCCATAATATCCTCCAAATTTTATATTTTAGTTAAAAAGCCATCGCCACTAGCAAATGCTGAGGCAATGGCTTTGATTTTTATAAATAATAATTAAGCTTTATCTAAATTTTTAGCATACCATTCAAGTGTATAGTGGATTGCTTCGCGAAGTGTAGCTTTTGGTTTCCAACCGAGGCGAGTTTCCATTTTTTTCACAGATGGCAATCTATCTTGCATATCATCATAATTTTTACCGTAATATTTATCGGAGTCCATAACGATAAATTCTACTTTATCGGCTTTATCTTTGAATTCAGGGAATTTTTTCATTTCATCAACAACGATTTCAGCCATTTCTTTGATGGAATAGTTGTTTTCTGGATTACCAATATTGAAGATTTGTCCTTCTGCTTGGTCATCTTTATTAGTGATGATATCGATTAAACCTTGTACACCATCGCCTACCCAAGTAAAGCTACGACGTTGAGCACCACCGTTTACAAGTGTTATTTTGCCAGTGTACAAAACATCATAGATGAATTGAGTGATAGAACGACCTTTATGTTCGCTTGCATCTTTGAAGCTATCAAGACGAGGCCCTACCCAGTTAAATGGGCGGAATAAAGTGAATTTAAGCCCCATTTCTTGACCAAAAGCGAAGATTACTCTATCCATCATTTGTTTACTGCAACTATAAATCCAACGACTCTTAGATACAGGACCTAAGATTAAATTACTGTTATCTTCATCCATGACTTTATTGTTAGGATCAGGCATACCATATACTTCAGAAGTTGAAGGGAAGATAACGCGTTTACCATATTCAGCACATTTACGAACCATTTTTAAGTTTTGTTCAAAATCAAGTTCGAATGTCCAAAGTGGACGAGTTATATAATAAGCTGGGCGAGCGATACCGATTAATGGTAAAAGAACATCACATTCTTTAATTTGTTCATTGAGCCAAGCTTCTTCTTTGAAGATATCGCCTTTTTTCATAGAAAAGCGAGGATTATCCAAGAATTGAGTGATATTATTATCTGCTAAGTCAAAACCTTGAATTTCCCAGTCTGTTTGAGCAAGTGCCATTTCAAGGAAATGAGAGCCAATAAAACCGTTTACACCAGTAACAAAAATTTTCATATGATAAATACTTCTTTCTATCTTTATTTATAATAGTTTATTCAAGTTCGAATTTAGTACCGATTGGCAATAAATCAGTAAATGCTTTAGCATCTAATTCAGTTTCATTTTCAAATTGTAATTTTTCTAGTTGAAGTAGACCTTTTCCAGTGCCAATGCAAAGTGGATTAGTGCTTACAATTTCACCGATATTTCCTGTTCCTTCGATTGGTTTTGCCCACCAGATGAATAATTTTTTATTATTCACATAGGTAAAAGCTCCAGGAAAAGGATGTGTAACGCCACGAATGAGATTATATAAACTAACGGCGTCTTTAGAAAAATCCAATAAACCATCTTTAGGGCGACGTCTGCCAAATTTTGTGGCTTGTGTATCATCTTGTGGTGTCAAAGTAATAGTACCTGCTTCTATTTTGGGCAAACAATCTTTGATGATTTCACTAGCGATTTTACTAACTTTGATGAAAACATCTAAAGATGTATCTGTAAATGCTATATCAAATCCACGCTGGTCTACAATATCACCTTCATCAGCTTTTTCTGTCATGAGATGAAGTGTGGCACCAGTGCGTGTTTCACCATTTACTACAGCCCAATTGATACATGTTTGACCACGATATTTAGGCAATAGAGCACCATGGAGATTATAAGCACCTAAACGAGGTTTTAAAATGATTTCATCAGGAATTAAACGGCGAAAATAGAAAGAGAAGATGATATCTGGATTTAAATTTAAGATATAATTAGTAGCTTCTTCATCTATTTTTTTTGGTCTAAATACAGGGATGTTATTAGCCTTAGCTAAATCATATACAGAATGAAACCATATTTCTTCATCAGGGTCATCTTGATGAGTATATACAGCTAAAATATTAGCGTTAGCTTCTATTAAAGCTTTAAGACAAGTATATCCAGGTTCACTATAGGCAAATACTACAATAGAAGGTCTATTCATCTTCTTTAGCACCGTCCTCATATATTTTTCTGATTATATAATGTGGTCGTTGCTGAATTTGTTTATAAATTCTACCAGTATATTCGCCAATGATACCAAGTGCCATAATAGTTGCACCGATCAAGAAGAAGTTTACAGCCATTAAAGTGAAGACACCATCAGCTTCTGGTCCGACAATGATACGGCGTAAAATCAAATATAAGAAAAAGATAATACTTAAAAGGGAGATACCCATACCGCTCATTGTAACCATTTGTAGTGGAGCTATAGAAAAGCTTGTCATTAAGTCAAAATTTAAGCGAAGCAAACGGAAAAAGCTATATTTAGATTCGCCAAATTCACGTTCACGATGACTGACAGGAATTTCTATAGGATTTACTGCAAATTTTTGACCTAAAGCAGGAATGAAAGTAGTGCTTTCACGACTTTGAACGATGATATCAACAATGCGACGACTATATCCGCGGAGCATACAGCCATAATCGCTGATATGCAAACCACTGATACGATTAGTCATTCTGTTTACAAAGCGAGAAGCTACTTTTCTAAATAAAGGGTCATGACGATTTTGACGACATGTGCCGACTACATCATAGCCTTCATCCATTTTGGCAATGATTTTAGGGATTTCTTCTGGTGGATTTTGAAGGTCAGCATCTAAAGTAATGATGTATTTTCCACGAACATTAGCAAAACCAGAAGTGATTGCCATATGCTGACCAAAATTACCATTTAAATCAATGATACGAACAGTTTTTTCATGCTCTTTTTGAAAGTCATAGAGCATGGCAAATGATTTATCACGACTGCCATCATTGATAAAGATTATTTCAAAACTACGCTGTAAATTTTCCATTACAGGATAGAGTTCTTTAAATAATTGAGGGAGAGATTCTTCTTCATTGTAAACTGGAATTACAATGGAAATTTCAGGACTTCCTAGCATTTTTTAGTTATCAGCCTTTCATACCACAGATTTCTTTGATTGCTTCGATAACATCTGTTACATCTTCATCAGTCATTGCAGGGAAGAGTGGTAAGGAAACAATACGTTCAGATACATATTCAGAGTTTGGTAAAACGCCAGCTTTAAGACCAGTGAGTTCGCTAAAGCAAGTAAATAAATGAAGTGCTTGATAATGGTAAGCTGTACCGATATTTTTAGCACTCATTTTTGCCATGAAATCATCACGACTAAAACCGAGTTCATCAATATCAATTAGAGGTGTGTATATATGCCAAGAATGAACATTGCTTTCTTCAATTTCTGGAGGAAGGATTAAACCACGTACATCTTTTAATTCTCTTTGATAGCGAGCTACGATTTCACGACGACGATTATTGAATTCTTCAAGATGAGTGAGCTGGTCGCGACCGATAGCAGCTTGAATATCCATCATCTGGTATTTTAAACCTGGACGGAAAATATCATAATGAGCTTTACCATTTGCTTGATAACGGTTCCAAGCACCTTTACTCATACCATTTTGACGTTGCATAGACATGAGTTCAGCTGCTTCTTCATCATTTGTGCAAATCATGCCACCTTCACCAGTTGTGATATTTTTTGTTGGGTGGAAGCTAAATACAACAATATGACGAGCACCACGACCAAAGCCGATTTTTTTACCTTTATATTCTGCACCAAGAGCATGAGCGGAGTCTTCGATAATGCCAAGATTATATTTTTGTGCAAGAGCTTCAAGTGCGTCCATATCGCAAGGGCGACCTGCAAAATGAACAGGAATGATAGCTTTTGTTTTTGGGGTGATAGCTTCTTCAATTTTATTTATATCAATATTGAATGTATGAGGGTCAATATCTACTAAAACAGGTTTACCACCAGCAAATACGATTGCATTTACAGTGCTAGCAAATGTCATAGGTGTAGTAATGACTTCATCACCAGGCTCAATAAGTGCCATTACAGCGAGGTGTAAACCAGCAGTAGCAGAGTTTACGGAGATACCAAATTTGCAACCTACATAATCAGCAAATTTTTGTTCAAAATCTACTGTTTTAGGACCCATAGCGAGCCAACCTTTACGAATAGAGTCTGCTACATCAGCAATAGCTTCTTCGCTAACCATAGGTTTAGCAAAAGGTAAAAATTCTTTACGCATTGAAATATTCCTCCAAATCATTTAACTATTATTTATTAATCAAAATAGTATATGACCCTTCAGTTAATACTTGTTTCGCTGGAGAAGTCAATACATTGAGACATTTATCTTTATAACGTTCTTTAACCACAATTATAATACGCTTTTGACTGTTCCACAAATCATTTAACTCTTCGCCATTGAAAAACCAACCTGCACCACTTGGATGTTCAGAGCCAAACTCAAGTTCACCTTTGAAATCAGCAAGAGCAACTCGTTGATTAGTGTAATATGGTATACCGTGATAAAAATCGCCATAATTTACAATTAAAGCGTCTTGTGGATTTAATTCATTGATTTTTTGGCTTACATAATATGCAGATTGATTATTGTGTACTTGTTGTTGAACATCATGAAGACCTAAACCAAAGAAAAATCCCATGACACAAAGAACACTTACAGTGCAACGAAATCTTTTTGTTTTTATCCAAACCAAAATAGAGGCAATGGTACCGATGAATAATGCTGCTGTGAGTAAACCACCTTCGGCAATGAATTCATCAATTGTCAAATAATTAGAACTTAAGACATAGCCAACTAAAGCTCCGACAAAAGCTAAGCATAAGATGCTATTGATTAAAAAGCTATGACCAAGCCAAGAATTTTCATCTTCAAAACGTTTGATGGAAGCTGCAATTAAAATAGCAAGTGGCATCCAGCAAGGCATGATATATGGTACTAATTTAGAATCAGAAATAGAGTAAAAAATGAAAATGATAAAGAACCATAATAATAAGAAGATGATATCAAAGCGATTGCGCTGAGATGTTGTTTTACGAATAACACCTTTTTTACTAAATAAGGATAATAAAAATCCAGTCCAAGGTAACATGCCGATGATTACAAATGGAATGAAGAACCACCAAGGTTGGAATCTATCATGCATTTTAGTTGTAAAACGCAAGAAATGCTCACGAACAAAGAAGAAATAAAAGAAATCATGGTTTGCTTGGCAAACGAGATAAAACCATGGAACAGTAACGATGAGAAAAGCTAAAATTCCAGGTAGATAAAATAATTTTAAGAATAAACGAGGTCTTTTTGTTAAAATTGTGTACCAAAATAAAATACCAAATGGTAAGATTATAGCAACTAAGCCCTTAGTTAAAACACCAAAACCCATGGCGATATAAAAGGCAACAAGCCATTTTTTCTTTTCTGAGCGTTCAAAAGCATAGAAAAATACCATGCAGGCTGTCATAAATAAAGTCAGAGCCATATCTAAAATATTAATAGAGGCAACGATTAAATTTAAACAAGATGTGGCTAGAATAGCACTAGCGAGTAGACCTACTTTGCGAGAATACATCATTGTGCCTAAAAATCCAGCAAGACCAACGCAACCGATAGCTGATAATGCAGGCAAGATACGTCCGGCAAATTCTGTAACACCGAAAATTTTCATCATGATGGCAGTAAACCAATATTGAAAAGCAGGTTTTTCAAAGTATTCTACGCCGTTTAAATGTGGAGTGATAAAATCGCCACTAAGTAACATTTCACGAGGTATTTGATTGTAACGACCTTCATCAGGGTCCATTAAATGATAAGAGCCTAAATGGGCTAAATAGAGATAGAAAATAGCTAAAATAAATATTCCCAACAGTAATTTTTTATTTTTTAGACAAAAATCACGCAAGAAAAAACCTCCTAGATAAATGATTTTAAAAATATGTTTAAACTATACAATTATACTATTTTTTATATTTCTCTACAATCAAGATATAGTATAGATATCTAAAATGATTTTTTCCTGAAAGAATAATACAAGATAGCGAAGATTTTTTTGATTTTTGCTGTAAGATTGTACTAGATGTGTTAAGATTAATAATTGATAAATAAAGGGAGATGAAATTTTGACAAATTTATTATTGATATTAACAGGTGTATTATTAAATGCAGCTGCTCAATTGGTTTTAAAAAAAGGCATGTCGCAGATAGGAAGCATACAAGTAGATATTAATTCTATATTGACCATGGTTTTAAAAGCTAGCACAAATATTTATGTATGGTCTGGGCTTATTTTCTATGTGATAAGTTTTGTTGTTTGGCTTATGGTACTTTCGCGAGTAGAAGTAAGTTATGCTTATCCATTTTTAAGCATAGGTTATATCATAGCTGCTTTTGTGGGTTATTTTTATTTTGGCGAGTCAATGACTTTGAATAAAATAGGTGGTATCATCATCATTTGCTTGGGAGTATTTTTATTATATCGTTCTTGATAAAATTATATTATTAATTTGAACATAGAAGGATTTTATGATGAAAGCTAAAAATTATGTAAAAGTAGGATTAGTAATATCTATCGTTTTGCATGTAGGGATTTTTGCTCTAGGTGGATATGTTATGAATAATATAACAAAAGAATTAAACGAAAAATCAATGCTACAATCCTCTGCTGATGAAGATATTACGTATGTAGATATTGGAATAACTCAAGAGGATGAGTCAAATGATATAGTAGTTGAAGAGGCAGAAGATATCAATGCTCAATCAGAAATAGTTGTTGATGAAGAAGAATTAGAAAAGCAAAAACCACCAATAGAAACAATTAATCCACCAGAAGAAAAAAAGCCAGAACCTGTAGTAAAAAAAGAACCTAGACATAAATTTCGCACATATAAAGATACAAAAATTGTAGTTAAAGAGATATCAAAAGAAAATCTTGTATTGAATTTTAGTGATGTAAAAGATTCTAAGGATTTAATGCCAACTTATAAACATAAAGAAAAACCTGTTTATGATTATAATTTAGTACCAGAAGGCGAAGCGATTATCATAGTAGTGGAATATATCATGGACGAGCAGGGCAAAATAATACAGGCTTATCCTGTGTTACCTGCTGAAAAATCTGATTTAGGTCTCAGTGAAGAAGAATATCAAGATTTAAATACAGCGTGTATACAAGCTTTAGAAAAATATGAAATTATTCCACCTAAGGATAAAAGAGGAAATATTCCTCAACAGGAAAAATTTATCTTAACTCATGATGGTGCAGTAGAAAAATTTGAGTTTTAAATAAAAAATAGCATGTTAAAGGTTATGTTGAATTTCGTAATCTTTAACATGCTTTTTTATTTAGTTATGAGTGATGATTAAATATTTATTAGTTTCAAAGTAAATAACAGCATTTTCATCATTTAATTCAGCTAAACATTCTTGTTTATATTTTTGAGGAACGACTAATATCGCATGAGGATTTTGTTGCCATGTGGATAAAAATTCTTCTTTGTTAAAGAACCAACCCTGTCCGCTATCATGTTTAGAGCCAAATTCTAATTCGCCTAGATAATCGTAAATGGCAATGCGGGATTTTGTATAAAATGGTAAATCTTGAAGATAATCTTTATAGGAGATTATTAGCGTATCTTTTGTTTTTAAAGTATTTACTACTTGAGCAATTTCTTTTCCTGTGCGATGTTGAGCTACTTGTGTGATTACAGGTTGTAAAGAAAAGCTAAATAAAATAGCAGATATAGCATAAATTGCGATTATTTGTGAGAAATTTTTATATTTATACCAAGATATAAATATTATTAGATTAGAGATAAATAGCACTAAAATGATGAAACTGCCAGAAAAAATAAATTCCTCTAAACTGATAAAATCGCTTTTAATAGCTGTTACGATTAAAGCAACAATGATGAGCAGGGAAATAAAAGCGTTAATGAATAGAGCGATTTTTATTTTAGTTGTCTGATAAGAAATGTGATTTAAATGACGACTAATCAATATAGCCATAGGCATCAAACAAGGAACTATATAAGGTACGAGTTTAGAGTCAGACATGGAGTAAAAAACAAAAATTATACTAAACCATAGACATAAATAAATATATTTATGTCTATGAGGATTAGTTATAAATTTATACCATGTTCTTTTTGGTGATTTGGATAATAAAGAGGAGATAAAAAATCCAGTCCATGGAAAAATTCCTAAAATGATACAAGGTATGAAGAAATAAAAAGGTTGATAACGGTCATGAACTTTGGTTAAATAGCGTAAGAAATGTTCATGGATAAAAAAGAAATAGAAGAAGTCTGGATTATCTTTGCAAACTAAATAAAACCATGGCACACAAATCACGAGAAAAATTAATATACCGATAAGAGAAATACTTTTCAATAGTAGTTTTAAATTTTTAGTGAGCAAACAATAACAAAATATAATGGCAACGGTTAAAACAATAGCAATTAGACCTTTTGTCAAAGTACCAAAAGCCATAGAAGCGTAAAATATATAAAGATATTTTGATTTTAATGTAGTGCTAAATTGATAATAACTCACCATAGATAGGGTGATGAAAAAAGATATTGCCATATCTAAGATATTTAAAGAGCCTATAATTAAATAAAGAAAAGAACTGCCAATTATAATGCTAGCTAGAAAACCTGTTTGGCGATTAAACATCTTAGTAGCTAAATATCCTGTTAAATATATACCCCCTAAAGCACATAGAGCAGGAAATAAACGCACGGCAAATTCATTTTCGCCAAATATATACATAAAAAAAGCTGTAATCCAGTATTGAAGAGCTGGCTTTTCAAAATACTCTACGCCATTTAAATATGGAGTAATGAAATTTTTATTAGCAAGCATTTCGCGAGGAATTTCAGCATATCTGCCTTCATCAGGGTTTATCAAGGGGTATAGACCAAGATGCCAGAGATATAAAATTATGAAGATTATAGCTATAGTAAAAATAGAAGTTTTGTCGAGATTTTTAAAGTCGAATAATTGAGATGAAGTTTGCTGCGATTTCATAAAAATAACTCCTTTATGATTAATTTAAGAAAATCATAAAGGAGCATTCTGAAAAAAAGCTGAAGTGAAAATAAAAAGTACAATATTAATTTTTAGAGATTATTAAAGTAAAACAAGAACCTTTTTCTTTATTATTTTCAACGAGAATATTACTGTGATTTTTTTGAGCGAGTATTTGAGCTATTGATAAACCAAGACCATTACCATAGTAAGTGCGAGTATTATTAGCACGATAAAATGGCTTAAATATATGCGGTAAATCTTCAATGGATATGCCAGGACCACTATCTTTGATGGCAATTTTTATACATTGTTTATCTTCTGTTATGGTAATAAAAATAGAACTATTTTCATCACTGTATTTAATAGCATTATCCACTAAGATGGCTAATATTTGCTCAATATGAGACATATCAGCTGTTATAAAAATATCTGGAGGGTTAGAAATTTTGAGGGTTATTTGCTTATTTTTAGCTAATAAAGAAAATTTAGTGTAGATTTTATTGATGAGATTATTGAGGTTAAATTTAGTGCTATGCACAGTTAATGTATTATTAGTATTTCTTGCAGATAATAATAAATTGTCAATGAGTTTTTTCATCTTTAAGCTTTCATCATTAATATCATCAATAGTATCTATGGAAAATTTAGAGAGATTATTTTCATCATCTGTTTTTAATACAGTTAATCCAGACATTATAATGCTTAAAGGTGTTCGCAATTCATGAGAGGCATTGGCAATAAACTGTTTTTGTTGTTCAAACGATTGAACGACAGGTTGCATAGCTTTATTTGCCATTTTATAAGCGACATAGCGTACAAAAAATAAGGATAGAGAAATAATTATTAATAAAATGAAGAATATGCGAATTTGTTCACGCACCCAATGAGTTATTTCTATGCCAACATAGACTTCACCTAAAAATACATTATTTTCTAAGAGTGGATAGCGCATATAAATTAAATATTTCAAATGGCGATTATCAACTAAATTAAAATCAAAATATACCTTATGAAAAGAAAGTGAATTATCATTAATAATTTTAGTGATAGATTTTTCAGACCATTCCATATTATTATGTTCAAATACTAATTGATGGTCTTTGGTATATCCATAGATGAAAATTTTATTAAAATAATTATCTTCTTCAGGCGAGTTATCATCATCTTTAGGAAAATTTTTTAAATCCTTAGTGTTGATTTTATAAAATAAGTCTTCACTTTCTTCAATAGCGAGCATTTTTATATGAGATAATTGGCTTTTATACGATATAGAAAAACCTACAATATATAAAGAAAATGATACAAATAATAATAGTAATACAGTAAGATAGCAATAATCTTTAACGATTTTTTCTTTGAATTTTGTAAACATATTATATATCCATTTCAAATTTATAACCGATACCACGAATGGTATGGATACAATCACTTAATGATAATTTAGTTAATTTTTGACGTAGAGATTTTATTGTTACATCTAAAGTATTGGAATTTATATTAGTATCATATCCCCAGATTTTATCAATAATTTGTTCACGAGGTAGAATTTGATGTGTATTTCTAATTAATAATTCCATGAGTTGATTTTCTCTAGGGCTTAAAGATACTTCTATTTGTTTATAAGTCAAAATAGCATTGCAACAATTTAATTTTAGATTGTTATATTCAATGATATCATTATAAAATGTTTTGTTGATGCGACGAGATAGAGCTCTTATTCTAGCTAGTAGCTCTGGAAATTCAAATGGTTTGGCTAAATAATCATCGGCTCCACTATCTAAACCATCAATTTTATCTTCAAGAGAATCCCTAGCTGTCAGCATTAAAATAGCAGTTTGATTATTTTTTGCTCGCAGATATCTACATACTTCGATACCGGATTTTAAAGGCATCATCCAATCTAAAATGATGATATCATAATCTGATAAATTAGCATAATCAATAGCATCTTGTCCATTATATACACAATCTACAATGTAATTTTCTTTTTTTAGAAGAAAATCAATCATTTTAGATAATCTTTTATCATCTTCAGCAAATAATATTCGCATAGAAACACCTACTTTTCTAATTTAATATTATGAAGTATATGATATTTAATATTTTATAGTATTGGCATATAAAAATAAATATAGCGTGAAATTTTACTTTTATTTTATTTAAATATATTTTGTTACATATTTTTTACATATCTTTAATATATTTTTTACAAACTATTGATTTTGATTTTAAAAAATCTTTTTATAATAGTAACCGTTTTGAAATATTTCTCTGAAAAATTAATCGGAGTTATTTTGAGCAAATTTGTTTTTACTTTTTTTAGGTAGAGTATATTAATCATTTTTGGAGGAATATTTAATGTTTAAGAAAAAGCTTATTACAAGTGCAATCACCGCAAGTTTAATGATGGGAATAGCAAGTACATCTTTTGCAGCAACTAATCCATTTAGTGATGTGCCAGCTGATAGTTGGGCATATGATGCAGTTACTACACTTGCTAATGATGGCGTGATTGATGGCTATCCAGATGGTACATATCAAGGTCAAAATACTATGACTCGTTATGAAATGGCACAGATTGTAGCACGAGCTATGGCAAGAACAGATCTTGAAAAAGCAGACAAAGCAATTGTTGATAAATTGGCTGTTGAATTTGCTGATGAATTGGATAATTTAGGTGTGCACGTTGCAGATTTAGAGAAAAAATCCGACAATATGAAATGGAAAGGCGAATTAAAATATAAATATTCGCAGGAAAATCATGATGAAGGAAAAGATAAACGCTCTAATAAATTAGAATTTAAACTTGAACCAAAAGCTTATATTGGTGATAGTGATTGGACTGCTAATGCTAAAATTGAATATACAATGTATCCAGAAACAGATAGCAATGCAGATGGTGTAAAAGTAAGTAAGGCATATGTAGAAGGACCTTTATTTGGTGCAACAGTAACAGCTGGTAGAACTTCTTTAGATATTTGTCAGGGCATGATTTTTGATGATGAAATTTCTGGTATGACAGCAAATTTTGGTAGTGATGTATTTAATACAAATATAGCTATTGGTCGCTACAGTGAAAACGATCATGATGGTGAAATCCCTGATGGTAAAACAGCAAAAGATATCACTGCTGATTACTATGGTGTACAATTTGATTACACACCAAACGATAATTTAGCACTCAATGCAGGTTATATTTTATTGAGTGGATTAGATAAAGATGTTGAATTAGATTTAGACGTTGATGATAATAAAGCTAATTTATGGTATGTCGGCGGTAAATATAATTTTGATAAAAATGTTGCATTAGCTGGACAGTATTTACAAAATGCTGATGCTAATAGCTATGATAAAGCAGGTAGTGTAGAAATACAGTATAAAGGCGCAAGTGCGAAAGATGCAGGTTCTTGGGGAGCATATATAGGATATCGTCATCTTGGAGAAAATGTAACTATTGAGACTGCTTATGATGATGCTGCAGAAGGTCAAAAAGGTCTTGTAGCTGGTGTAGAATATGCTTTTGCTGAAAATATTCTAGGCGAACTTCTTTATTTTGATGGTAAAGATATGGACACAGATAAAGATGCTGATACAGTATATACTAGTCTTAAATTTAAATTTTAATAAATAAGTCCATAAATTAAATTTAAATATAAACTAAGAGGCGATAGTTGAATGTTTCATTTTAGAAAAACTAAAAAACAGATGATAGCACTTTGTTTAAGTGCAGCACTTAGTGCAGGTTCTTTAACTGCTTATGCGGCAACAGAATATTGGAATGATGCTTCTACAAAACCAATGGTAGAAACTAAAACACCTATTTCTGATAATACTAATTGGGAACAGTGGAAAGCTGGCTGGGATAATTTAAAAACAAATTATGAGCAGGTAGCACTTACACCAGGCGCTGATTTTTCTAAATTAAATTTTGGTTGGTATTCTAAAGAAAAAACAGATAAAGCAATGGTACGTATTGCTGATAATAAAGAAATGAAAAATGCCAAAGAATTTAAAGGTACTTGTACAGAAGGTACTGTAATCAATGGTGTGCAGTATTATAGCAATAAAGTAACAGCTGATGGTTTTAAACCAAATAGCACATATTATTATCAAGTAAAATTAAATGGTGAATGGCAACAAGCTCAAGAATATAAAACAGGTGATCCAGACAATTTCAGCTTTATGTTTGTAGGTGACCCACAGATTGGTTCTTCATATAAACAAAAAAATGCAGAATCTAATGGTAAAAAATTAGGTAATGATTTAGCTGCTAGAAATGACTCTTATAACTGGAATGTAACTTTAAATAAAGCAATGGAACAACATCCAGAAATAGACTTTTTAGTATCCCCTGGTGACCAGGTAAGTGTAAAAGGTAATGAAGACGCAAAAGATTTAAAAGAACAAGAAGACCAATATTCTGGATATCTTTCCGCCTCTGTACTTCGCAATTTACCACAGGCAGTAGCTATTGGTAACCATGATTGTAGCTCTGCAAGCTATCAAAATCACTTCAATAATCCAAATCCATTCCTTGAAGAATCTACACCAACACCTGCTGGTAACGGATATTTTTATAGTTATGGTAATGCTTTATTCATTGTCATTAATGCTAATAACTACAATGCAGCAGACCATAAAGCTTTGATTGAAAAAGCTATCAAAGAAAATCCAAATGCAAAATGGCGTATTGTTGTAATGCACCAAGATATTTATGGTTCAGGTTTAGACCATTCAGATTCTGATGGCATTATCTTGCGTACACAATTGACACCAATTTTTGATGCAAATGATATTGATGTAGTATTACAAGGTCATGATCATAGCTATGCACGTACTTATCAGCTTACAAGTGATGGACAGGCACATGATGAATTCTTAGAATACAAACAAGATCAAGGTGGATTTAACCACGATAATTTTGATGAACGCTTTGAAAAAGATGGCGTATTCAGAGCATATTATAAATCTCAAAATCTTTGCTACAATATAGCCGATAAATCACAAGGTACAGTTGTAAATCCAGAAGGTGTATTTTATTTGACTTCTAACTCTGCAACTGGTTCTAAATTCTATAATTTAATTCCAGAACAACAAGATTATGTAGCAGCTCGTAGTCAAAATTGGAGACCATCTTATTCTGTAATCAACATTACAAAAGATAGTTTCACTGTTAATACTTATGATGTAGAAACAGGCGAAGCAATAGATAGCTCCTATACAATTGTAAAAAAATAAATGATGATTTGATATAAAAGTGATAAGAATTTTTCTTATCACTTTTATTTTACAGTTATTTTTGTATATATTTATTTAAATTTTACGTTACGTTTACAGTATTTTTAAAAATAAAATATAGAATAAATATATCTACAAAAGATATAGAAATTATCTTATTTTTGATTAGAACTAAGGAGAGTGACTTTTGTGTTTTATTTGAAAAAAAATAAAAAAAGAATGTTAGCTTTATGCTTAAGTGCAGCACTTAGTGTAGGCTCTTTAACTGTTTATGCGGCAACAGAACAATGGAATGATGCTTCTTTAACACCAGCTTTTACTACTAAAACAGCTGTATCAGAACATACAGATTGGGCAGATTGGAAAGCTAACTGGGATAAAATTAAAACAAATTATGAACAAGTTGCTTTAATTCCAGGCTCCGATTTTTCTAAATTAAACTTTGGTTGGTATTCTAAAGAAAAAGCAAATGAAGCTGTAGTGCGTATTGCTGATAATAAAGATATGAAAAATGCTAAAGAATTTAAAGGTACTTGTACAGAAGGTACTGTAATCAATGGTGTGCAGTATTATAGCAATAAAGTAACAGCTGATGGCTTTGAACCAAATACTACATATTATTATCAGGTAAAATTAAATGGTAAATGGCAACAAGCTCATGAATATAAAACAGGCGATCCACATAATTTCTCATTTATGTATGTAGGTGACCCACAGATTGGTGCTTCTAAAGGTCAAGTTCCAAATGAAAGTGCTGTAGAACAAAGTGAAGATGTTGCAGCTAGAAATGATGCTTATAATTGGAATAAAACATTAAATAGTGCTTTAGCACAACATCCAGAAATTAATTTCTTAGTATCTCCTGGTGACCAAATTAATGAACCAGCTGGTAATAACGCTGAAAAACATTTATTACAGGAATATGAATACTCCGGATATTTATCTGCAACAGCTTTCCGCAATTTACCACAAGCAGTAGCTATTGGTAACCATGATTGCTTGACTACTAGTTATCAAAATCACTTCAATGTGCCAAATCCATTTACAGCAGAAACTAATTCTACAGTTGCAGGTCATGGATATTATTATACTTATGGCAGTGCTTTATTCATTGTCATCAATGCTAATAACTATAATGCAGCTGACCATAAAGCTTTAGTAGAAAAAGCAGTAAAAGAAAATCCAAATGCAAAATGGCGTATTGTTGTAATGCACCAAGATATCTACGGTTCAGGTTTAGACCACTCTGACTCTGATGGTATTATTTTACGTAACCAATTAACACCTATTTTTGATGCAAATGATATCGATGTAGTATTACAAGGTCATGACCATACTTATGCTCGTACTTATCAGCTTACAAGTGATGGTAAACAATATGATGATTTTGCAGAATATAAAGTAGGTCAACATGGACAAGACCATAAAGTACTTGATAATAAATTAAAATCTGACAGTGCTTTCAAAGAATACTATACTTCTCAAAATCGTTGCTACACTATTGCTGATATGAAACAAGGCACTTTAGTAAATCCAGAAGGTGTATTCTACATGACTTCTAACTCTGCAACTGGTTCTAAATTCTATAATTTAATTGAACAGCAACAAGATTATGTAGCTGCTCGTAGCCAGACTTGGAGACCAACATATTCTGTAATCAATATTACTGATGATAAATTTACTATTAACACATATGATGCTCAAACAGGCACACCAATCGATGAAGCTTATAGCATTATTAAGAGATAATAAGTAAGATTTAATTTTTCTCTAACTGCGGTAAAGTATATGCTTTACCGCAGTTTTTACATTAAAGAAATTAATATAATGATAATAAGAGAGGAATTTTTTATGAATTTGTTAAAAAATATTTGGGTTCGCGGGATTATAATTATTTGTATATTAGTAGGTGGTTTTTTCTTTTTACAATCGTATAATCAAGTAGAAAAACCAACTTTAGTAAATACACAAGGGCGCGCTTTTGAAAAAGCAACAGTAGTTGAAGTTTTAAAAGATAATATACAAGAAGATGGCTCTCGTGTGGGCGACCAAGTTGTATTATTACAGATGGAAACTGGACCACAAAAAGGGCAGATTTTGGAGGCAAATAGTCCTAATGGATTATTATTTGGAACAGCATGTAAGCCAGGCTTAGAAGTAATCACCATTTCTAGTGTAGTGGGGCAATTACATGTTACTACTGTATATAATGTAGATCGTTCTATGCCAATATATATTTTTATAGCTATTTTCTTGATTTCACTTTGTATTATTGGTGGGAAAAAAGGTGTAAAATCGGCAATTGCACTTATTTTTAGTTTCATTTGTTTTGTATTTGTATTTTTCCCTATGATAATGAAGGGAACTTCTCCATCTTTAGCTGCTATTTTTACAGCGACAATTGTTACAGCAATGACCATTTGCTTGATTAATGGTTTTACGATAAAAGCTTTATCTGCTATTTTGGCAACTTTTTTTGGTTTATTGATTGCAGGTTTGACAGCAGATATTTTTGGCTATTTCACATCACTTTCAGGTTATAATGTATCCAATATTGAAGCATTATTATTTATTGGACAGAATACTTTAATTGATGTAGGTCAATTACTTTTTGCTGGTGTTTTATTTGCAAGTTTAGGTGCTGTAATGGATATAGCGATGGATGTATCTTCAGCAGTGCAAGAATTGCATGTTAAAAATCCAGCATTAACACCTAAAGAATTATTTAAAAGCGGTATGAATGTTGGACGAGATATTATGGGTACAATGTCAACAACACTTATTTTAGCTTTCTTTGGTGGCTCTCTTGGTGTATGGGTATTAGATTATGTATATGATTTACCATATTTGCAATTGATAAATTCAAATTCTATTGGTATAGAAATCATGCAAGGGATATCTGGTAGCTTCGGCGTTATTTTAACAGTGCCAATAGTAGCATTATTTTCTGCATGGCTTCCTCATTATTTAGAAAACAAAAAATAAGAATTATATTGTTTTGAGCATAAAAAAGAGATTATGGTTTGGATAATAAACCATAATCTCTTTTAGTTTTTAGAATTATTTTATTCAAGGACTTTATAAATAGCACAACAATCTTCTGCACCATAACCTTGTTCAGAAGCTTTTTGATAAAGTTCACGGGATTTTTGACTAAATATAGGAGTATAATTAAAATCTTTAGCCATATTACAACCAAGAGTTAAATCTTTTAAAGTTAAATCAACAGCAAAGCGATTGCTAAAATCATTATTAGCTATGGCTGGACCTCTGCGACTTAATTGATTAGAATCTCCTCCTGTTTGTGCTAATAATGTTAAAAATTGTTCAATATCTATATTAGCTTTTTGTGCTAGATGAATACCTTCAGCAAGTATTGCAAGATTAGTCATACCAATCATGTTACTGATTATTTTGAAAGCATAAGCCTGAACTACACCACCTAAGTAATGAACAGGAGAACCAATTAAGTTTAAAATAGGCATTATTTTTGTAAATATTTCTTTATTGCCACCAACAAATAATGGTTCAGAAGCTGTTTCAGCTTGTGCAGGACCTAATCCTAAAGTACAAGCTATATAATGGACATTATGATGAATAGCATATTGTTCTATTTCTGTAGCAGTACTAGGGTCGATAGTACTAGTATCAATATAGATAGAGCCAGGTTTTAATTGACTGAGTAAGCCATTATTTTCTATCATGATTGATTTTACTGTTTGTGGAAGTGGCAAACATGTAAAAATAATATCGCAAATAGCTAAATCGTTAATATTTTTTACAACTTTTCCTGTAGTGCCAGCACTTAATACTTTATTTATATGCTGTTGATTTCTGCCATAAATATAAACTTCTTTGCCGGCACGAATAAGATTTCGAGCTAAAGGACCACCCATTAAACCAATACCAATAAAACCTATTTTCATGAAAAAAACCTCTCTTTTGCCTTATAAGTAATATATGATAAAATATATCTAATATATTCAACATATATTAGATTATATATAAAGTCAATATTGAGAAATAGGATGAATATTAGGAGGTTTTTACATGAATAGTCATGAGTTTCATGAACTTACACATTATGTAATGGATTCACCTGCGAGTCCACCTGCTAGTTTATTTGCTGGCGGTTTTGATGATTGGAGAAGTAGAGCACGTCTAGCTCATTTTTTGGCAATGCCAGAATTGAAAAAACATGATGAAGCAATAGAGTTGTTTCGTTCTGTTGTTGAAGTAGAAATAGATGAAGAAAATCCTGAACAGGTAGAAGAAAAAGTTTATGCTTTGCAAAGATTATCTTCTTGCCTTCGTGAAGATAAAAAATATGATGATGCTCTTCACTATATAAATTTAGCTGTGCAATTAGTAGAGTCTACAGATTATTTATATAAATATATTCTACGTGGAGAAGTTTGGGCTGACCGCTGGAATTTATTATATAATAAGCAAGATATTGAAACAGCTGAAAATGAAATCGATGAAAAAATTCGCGTATTTGAAAATTTAGACGTGAAACATAATAGTTATTTATATTATGGTTATCGTTTTAAAGCTCAATTAATGGCTACCGGTCTGATGAAAGAGGAAGCTTTAAATTATATGAGAAAGGCTTTATCTTTTATGGATATTCCTGAAAAATATAAGCCTGCTATAGAAAAAGCTTTTAGTGCTACTCATAATAATGTCGCATGGATTTTAAATACGATTGACCATGCTTGCCCTTCACCAGAAAAAATTCATTGGGATATTTAAGTTTGCAAAAAATACATATATGACATTAAGTATTAGTTATATATGTATTTTTGTACATATATATATTTGGACAAAGATAGTATAGATAATAAGAGGAGGATTTTTATGGCGAAGGAAAAACATGTAGAAGGAGAAGCAGACCATTATATTAAGACATTGATAGGTGCTGTATTAGGATATGCAGCTGATGGTCTGGATATGTTTTTATTATCATTTATTTTAGTTTTTATTATTAAAGATTTTGGACTTACTACAGCAGAAGCTGGGAATTTAACTTTAGCAACAACTATTGGTATGTGGATTGGTTCATATATTTTTGGATTGTTAGCAGATAAATATGGACGTACAAAGATATTATCTTTTTCGATAATTTTATTTGCGGTAGCCACATTCTTGATGTATTTTGTTGATAATTATACAGTGTTACTTGTTTTACGTTTTATCATTGGTCTTGGTATCGGTGGTGAATTCGGTATTGGTATGGCGATTGTTACTGAAACATGGGCACCTGATATGCGAGCAAGAGCTACTTCATGGGTAGCGCTTGGTTGGCAAGGCGGTGTATTATTAGCAGCAGTTATACCGGCTATAATTGTGCCAATGTTTGGCTGGCGTGCAGTATTTCTTGTAGGTTTAGTCCCTGCACTTATCGCAATTTATGTACGTATGCATCTTAAAGAACCGATTTTGTGGCAACGTAAAAAACAGCGTCAGCAAGAATTGATTGCTAAAAAAGAAAATGGAACTATCACTGAAAAAGAACAAAAAGAATATTATTATTTGGCTGGTATGCCACTTAAAAAATTATTTACTACAAAGAGAATAACAGCGACAACAATAGGTCTTACAGTGATGTGTTTAGTGCAAAACTTTGGCTATTATGCGATATTTAGTTGGATGCCAACAATTTTATCTCAAAAATATGGCTATAGTTTAGCGCAGACAAGTGGTTGGATGGTAATATCTATTGCTGGTATGGTTTTAGGTATAATCTTATTTGGTATTTTGGCTGATAAAATTGGACGTAAAAAAACTTTTGCACTTTGGTATATTTGTGGAACAATTTACTGTGTAATCTATTTCTTTTTTTTCACAAGTCAAGCAAGTCTATTATGGGGAAGTTTCTTATTAGGCTTCACTGTAAATGGCATGATGGGTGGTTATGGTGCAGTTATTGCTGAAAATTATCCATCTGAAGCACGTTCTACTGCAGAAAATATAATTTTTGGTACAGGTCGTGGTCTATCTGGCTTTGGCCCTGCTATAATTGGTTATTTGGCAACAGGCGGAAGCTTGATAGGAGCAATGAGTCTTGTATTTGTTATTTATCCAATAGCACTTATTTTTATGTGGTTCACTGTTCCAGAAACAAAAGGTATAGAAATCGATTAATAAAAAAAGGTTATGCTTTTGCATAACCTTTTTTGTTTATAATTCATCAATAGAGGACAGAAGCTCTGTATAATCGTGGAGATAAAAATCAGCTTGTGCTTTTATTGCCTCTGTATCAGCATCAGAATATTTGTCATAAATAGCAATGGTTTCAATACCAGCTTTTTTAGCAGCTTCAATACCGATTAATGAATCTTCAAAGATGATACATTCTTCTGGTTTGGCATTAAATTTTTGGATAGCTTTTTGATAAACTTCAGGGTCTGGTTTGATTTTGCTGACATCTTCACGTGTGTAGATTAAATCAAAATATTCATCAAGTGGAGCTTTGGCGTTGATATTTTTATTTAAAGTGCGATATATATCCATATTTGTGCGTTTTGTAGTTGTTGTTATAGCAAGTGTAAAATTCTTTGCTTTTAATTTTTTGATGACTAAGTCGGCTTGTGGTTTATAATCGATTATATTTTGGAGAAAATCTTGAGCTATTTCATAACGCAATTTGATGATTTCTTCAGCTGAAATTTGAGCTGAATATTTATCCTTGAGATATTGGCAATAACATAAATAAGGATTTGGTTGTGCATTGAATTTTTTTAATTGTGTATCACGGTCGTTTTGCACAGTTGTTTCATCAATTGTTTTATTGGCTAATTTTTCAATGAGTTTTTGGTCGATTTGGTTCCAGATGCCAACAGAGTCAATTAAAGTGCCGTCCATATCAAAAAAAGCAAATTTTTTATTTTTTAGCATGACAAAATTCCTTTCTGACAATAAAATGGTTTAGGTATATTGTAACAATTATCTAAAAAAGTTGAAATATATATTTATCCTTAAAATAAAAGCACTAATCTTTTTCTTTACAGTGATATTTATTTATGATATATTAATTTTTGTATGCAAAAGACATTCCCATTCTAGGGTAAGCGAAACTCCAACGCTGTCGTGGATTCGGGAGAAATAAAATTTAGGAGGATATTTTAATGTTAACTCAAGAACAAAAATTACAAATCATTCAAGATAACGCTACTCATGAAGGTGACACTGGATCTCCAGAAGTACAGGTTGCTTTATTAACTGCACGTATCGCATATCTTACTGAACATCTTAAAAACAATAAAAAAGACCATCATTCCCGTCGTGGCTTATTAAAAATGGTTGGTCATCGTAGAAGACTTTTAAGCTATTTATATGATATCGATGTAGAACGTTATCGTGCTCTTATTGCAAAATTAAATTTACGTAAATAATTAATTGAAAAAGCGGGAGCCTTTCCCGCTTTTTCTTTTAGTTTGCTTGATTTTAAGTTAAAATAGATATAGACACAAAGATTAAAATATTGATAAATACATAAATAGGAGGTAAGTTATGTATACTTTTGAAACAACACTTGGCGGTCGCAGTTTTGTTGTAGAAACAGGCAAAATGGCGAAACAAGCAAATGGCGCTGTATTAGTTAGATATGGTGAAACTGTAGTTTTAGTAACAGCAACAGCTTCTGCTGAGCCACGTGAGGGAGTAGATTTTTTCCCTTTAACAGTTGATTATGAAGAAAAAATGTACGCTGTTGGTAAAATACCTGGCGGTTTTATAAAAAGAGAAGGTCGTCCTGCTGAATCTGCTATCTTAAATAGCCGTTTAATCGACAGACCTATTCGCCCATTATTCCCAGAAGGTTATAGAAATGATGTTCAGATTGTAGCTACAGTTTTATCTGTAGAACAAGATAATGCTCCAGAAATCGCTGGTATGATTGGTGCATCTTGTGCACTTTCTATTTCTGATATTCCATTTTTAGGGCCAATCGCTGGTGTTCGTGTTGGTCGTATTGATGGCGAATTTGTTATCAATCCAACAGTTGAACAGCGTGAAAAATCTGATTTAAACTTGACTGTAGCAGGTTCTTATGATGCTGTAATGATGGTTGAAGCTGGTGCAAATGAATTATCCGAAGAAGTAGTTCTTGATGCTATTTTATTTGGTCATGAAGAAATCAAACGCTTAGTAAAATTCCAGCAAGAAATGATGGAAAAATGCGGTAAAGAAAAACATCAGCCAAAATTATTTACTGTTCCAGAAGAACTCGTAAATGCTATTCATGAATACACTTATGATAAATTTGATGCTGCTGTTCGTGATGCTGATAAACTTCGCCGTGATGAACATGTAGCAGAAGTAAAAGCAGAAGCGAAAGAACATTTCTTAGAACTTTACCCAGAAATGGATATGGAAATAGATTATGTGCTCTACAAAACTTTAAAAGGTATTGTACGTCATATGATCACTCATGAAAAAATTCGTCCAGATGGTCGTGGCTTAGAAGAAGTTCGTCCTATTAGCTGTGAAGTAGGTATTTTACCTCGTACACATGGTAGTGCACTCTTTACTCGTGGACAGACTCAGATTTTAAATGTTACTACACTTGGCGCTTTAGGTGATGAACAAGTAATTGATGGTATCGGTGATGATACATCTAAACGTTATATTCATCATTATAATTTCCCTGGTTATTCCGTTGGTGAAGCTCGTCCAATGCGTAGCCCAGGTCGTCGTGAAATCGGTCATGGTGCGCTTGCAGAACGTGCATTAGTGCCAGTTATTCCTTCTGTAGAAGAATTCCCTTATACACTTCGCCTTGTATCTGAAGTTTTAGAATCCAATGGTTCTAGCTCCATGGGTAGCGTATGCGGTAGTACACTTTCCTTAATGCATGCTGGTGTACCTATTAAAAAACCAGTATCTGGTTGTGCAATGGGCTTAGTAAAAGATGGCGATGCTTACACAATTTTAACAGATATTCAAGGTATGGAAGATGCTCTTGGTGATATGGACTTCAAAGTAGCAGGTACTCCAGATGGTATCACAGCTATTCAAATGGATATTAAAGTAGATGGTCTTAGCAGAGAAATTTTAGCAGCTGCTCTTGCTCAAGCAAAACGTGGCCGTGAATTTATCTTAAGCAAAATGCTTGAATGTATCAGTGAACCAAATAAAGAATTATCTCCATACGCTCCACGCGTAAATAGCATGAAAATCCCTACTGATAAAATTCGCGATGTAATTGGACCAGGCGGAAAAACAATTAAAAAAATAATTGATGAAACTGGTGTACAAATCGATATTCATGATGATGGTAATGTATTTATCACAGCAGTAGGTGCTGAATCTGCACAGAAGGCTCAAGATATGATTAATGCTTTAACTGCTGAAGTTGAAGTTGGTGCAGTTTATAAAGGTAAAGTTACACGCATTATGAATTTTGGTGCATTTGTAGAAATCTTACCAGGTAAAGAAGGCTTGTGCCATATTTCTCAATTAGCAAAAGAACGCGTAGGAAAAGTAGAAGATGTTGTAAACATTGGCGATGAATTAGAAGTAAAAGTTACAGAAATTGACCGTCAAGGTAGAGTAAATCTTTCTCATAAAGTGCTTCTTTAATAAGGCTGGTGAAAATAAGTGCATATTGTTTTGATTGAACCTGAAATTCCAGCAAATACTGGTAATATTGCACGTCTTTGTGCAAATACAGGTATTGAACTTCATTTAGTAAAACCACTTGGTTTTTCTACTGATGATAAATATTTAAAAAGAGCAGGTCTTGATTATTGGCATTTAGTAAAAGTGCATTATCATGAAAACTTTGATGAAGTTTTAGAAAAATATAAAGGTCATAAATTTCATTATGCTACAACAAAAGCCAATCATGTACACAGTGATGTAACTTATGGCATGGATGATATGCTTGTTTTTGGTAAAGAAACAGCAGGTATTCCCGAAAGTATTTTAAAAGAACATTGGGACGATTGCATTCGTATACCGATGATAAGTGAATCACGTTCTTTAAATTTATCTAATTCTGTGGCTGTAATTGCCTATGAGGCTATGCGACAACTTGATTATGCAAATTTAAAACAAGTTGGTTTTGATCATTTAGATTGATAGGAGCATAAATAATGCAAAAATTAAATGAATGTATAGCTAAATTAAAACAAATTTTGCCAGAAGATAGTGTGTTAATAGATGAGCCAATGTCTAAACATACTACATTTCAAATTGGCGGTCCAGCTGATTGCTTTGTAATGCCTTCAACAGTTGAAGAAGCTATCGCTGTTATAAAAATAGTAAAAGAATATGATGTACCACTTACAATGCTTGGTAATGGCTCTAATTTATTAGTCATGGATAAAGGCATTCGTGGTATTGTTGTAAATTTAAATGAACGTTTTGCTAAAATTACAAGAGATGGTAATTTCATTAAAGCTCAATGTGGTGCTTTAATGGTTGATGTTTCTAAATTTGCAGGTGAAGCTTCACTTACAGGTCTTGAATTTGCAGTGGGTATCCCAGGTAGTATCGGTGGTTGTATCTTCATGAATGCTGGTGCTTATGATGGTGAAATAAAAAATGTAGTTCATCGTGTTAGTGCTATTGATAAAGAAGGAAACCTCGTATACTATACAAATGAAGAAGCTCAATTTTCTTATCGTCATAGTATTTTCCAAGATAATGATAATTTGATTTTAGAAGTTGAATTAGAATTACAAGAAGGAAATCAAGATGAGATTTTAGCTAAAATGGCAGATTTGACTAATCGTAGAGAAACCAAACAACCACTTGAATATCCAAGTGCAGGTAGTACTTTTAAACGCCCACCTGGATATTTTGCAGGGACTTTAATTGACCAAACAGGTTTAAAAGGTCTCACTGTTGGTGGTGCGCAAGTTTCTAAAAAACATGCTGGTTTTGTAGTTAATATCGGCGGGGCAACAGCTCAAGATGTACTTGATTTAATCAAAGAAGTACAAGATAGAGTTTATAAAGCTCATGGCGTGAAACTTTATCCAGAAGTAAAAATGATTGGTGAACAATAAAATATAACATAAAAGCTATAGCAAAGAATTTATTTTGCTATAGCTTTTTATTTAAATTGAAAATAAATTATTAAGTATTAAGGATATAAAAATGATATATTTTATGCAGGGCTTATTATTTGGATTGGCTTATGTTATGCCTATTGGCATACAAAATATGTATGTTATTAATTCTGCTATGCAAAGAAATGTAAAAATAATTTGTTTGACTACGATATTTGTAATTATATTTGATATTTCGTTAGCTATTAGTTGTTATTTAGGTATTGGAATTTTATTAGATAAATACCAATTTTTACGTGATTTTGTAATGTTTATTGGAGCTATGGTTATTTTCTATATTGCTTTTGATTTATGGAGAACGAATAGCAAATTAGAAATAAAATCAACTCATGATTATAGATTGTCAAAAATAATTATTTCGGCTTTTTCTGTAGCATGGTTAAATCCTCAAGCTATTATTGATGGTTCATTGATTTTAGGTAGCTTTAGAACATCTTTAGCTGGAGATAGTTCTATATATTTTATCATAGGAGTTTGTATCGCTTCTTGTTTATGGTTTTCTTCATTAGCTTTTATAGCATATAAATTTATAAATAAATTATATAGATTTGTTAAATATATTAATCTTATTTGTGCTATCATTTTGTTTTTATATGGATTAAATTTATTATATATGTTTTGTTTAGATTTATTTACATATAATTAAATTTTGGGATTATCTTGATTAAGACCCTAAGAGTTTTAATACTTTTAGGGTTTTGTTGTATAATAAAATAAATATATACTTATTTGGAGGTGTTAATATGATTGGTGATTGTGCGAATTGTAAAAGCCATATTTGTGCAGGCAGAGGTATTAGTTGTAAAAAAATAAATCAAGATGAAGTAATTGATTTATATACAGATGAAGAGAAAAAAATAATGAAAGCGGCAGCTTTTGTAGAAGCCACATATTATAGTGAGCTTACACGTTTAGAAGAAACTGTAGAATTTGCCAAACAAATGGGCTATAAAAAATTAGGTTTAGCTTTTTGTATCGGTTTAAATAAAGAAGCTTATTTGATTAATAAATTTTTAGCACGTGAATTTGAAGTAGTATCTATTTGCTGTAAAAATTGTGCGATAGCAAAAGATAAATTAGGTTTGAAAAAAATAAATCCCCAAAGTGCAACAGAAAGTATGTGTAATCCTAAATATCAAGCTGAATTTTTAAATCAAGCAGGTTGTGATTTATTTATTTCTTGTGGTTTATGTGTAGGTCATGATGCTATATTTAACAAAAATTGTAATGGCCCTGTAACTACATTAGTTGCAAAAGATAGAGTACTTGCTCACAATCCACTTGGTGTAGTTTATTCACGTTATTGGCGAAAAAAACTAAAATTAATGGAAGAAAATGAAATATAAATAAAAACAAAAGGAACAATGATTATTGTTCCTTTTTTAAATAGTGATTAATTTTATTTTCGAGAAGTGTTTTAGTAACCCCAACGCTTTTGCCGATTAAATAAGCAGAAATAACAGTACCTAGACCAATACCGATAATCTCTTGTACAAGGATTAACCCTGATATAGCAGTGAAAATAACTAAGGAGATGTCAAAGCGTATTCTTAGATAAGAAAATGGCTTTTTGAAAAAAATACATAAAGTATTAACAATACCATTTCCAGGATCTAAGACTAAATCAGCTTTTGTCATAAAATATACGCCTATACCAGTTAAAATATTAGAAGTTAGTAATAATATGAAATTTATTAAGAAATTGTAATTTAATAGAGCAATTAAATTATCATAGATATCAATGAAAATACCAGCTAAAACAGCCATAGGAATTTGCATTAGTATTTTATAAGAAAGAGATTTCATCAATAAAATTTGAATTAAGATGAAAACGACATAAAGAATTACATTGGATAGACCAAAAGATATATTGAAAAATATGGAATAAGAATAAGCTACAGAACTAATTGCAGCTACACCTAAATGAGTTCGTGTACTTAAGACAATGCCAATAGACATGATATTAAGCCCTATTAAATATAATAAACATTGTTTTTTTAATATTAGATTATTTAAATGAAGCATAAAATCACCTTAAGTAATTATATAAATTAAAATTATGTAGAAAGAAAAAGTCGTTTCGTGAAGAAACGACTTTTTGTATTATTCTCTAAATCTATCAACGATAGTTGCACAAGCAGCATCGCCTGTGATATTTACAGCAGTACGAAGCATATCAAAAATACGGTCAACACCGAATAAAATTGGAAGAGCTTCAATTGGAATGTTAGCAGACATGAGAACAGCTACTACTAAAAGTGTAGGGCCAGGAACACCGGCTTGACCTACAGCACCAACTGTAGAAGTAAAGATAATGGCTATATATTGTGTAATAGTGAGTTCGATACCAAACATTTGAGCAAAGAAGATAGCAGCCATAGCATAATAAGCAGCATTACCATTCATATTGATAGTGGCACCGAGAGGAAGTGCAAAAGAAGTAGTTTCTTTAGAAACATGCAATTCTTCAATAGTTGTTTTCATATTGAGAGGTAATGTAGCCATGGAAGATGCAGTAGTGAAAGCGAATAATTGAACTTTGTACATAGATTTAAAGAATTGTTTAAATGTAGTACATTTAGAGAACATAGCAACACTACCGCCAATAACACCATAATTAACGATGAGGAGAACGATAATATATAATACTACAAGATAAGCTAGTTTTACTAAAATTTCTGAACCAAATTTACCAATAGAGCCTGCCATTAAGCCAAAAACACCAAGAGGTGCAATACACATAATAGCAGTCATAATATTTACAGTAACTTCAGTCATATAATTGAAGAATTTAAGTAAGAATTCTTTCTTTTCACCGCTTAAGTTAGCGATAGCAAAACCGATAAATAAGCTAAATACAATGATTTGTAAAATATTGCCAGAAACGAGAGCTTCAAAAGGATTTGCAGGAACAAAACCGATTAAAGTTTCCCAAAATCCAGGTATACCACCTTTATCAGCATATTCATTAGAAGCTTGAACTCCTAAACTAGCTAAACTAATTCCTTCACCTGGTTTAAATACTACACTGAAAATAAGACCTATAACAGTAGCAATGATAGTAGTAATTGTATAATAAATAAATGTTAAAAGACCGATTTTCCCAGCAGAACTAGAATTTCCTAGTGAAGCCGCACCACCAATTAATGAGAATAAAACCATAGGTACTACGACCATTTTGATTAATTGCATAAATAAGTCGCCGATTGGCGCAAAGATTTGTGCTGTTTCACCTAAAGCCAAACCAACAGCAATGCCTAAAATCATGGCAATGAGAATAAGCGTACCGAGCTTATTAATGATCATTTTTGCTGTCATTATAAAAGACCTCCTAAAGATATATTTGTATATTATATAAAAATAACATAACGAAATTATACTCTTTTTGGAGTGAATTTACAACTATACTGTAGCTTTTAGAAAAAATACGCACAAAATATCTTTTAAAATGTTTATTTGTTTTTTGTATACGTACAAATTTTATTTTAAAATAATACCCGAAAGCACTAAATTTAATTTATAGCGAATGTTTTCTTGATATTTAAGTGGTAGGCTACTAAAAGAAGCAGATTGAAATAGAGAATGAAACATTTCTGTGATAATTTCAGCTGGAATATCACTGCGAAATTCACCATTATCTTGACCAGTTTTAATGATTTCATCAAAAATATCTTTGAATGGAAGTGGCTTTTTTATCGAAACATGTGGCTGTATGGTCAATGCACTTCTATCTACAGCACGCATGAATAATGGCAAAATAAAACGATTTTGGTCTAGTAGATTAGCAGTATATAAAACGAGTCCTTCTAATACTTGAGCTTGAGTTTTTTCTTTATTTATAGATTCAAGATAATGTTGACGAATATCCATAGCTAATTGAATGAGCAGACTACGGAGTAAATCATCTTTAGATTGAAAATAATTATAAAATGTGCCAATACCTAAATTAGCTTTTTGCATGATATCAGCAATAGAAGTATCTTTCAAACCTTTTTGAGCGAATAATACGATAGCGGATTGAATGATGGTTTTTTTTGATTTTATTTTTTTTGCTTCACGTTTACTAAGTGTATGTTCCAAAATAATCACCTGTTTATTTATATTTTATAAAAATGAATGCGGTTCGTTTTCTTTAAAATATATTATAATGGCATTTATCTTTTTTCTCAAACCGTAATAGTTTTTCAATAGTATGCTATAAATTAATGTTATTTTTTGATATAATTGCAATTAGATTTAAGGAAAAAATATAAAGGATTTCAATTTTATGAAAAAAGATGAAATACTATCAGCTATTGGTATTTTTTTCGGCATTGGTATTGTAGCTTTAGTATCTAAATCTATTGATAATAATTTGTTATTAGCACCATTTGGAGCAACAAGTATAATTGCTTTTTTACTATATGATAGTGAATATGCTCAGCCGAGAAATATTATCTTAGGCTATATTATTACTAGTATCGTAGGTATTTTAATGGCTTATATTTTAGGGCATAATTGGATTGTTTATGCTTTAGGAGTAGCTATAGCCATGTTAGTAAAATCGTGGTTTAAAGCAATTCACCCACCATCTGCTGCTATGCCGATTATATTATTAAAAGCGAATGAACAAGGCATTATCAATTATTTTTTATTTGATGTAATACCAGGAATTTGTTTATTAGTTTTTATTGCTATAGTCTATAATAGATTTATTTTACATAGAGATTATCCTTTATGGCATAGATAATAATTTTAAGGAGAATTTTTGTGAAGTGGGCTAATCATAAATTAGTAACGACTGTAGTTGTATTTGCAGGAACAGGAAATTTTTTATATGCAGCATATAGTTTTTTTGGCAGTGTATTGCCAGATAGATTGGAAGGTAAACCACCAAAAGAAAGCAAAGCTTATTGGAAATGGCGTTCAAAGCATCGCCAAAATACACATTGGACAGTGCCTTATTTAGCGATAATTGCTATTTTATTTTATTTACATGAAGTTGGTGTATTAAAAGACTTATTTTGGGAAATAGCACAAGTTCCGATATTTGTCTGTGTAGGTGCTTTACTTCATATTATTGAAGATGGAATTTGTGGCAAGGTGCCACTTATCTGGCGAAAGCGAAAAATAGGTATAAAATTATTTCGCGTGGGCAGTTCATGGGAATATTTTATAAGTTATACGATTTGTGTAGCTGCTTTATATTATAAATTTATGTTGTAATAAGTTTCAGGTAAAAGAAAGTGGTGAAATATATGCAAAAACTAAAAATTGGTTTTATTGGCATTGGTGTAATGGGAAAATCCATGGCAGATAATCTCTTAAAAGCTGGATATGAAGTCATGGTTTATACACGTACAAAGCAAAAAGCTGAAAATTTATTAGCCAAAGGCGCAAAATGGTTTGATAGTGCTAAAGCTTTAGCCCAAAATGTAGATGTAATCATCTCTATGGTGGGTTATCCTCAAGATGTAGCAGAAATCTATTTAGGTGAAAATGGCGTAATTAAAAATTTAAAACCACAAAGCATAATTATAGATATGACTACTTCTAGTCCAAAACTGGCTCAAGAGATTTATCAAGAAGCTCAAAAATATGAAATAAAATCTTTAGATGCACCTGTATCTGGTGGAGATGTAGGAGCAAAAAATGGTACACTTGCCATTATGGTCGGTGGCGATAAAGAAGTTTATGAAGAAGTTTTGCCGATTTTTGAAGCTATGGGAAAAACTATTTGCTATTTTGGCAAAGCTGGTTCTGGTCAATATGCAAAAATGAGCAATCAAATAGCCATTGCTTCTAATATGATGGGGGTTTGTGAAGCTGTTGCTTATGCCAAAAAATGTGGATTAAATCCTCAGGATTTATTAGATGTAATTTCTACAGGTGCAGCAGGTTCATGGTCGCTTAGCAATTTAGCACCAAGAATGTTAAAAGGTGATTTTGCACCAGGATTTTTCATTAAACATTTTATTAAAGATATGAAAATAGCTATAGAGTCAGCTGATGAAATGAATTTAGATTTACCAGGATTGAAATTGGCAAAATCTCTATATGAAAAATTAGCCAAAGAAGGTTATGAAAATAATGGCACTCAAGCCTTATTGAAATATTATGATGCTGAATAAAGCAAGACAAATACTACAAAAATTTTATGGATATGAAGACTTTCGACCAGGGCAGAAAAAAGTAGTTGAAAGTCTATTAAATAGAAATGATACAGTGGCGATTATGCCTACAGGTGCGGGAAAATCTATTTGTTTTCAAATCCCTGCATTATTATTTGAAGGGGTAACACTTGTTATATCGCCACTTATTTCTTTGATGAAAGACCAAGTTGATAGTTTGCGCCAGCTAGGGATAGCGGCAGTATATATTAATAGTTCTGTCAGTAAGGCTCAATTATATAAGGATTTACAAGATATATCTGCTGGTTTTTATAAGATTATTTATATAGCACCAGAGCGAGTAACATCTGAATATTTACCAGATGGTTTTAAAAATTTAAATATTAGTATGGTAGCAGTTGATGAAGCGCATTGTTTATCGCAATGGGGGCATGATTTTCGTCCTAGTTATCGCAATATCTTAAATTTTACTAATTCACTGCGCATTAAACCGATTATCAGTGCTTTTACAGCAACAGCTACACCAGAAGTAAAAACAGATATTATAAATTTATTGGGGCTTAAACAACCTAATGTATTTGTAACTGGTTTTGATAGACCAAATTTATATTTTTCCGTATTAAGAGGAGAAGTGAAAGATAAATTTGTCATAGATTATGTAAAAAAACATCAAGATGAAGCTGGAATTATCTATGTAGGCACTAGAAAAGATGTAGATGCTTTGCAAGTTTTATTGGAAATAAAGGGCATTAAAGCAGGTAGATACCATGCCGGTATGACAGATGAGGAAAGAAATCAAATGCAAGAAGATTTTCTCTATGATAATCTTTCTGTCATGGTGGCGACAAATGCTTTTGGTATGGGCATAGACAAACCAAATGTGCGCTATGTTATTCATTATAATATGCCGAAAAATATGGAAGCGTATTATCAAGAAGCAGGTAGAGCAGGTCGTGATGGACTTTCAGGAAATTGTATTTTACTGTATAGTCCGCAAGATACACAGCTTCAAAAGTTTTTGATAAGTAAATCTACAGAAAGTGAAATTCGCCAACAATTAGAATATAAAAGATTGCAGTCTATGGTGGATTATTGTCATACACCACAATGTCTAAGAGCATTTATCCTGCATTATTTTGGTGAATTTGATGTGGAAGAACATTGTGATAATTGTAGTAATTGCAAATTAGAAGGCGAATTAATAGATATTACAATTGACGCACAAAAGGTTTTATCGTGTGTCTATCGTATGCATGAACGTTTCGGCGTGAAAATGATAGCTGAAGTCTTAAAAGGTTCAAAAAGTGCGAAGGTAAGACAATTTAATTTTGAGCGTTTATCTACGTATGGCTTGATGAAAGAGCGAAAGCTAAAAGATATCAGTGATTTAATTTTGAGACTTAGTGCTATGCAATATTTAGATATCACAGAAAGCCAATATCCAGTGGTTACTTTAAATGAATTATCATGGCAAGTGCTTCGCGGTCAAAAAAAGGTTTGGCAAAAGATGGTAATTGTAAAAAAAGTCAAGGCTAAAGGTGAATTATTTGAAGCTTTGCGCAGTTTGCGTAAAGAATTAGCGACAAAAGAAAAATTACCACCATATATGATTTTTTCTGATGCTACACTTACACAGATGGCAACAGATAAACCGACTGATTTAGAATTGATGAAAAATATTCGCGGTGTAGGTGAATTTAAATTACAAAAATATGGTGAGGAATTTTTAACAGTGATAAAGAGCTACATATCGTAAAGATATTTAGTATAGATTAAGAGAAAAAGGGGTAGATTTTATGGATCCAATTTTAAAATTACAAAATGGCAGTGATGTCAGAGGTGTAGCAGTTGAAGGTGTAGCTGATGAACCTGTTACTTTGACACCAGAATATGCTAATCGCATTGTGCAAGCTTTCGTTTTATGGCTCAGCAAAAAAAGTGGTAAAAAAGCAAGTGAATTAAAAATTGCAGTAGGTCATGATTCTCGTATTTCTGCACCAATGTTAAAACAACAAGCTTTAATGGCAATTATAGCTCAAGGGGCAACAGCTGTTGATTGTTCTATGGCTACAACTCCAGCTATGTTTATGTCTTTAGTATATGAAGAAACAAAATATGATGGTTCTATGATGATTACTGCAAGTCATCTTCCATTTAATCGCAATGGTATAAAATTCTTTGAACCAGAAAATGGCGGTATGGAAAAGAAAGACCTCACTGATATGCTCAAAATCGCTTGCGAATTGACTGAACAAACAGTGGATATTAGTAATGTAGAAAAATTTGATTTAGTTTCTCTTTATGCTGAAAATCTTTGCACAAAAATCCGTGAAGGTATCAACAGTAAAGATAATTATGATAAACCACTTACAGGCAATCATATCGTAGTAGATGCAGGTAACGGTGCTGGCGGATTTTTTGCTCAAAAAGTTTTAGCTCAGTTAGGTGCAGATACTACAGGTAGCTTATACTTAGATCCAGATGGACATTTCCCAAATCACATTCCAAATCCAGAAAATAAAGAAGCTATGGACGCTATTCGCGGTGCAGTGCTTAATAATAAAGCTGATTTAGGTTTGATTTTTGACACTGATGTAGATAGAATGTCTGCTGTATTTAGCGATGGTCAAGAAGTAAATCGTGATGCACTAATTGCTATGATGGCTGCTATCTTAGTGAAAGATTATCCAAATTCCACTATTGTTACTGACTCTGTAACTTCCGATAAATTGACTGCATTTTTAGAAGGTGAATTACAGTTAAAACATCATCGTTTCCAACGTGGCTATAAAAATGTAATCAATGAATGCAAACGCTTAAATGAAGAAGGCGTAGTATCTCCACTCGCTATTGAAACAAGTGGTCATGGTGCACTTAAAGAAAATTATTATCTTGATGATGGTGCATATATGGCAGTTAAACTCTTAATTGCTGCAGCTAAAACTAAAGCAGAAGGCAAAACTTTAAATAGCTTGATTGAAAAACTTGAACCACAATTTGAAACAGCAGAATATCGCTTAAAATTAAAAGGTGAAGATTTCAAAGCTTATGGGGCAAAAGTTTTAGAAGTATTTACTGCTCGTGCAAAAGAAAAAGGCTATCATATTGTAACACCAAATTATGAAGGTGTACGCATTAGCTTTAAAGGTGAAGCAAATGGTTGGGCATTGCTTCGTCAATCTTTGCATGATCCTAATATGCCACTTAATGTAGAAGGTAATGGTGAAGGCGATTGTGCAAAAATCACAGCAATGATGAAGGAATTATTGAGTGGTTTTGACCAATTAGATATCTCTGTATTTGACAAATAATAATATAACGGAAAATAACAGAAGTTTATATTATTAATAATAAAAACCTCGAGAAAGGTAGTTTTATGTTTCTCGAGGTTTTTATTTTATATTTGTTTTTTCCATAGATACTTTTGCATAGTTTATAAAATAATTTTTGCTGGTATGTTTAATTTTTTATTGAAATGTTGTAAACTATAAGGAAACGCATTTGAAAGGAGTATTTTTATGGATTTACATAATTTATTGGTATTTCAAGATTTATTCAATGATGATGTTTTTAGAGATATCGAGAAAACTATTTCTCGAGAAAATTTAAATAAAGGGGCTGTTGCTGCTAAGTTGATTAATAAAGCAGAGCAGTTGGGTTTATCTGGAAATATTATACGTTCATATATGATTTATACTGTGGCTCATCAAAGTAATTGTGTGTCTTATGCAGTGGAAAAATCTGGTGGTAAAATCGGTAAAAGTTTGTATCAAGCTTTTTGTCATGATATTGAATTAATAGAAAAATTATTGCTTTTAAAACCTAGTTTACTTTTGGATTGCGATTTATTAGATGATTATGAACCGACAAATATTAATCAATCTACAGCGTTTAATTTATTAGTAGAAAACCTAGATAAAGCACAAACTAGCAAGGATAAGGCAGATGTTTTTATTAATTATTATAGAACATTTGGCAGTGGAGATATGGCAGATTATCGAGCTTTCCGTTGGGATAGTGATGAGGATAGTTTAGTTGGTATTAAACATTTTGAAACTATGAAGCTTCAAGATTTAATCGGCTATGAATATCAAAAACAAGAATTATTAGCCAATACGAAAGCCTTTGTAGAAGATAAGCCAGCAAATAATGTTTTACTTGTAGGGGCAAGAGGTACAGGAAAATCTTCAGGTGTAAAAGCAGTGGTTAATTCTTTCTTTGATAAGGGTTTGCGTTTAGTTCAATTAACTAAAGAACAATTAATAGATTTACCTGTTATTATGGAGCGTTTGCGAGATTTTAGCAGTAAGAAATTCATCATTTTCTTAGATGATTTATCTTTTGAAGAATTTGAAGTGGAATATAAATATTTAAAATCAGCAATTGAAGGTGGTGCTTCGGCAAAACCTGAAAATGTACTTATTTATGCTACATCAAATCGCCGTCATTTAATTAAAGAAAGTTATAAAGATAGAGGGGCAAATGATGATGATATGCACCGCAGTGATACATTGAATGAAACAATTTCACTTTCTGATAGATTTGGTTTAATCATCTATTATATGGCACCAAACCAACAAGAATATTTAGATATTGTAGATGGTTTATTAAAACAGCATGGCATAGAATTATCTAAAGAAGAATTGCGCGTAAAAGCTGGGGCATGGGAAAAAGAACATTCTGGACGCTCCGGCAGAATAGCACAACAGTTTGTAACACATTATTTAGGGCAAGTTTATAATAAATAAAAAGCAGGATTTTTCCTGCTTTTTTTATTTTCTAGATATTTTTATGTTGGCAAATTGTTTGGGAATATAGAATTTATTGTGACAAATAACTTTATCATCTTTGTATAAAGTTTCCATAATTAAGACACATTGATTGCTATCAAACATTTTATATTTTTGTGTAATGGTCGTTCCAGCATTAGATATTTTGATTTCTAAATCAGATTTAGTACAAATTTTATAAATATCATGTTCTAGTGCATTAAATAGAGAGTCTTTATCATTTAAATCTATATTGAGTAAATCAATAGAATTTATAGGCAAAAAGGTAAAAACAAAAGCAAGAGACTTTTTCTTTTTAAAATAACAACGTTCACAAGATACAACAGCAGAAGAACGTTGATGAAATATATCTTTAGTATATTCACTATCTAAAACTAATTTAAAAGAAATATCATGATCATCAAAAGTTTCACTATGTGTTTGATAAAGTGGATTGGAAACTTTTTCAAGTGTAGTAGCGGTATTATTGATGTCATTAGGGTTAACTATGAAATTACCAATACCGTGGAGGTTTTTTATTAAGCCATCGTCTTGTAAAAGGGCTAAAGCTTGGCGAAGTGTAGTACGACTAACTTTTAATTGAGCAGATAAATCCGTTTCACTAGGTAATTGATTTTTAAATTCACCAGATTTTATCTTATCAAATAAACTCTCATATGTTTTTACATATAAAGGAATTTTGGCGGTTTTTTTCAAAATAATTCAGCTCTTTCTTCTAAAGTGTGTTCTAATACTTAATTATATTTTAACAGAAAAAAGAACAATTTCAACAACTTGTATATTGATTTTTTTAGTGATTATTTTATGGTTCTATAAAATAATAGATATGTAATTGTTGATTTTATAATGGTTTTTAAATTTTATATTGACAAATCACTCTAAGAAATGATATAAATACTTGTATAGAAAATAATTAAAAAAATATACGAGTTAATATATTGTATAATTTTTTAGAAAATTTATCGTTTTAAAAACATTGGAGGAAATAATCATGAATACACCACATATTAAATTAGAAAATAACGCAAGAATTGCAGAGTCTATCTTATTACCAGGAGATCCATTAAGAGCAAAATTTATCGCTGAAAATTTCTTAGAAAATGCACAAAGATTTAATTCTGTAAGAAATATGTTTGGATATACAGGAGAATATAAAGGAAAACTAGTTTCTGTTATGGGAACTGGTATGGGAATGCCAAGTATGGCGCTATATTCTTATGAATTAATCAAATTTTTTGATGTGAAAAGATTGATTAGAATTGGTACTTGTGGGGCTATGCAAAAGAATATGAATTTATATGATGTTGTATTAGCCATGGGGGCAGCAACTGATTCTAATTATGCAAGTCAATATAATTTACCAGGTACATTACCAGCAATAGCTTCATTTAATTTATTAAAAGATGCAGAAGCTACTTGTGAAAAACACGCTCAAACATCACATGTAGGAAATGTATTATCTTCTGATTTCTTTTACAATGCAGATGCTGATGCATTAAAAAAATGGATGGATTTAAATGTATTATCAGTAGATATGGAAACAGCAGCACTTTATTGGAATGCTATATATTTAGGTGTAGAAGCATTAAGTATTATGACAGTTAGCGACCATATTATTACAGGCAAGAAAACAACTCCAGAAGAAAGACAGACTTCTTTTACAAAAATGATGGATATTGCGCTTGAAGTTGCTACTAGATAATTTGAGGTGAAGATAATGTCTTTTAAAAGAGTGCATGTAATTGTATTAGATTCTGTAGGAATTGGACAAGCTCCAGATGCAAAGTTATTTAATGATGAAGGAGCAGATACATTAGGTAATATAGCTAAATATACGAATTTAAATATCCCATATTTGGAAAGATTAGGTATTGGTGCTATTCGTGATTTACAAGGAATAGATAAAAATAAACATCAAATTGGTTATGTTACAAGATTAGAAGAAGTCTCAGTTGGTAAAGATACTATGACAGGTCACTGGGAACTTATGGGTTTAAAAACAGAAAAACCATTTAAAGTGTATCCAGAAGGTTTTCCAGAAGAATTAATTAAAAAAATAGAAGATTTTTCTGGTAGAAAAGTTGTATGCAATAAGCCATATAGTGGTACAAAAGTTTTAGATGATTATGGTAAACATCAAATGGAAACTGGAGATTTAATAATTTATACATCAGCTGATCCAGTTTTACAGATAGCAGCACATGAAGAAATTATACCATTAGAAGAATTATATAAAATTTGTAAATATGTTCGCAGTATAACAGATAAAGAACCATATTTAGTAGGAAGAATAATTGCGCGTCCATATTTAGGTACAGAAGAAAATTTTGTACGCACTAGTAATCGTCATGATTATGCCTTAAATCCTCATGGAAAAACTGCCTTAGATATGTTAAAAGGAGCAGGAAAAGATGTTATTGCTATTGGAAAGATAAATGATATTTTTAATGGACAGGGCATAACAGAATTCGTATATACAAAAAGTAATATGGACGGTGTAGATAAATTAGTAGATGTATTAAAACAAGATTTTGAAGGTTTGAGTTTTACTAATTTAGTGGATTTTGATGCTTCATATGGACATCGACGTGATGTAGAAGGTTATGCTAAAGCACTAGCAGAATTTGATGCAAGAATTCCTGAGATTATAGAAAATATGCATGATGATGATTTATTGATAATTACAGCTGACCATGGCAATGACCCAACATATAAAGGCACTGACCATACGAGAGAATATGTACCATTATTAGCATATAGCAAACAATTTAAACAAAAGGGTGTATTACCTATAGGAAAATTTGCCGATATATCAGCGACAATTATAGATAATTTTAAAGTTAAATCTATGGAAAATGGTAAAAGTTTTTTAGGTTTATTAGAATAGGAGCATTTTAATGGATAATTTACAAACTCCTGCAGATAAAACACCTATAAAAGTTAATATAATTGTACCTATGATTTTATTTTTAATGATTTTTTCATTAGTTATAGATAATTCTTTTAAGATTATTTCTCCTGAATTAGTGAATTATTTTGGAGTATCAGCAAGTACAGTTAGTTGGCAAGTGACTTTATCTGGATTGGTAATTGGTATTGGAGCTGTAGTATATGCAGCATTATCTGACTCTATAAGTATTAGAAATCTTTTAGTAGCAGGTATAATTTTAATTTGTACAGGCTCATTAATTGGATATGTAGTTCATGAAAATTATTGGTTAGTAGTGGCAGCTCGTGTTATTCAATCTACAGGTTTAGGTGCTACAGAGACTTTATATCTAATTACAGTAGCTAAATATTTAAATCCTAAAGAGCAAAAGAAATATATGGGATTTAGTACGAGTAGTTTCCAGATTGCAACTGTTATTGGTTTATTAACGGGTGGATTTATTTCTACTTATTTACAGTGGCATGAATTATTTTTAATACCATTATTTACACTTGTATTAATACCGTTTTTATGGAAATATTTACCAAAAGATAGCGGCAGTAAAAGTAATGTAGATATCATTGGTATGATATTAGTAGCGATTACAGCTACATCTATATTGATATGTATTTCTTCTTTTGATTGGTATGTATTTGGCGGATTTATTTTATCTGTAGCAGTATTTTTCGCATATATAACTAAAAATAAAAAGGCATTTATCAGTATAGATTTCTTTAAAAATAAATTATATGCTAGCGTTTTAATTGTAGCATTTATAATCTATTCATTGTATGCTTCATATGCTTTAAGTTCATTTTCGTTCTTATTGACTGAAGTATATAAAGTAAATTTAGATACTATATCGTTAATGTTTATTCCAGCATGTATTTCAGCAGCAATAGTTGGCGCATTATCAGGAAAATTTAGCAAATATTTTTCAAGTAAACAATGTGTATATTTAGCTATTGCAATGATAATATTAAGTGTATTTGTAAGTATTTTATTAATTGGACAGCCAATAATTTTATTTACAATTATAATAGTTATTTTTTCCTGTTTTTATGCTTTTATGTATGCACCACTTATTGATATAGGATTAAAATTAGTTCCTGTAGAAAACGCAGGTACAGCATTAGGTTTTTATAATTTATGTATTAATATTGCGATGTCGGTAGGTTTTACTTATTCAGCATATTTTATAGATAAAAAAGATTTAATGTTTAGTGTATCTTCATCAGATTTAGTAAATCACTATGCAGGTGTTTTATTAGGAGTAGGCATAGTTGGTTTAGTGGGATTATTGATATATCATTTTATTGTAGTTAGAATTCTAAGAAAAGTTGATAGATAAATATTAATTTAATAAAAAACAGCCTCTGAAAATTAATTATTTTTAGGAGGCTGTTTTTTAGTTTTATATCATAGATAAGAAATATTGATGAAATCTTAAATCATTAGTTAATTCAGGGTGAAAAGAGCTTACAAGCATATTTTTTTGTCGTGCAGCTATGATTTTATTATCTAAAGTAGCTAAAATTTGTACATCTTTACTTGTTTTAGTGATGTAGGGAGCACGAATAAATACTAAAGGAATAGGCATATTTTTATCTATGGTAGGAATTAATAAATTGGTAGAAAAACTATCTAATTGAGAGCCATAGCCATTGCGTTTAACTGTTATATCCATAGTTGCAAGATGCGTATTTGTTTGATTTTCAATATTTTTAGCAAGCAAAATTAAACCAGCACAAGTGCCAAATACAGGTAAACCTGAAATGATTTTTTGCTGTAAAATTTCTTTTAAGCTAAAATAATCAAGAAGTTTTCCTATAGCTGTAGACTCGCCACCAGGTAAAATAAGCCCATCAATACAATCTAAATCTTTGGCTGTTTTTACTATACGAGTTTTTGTATGTGGTATTTGCAATAAGATTTCTTGATGTTCAGCAATAGCCCCTTGCATACCTAAAATACCAATTATTTTATTCATATCACATTACCAGCCACGTTTTGCCATTTGTTGTTCTTGAGGAATAGTATCTATTTCTATACCGACCATAGCTTCACCGAGATTTTCTGATATTTTAGCTAGTTTTTCAGGATCATTGTAAAAAGTAGTAGCTTCGACAATAGCTTTTGCTCGTTTTTGTGGATCCCCGGATTTGAAGATACCAGAGCCTACAAATACACCATCAACACCTAATTGCATCATTAAGGCAGCATCAGCAGGAGTGGCAATACCACCAGCTGCAAAATTAACAACAGGAAGTTTTCCATGTTCATGTACATAACAAACTAAATCAAAAGGTGCTCCCATTTCTTTAGCGATATGCATTAACTCACTAGATGTGGCAGATTTTACTCTATTAATATCTTTTTGCATAGTTCTAAAATGACGAACAGCTTCAACGACGTTTCCAGTACCTGCTTCACCTTTTGTTCTAATCATACTAGCACCTTCACCAATTCGACGAAGTGCTTCACCTAAATTTCTAGCACCACAAACAAAAGGAATATCAAAATCTTGTTTATAGATATGATTTTCGTCATCAGCTGGTGTTAAAACTTCTGATTCATCAATATAATCAATGCCGATAGCTTGTAATATTTGAGCTTCAGCAAAGTGACCAATGCGAGCTTTTGCCATAACAGGGATAGAAACAGCTTCTTTAATTTCTCGTATCATTTTAGGATCTGACATACGAGCAACTCCACCTTCACGACGTATATCAGCAGGTACGCGTTCAAGTGCCATAACTGCAACAGCACCAGCTTCTTGAGCTATTTTTGCTTGCTCTACGTTGGTTACATCCATGATAACTCCGCCTTTGAGCATTTGTGCAAGATTTTTATTTAAATTGTAACGATTATTCATGATAGACTCCTTTGATTGTAGTATATTAATTAAAATGATAAAATTGTATCAATACAATATTTAAATTTGCAAATTAAATTTTATAAATTATAGATAAAGGAGAAAAAAATAGCAAGAATGAAGGATAAATTAATTGAATTTGTATCGATACAATTAGACAAAGATTTAAAAGAGCCTTTATATGTACAATTATATGAGCAAATAAAATTAATGATAAAACAGCACTTATTATCACCAGGGTATAAATTACCAGCTGTGCGAAGTCTAGCTCAAAATTTGCAAGTAAATCCAAGTACAGTGGTTAATGCTTACAAAGAATTAGAAAAAAATGGTTTTATTTTTAGTAAGCGTGGTAGCGGAAGTTATGTGGCTGAACAAGTGATTAATACTATTGATGAATTAGAAGAGAATAATCACATTCCCATTGATTTAACTGATGACTTAAAAATTTTGCAAGGTCAAAAAAATGTGATAAATATGAGTACGATATCCTTAAATCCGGATATGATTTCCATAGAGACTTTTAAGCAAGTGGTAAATAAAATTTTGGAAAGAGACAAAGGATATGCATTTACATATCAAGACAGTCAAGGCTATTTGCCACTTCGCCAATCGATTACTCAAGAATTAGCGAAAAAAAGGATAAATACAACGCCAGAATACATTCAGATTATTTCAGGTGCACAACAAGGCATAGATATAGTGGCACGTGCTATTTTAAAACATGGAGATATTGTATTTGTAGAAAATCCAACTTATCCAGGAGCGATAGCGGCTTTTCGCTCTTGTGGGGCAAAAATTATAGATATTAAATTGACAAAAGAAGGTATTGACTTAGTTGACCTCGAAAATAAATTAAGGAAATTTAGACCTAAATTGATATATGTGATGCCTAATATTCAAAATCCTACAGGTATATCTTATACAAAAGCTAATTGTCGCCGTTTAATGGGATTGGCTCGTTTTTATAATGCTTATATTTTGGAAGATGATTATATAAGTGGTCTTTGTTATCAAGAAAAATCTCCTATACCTTTAAAAGCGTATGATACAGATGATCGAGTGATTTATATTCGCAGTTTATCAAAGATTTTCATGCCAGGATTAAGGCTTGCTTATTTAATCATGCCTCAAGTATTGGCACAGACTTTATTAAATGTAAAACATATTTCAGATATAGCAACTTCTGGACTTACACAGAGAGTTTTTGATTATTATTTGCGTGAAGGATTATGGCAAGAACATTTAAATTCTATTCGCAGTGTGTATAAAACACAATTTGAATTTGCTCTTAGAATGGCAAAAAAATATTTGCCTAAAGATATAGATTATTTAAAACCACAAGGGGGATTATCTTTGTGGCTAAATTTGCCGGATAGATTAAATGCAAGTGAGATAATTGAAAAAGCTAGAAATGAAGGGGTAATAATTTGCGATGGTGCACCATTTTTTGTACGCAATGCTCCCAATAAACAAATACGTTTGAGTTTTGCCACTTTATCTTTGGCAGAAATAAATACAGGGATAAAAATAATTCAAAATATAACTAAATATTAAAGGGGGAATACTTATGAAAATAGGTATTGCTGGAAACGGCAAAATTGTACATGAAATGATAGGAGCTACAAAAAATATTCAAGATTTAGAAATTGTAGCTATATGTAGTCGACCACAGAGCAGACAAAAAGCAGAAGAAATAGCAGATAAATTTAATATCGCTAAAATATATACAGATTATAATCAAATGCTAGAAGATGGCGAAATAGATTTTATTTATGTAGCTGTAGCCAACAATGTGCATTATGAATATACAAAAAAAGCACTAGAAGTAGGGAAAAACGTCATTTGTGAAAAACCTTTTACCATTACAGCAAAACAGACACAAGAATTAATAGATTTAGCTAAAGCTAAAAATCTATTTTTATTTGAAGCTATAACTATTTTATATGCGCCAAATTATCAATATATAAAAGAAAATTTAGAGCAAATTGGTCAATTGCGTTATGTTCATGCTAATTATGCACAATATTCTAGCCGTTATGATAGATATTTAAATAAAGATGTAGCTCCAGCATTTAGCCCTGAACATGCAGGGGGTGCTTTATATGATTTAAATATTTATAATTTACATTTTGTTATGGGCGTATTAGGCACACCAAAAGAAGTTATTTATCGACCAAACCTTGGTTTTAATGGCATAGATATTTCAGGTACAGCATTATTAGATTATGATGATTATACAGTAGTATGTAGTGCAGCTAAAGATTCTGAAAGTATCAGCGGAATTGTATTTCAAGGTGAAAAAGGCTATATGGAATTAGTAGGAGCACCAAATGCTTGTGCGTTAGTCAAAGTTCATAAAAAAGGTGAAGAAGAAATTTTGATAAATAAAGAAAAATACAATCATCGCATGGTCAATGAATTTGTAGCCTTCACAGAAATATTTAAACAACAAGATTTAGCTACTTGTTATAAAACATTAGAACATAGTTTAAATGTTATGAGAGTATTAGAACAAGCTAGAATAAGTGGCAAAGTAGAATTTAATATTTGATGAAGATATGAAAAAGCCTATATCAGCTAATTTTATATGCTGATATAGGCTTTTTATATGAAACAATCAATTATTGTAGTATAGTTTATAAAAGGTGTATATTTAGTTGAAATATTAAGGCAGATAGAGTTTTCATGAATTTTTTTAGATTTTTGAAAAAAATTTTATGAGTTTATGCCGGATTTTGTTTTTTATAGAGGATATATATTAAAAAGGGATAAATAATATTGGTTTTAGAAGAAAGGTTGATTGTTTATGAGTAAAATATCTTTAAAAAATAATATCTGTGTAGTTGCTAAAGTTTCAACTAAATTTAAAAATTATTTGGATTACTATGTACTCATTCCTAAAAGAGGTTATAGATATGCTTTTAGCAAAAAGTATAAGAAAAGTTGTTATAATTTATGTAAATCGCCGATATTACTTAATAAAATATTGTATAATCGAAGTAATGACACATCTTTAATGATTTTGAAGAAATATTTTAATCATAATATATCGTATCTTGTTGATTATCTTGAATTAGATGATTTTGTTTTAAATAATGAGAAAAAGAACAAATATCATCGAGCTGCTTGATTTTTATAAAATAGGTAATTTATATGGCACTTGTTTTGCAAGTGCCATATAAGAAGGAAGTATAAGATAAAGATAGAAATATTATAAATAACAAAAAAATAAGGCGGTGTAATTATGGTTAAAAACATAGTTTTATTTATAATGAGTTTATATCGTGATGATAGTGTTGAGAAAGAATACACAGATGATAGTAATTTATTTAAAGCTAATTGCAAGCATACTAATGAAACAGCATTGAAGTATATAGCATGGAAATTAAATCAAGAACAGCAACAGATAGATGAGATATATGCTTTTATTTCTGAACAAGTGCGAGAAACATCTTTAGATAAATTTAAAGAACTCATACAAGATGAGTATTATAAAGATAAAATAATTGATGTACCGCTTTATAATAATGGAGAGATGAAGGGCTCTTTTAAAAGTATATCTGAAATGTTTGATAAATTGCAGGATTATAAAGACAAAAATCCTGATGATAAAGTAGTTATCCATGTGGATATGACTGGTGGTTTAAGACATGCTTCAATGTTGATGTTGGCATTGATTAGAATGTTAAAATATATAGGTATGGAACTTGGTTTGGTTTTGTATGTGAATTTTAATACTGCAAAGATAGAAAATGCTAGTGATATCATGGATATGTTTACATTACTAGGTGGAGCAGAAGAATTTAATTCATTTGGCAGTGTAAATCAAATTCAAAATTATTTTGATAAGTTAAATAGTAAAAAACTAAGAACAAGTTCTTCAGCACTTGAATTATTATTAGAAGAGATGAGAGATTTTTCAGAGGCAATAAAAGTTTGCACAAACTATAAAGATATGACAAATGTATTATCTTTATTAGGAGAAGCTTTAAGTATTTACAAAAGAATAATAAAGTTAAAGGCTAATAGATTGAGTGAACAAGAATTGTTTTTTGCTAAATTAATATTAGTAATAGAGAAAACATACTCAGATATATTGCCTAAAGATAATAAGCCTAGTAGTGTACCTGCTATTATAAAATGGTGTGCTAAAAGAGATTTTTTACAAGCAGCAATAACTTTTTATACAGAATGGATACCAGTATATTTAATTGAAAATAAATTAGTAATAATAAAAGATGCTTCTATTGAAGAAGAATGTAGAAAAAATAAAGCTTGGTCAAACTGGCAAGTTAATTTTTTTAAAAACTATAGAAAAGAAGAAATACAAACAAATACGGAGAATATAGAAATAAATGAGTTAACTTATAATACAATTAGAATATTGATTGATAGAGGATTATCAGCTACAAAAATTTTAGGAAAAATAAAAGGAAAGAATAAAATTTTTGATAAATTTTTAGAAGAAATAGTAAAATTTATTAAACAATTTGATAAAGCTTCAGAAAAACTTCGTTTTAATAAAAAAGTTGATAGCCTAGCAAAAGATAATGTAATAAAGTATATTTTAAAAGAGAGTATGCCTAAGAACCATTTAGGTGATTTTAAATCATATTTGGCAAAAAGAGTCAGTCGTGAAGATGGTAATTTAGAAGCAGTTATTTTAAATGCTGTTAAAAATGTTGATAAAGATAAAATAATAGCATATTTTGGGTTAAAAGAGGATAAGAAATTAACTACTGGAGAAAAATCAAAAGAGCGAAAAGAAGTATTCAAGGAGATGTTAGAAAAAAATATTATAGAGACAAGATTGCCTAAAGAACGATTATTACAATTTGTAGAAGAGTATTCTAATTATGTTAATGATTGGCGTAATCAAGTTAGTCATGCTAATAGTTTGGCAGCTAGTAGAGAAAGTAATTTTGATATAGCACAGGCAATAATCAATAGTGTTAATTTAATAGATGAAAAATTTTAATAAAAAAAACGGCATGATATCATTTTTCATGCCGTTTTTTGGTAAAAATAGGTGATAGATATAATATAACAATGATGAGGTGATATTTATGAAAAAATATGTAATGATAATAGTATGCCTTTTGTGTAGTTTATGGTGGGCAGTAGCATCAGCACAATCAGTAAATGTATCTGGTCATGGTATGAATTATGATGAAGCAGAAAGAGATGCACTTAGAAATGCAATAGAGCAAGCGGTCGGTACTATGGTAGATTCGACTACATTGGTCAAAAATGGTATGTTACTTAATGATGAAATTTATAAATTTTCTAAAGGTTATATCACCAATTATCAAGTGATAAATAAAAGATGGCTTGAAGATGGTTTGTATGAAGTTAATATTTTAGCTGATGTGGATACAAATCCTAATTCTAAATTGATGAATGAGCTTACAAGATTAGGTATAATTAATCGTCAACTTCGTGACCCAAAGATTGCGGTTATAATTCCTGAATATCATATCAGAGCTAAAATTCCTGACCCTGCTGGTGAAACGGCTGTAATCAATAAATTGATAGAAGCTGGATTTAGTAGAATAGTGTATGCAGAAGGTATGAGAGATACTATTGGCAAGTTAGATTATTTGACAAATCAAGATATGCAAAATATCGCTAATAATTTAAATGTAGATATATTAGTAGTAGGTGAAGCTTTTAGTGAAGGTGTTGGTGATGTAAGTAAGTTTATTGGTAATGGCAGAGGAAGAAATACAGGGATTTTATCATGCAATGCTCGTTTAGAAGCTAAAATCTTTATAGCAAAAACGGGACAAATAATTTCTGCTAATGGCACTTATGGCAAAGCTGCTGATGTAACAGAATTTATAGCAGGGAAAAAAGCATTGAATAATGCTGGTGAAAAAATGGGAGATTATATTGTAGAAAAGCTTTTAAATTATGGTAGTGGAAATACACAAAATATAGAACTAAAAATTATAACCACTGATTATAATAAAGTGAATATGGTAAATAACGCTTTACAGAATATTCGAGGAATAAATTCAGCAAGGGTAAATAGTTATAATGAAGGTACAGCAACCATTGATATAAAATATTCAGGAACACCACAGAATATTTATAATCAGTTAATTCAAAATGTAAATTGCAATCTTAAACTGCAACAAATTACGTATAATACTTTAACGATAGTAGTATATTAAGTTTTATTTACCAGCCGAAAAAGTAAAAAACCTATAATATCAAGCATTAAAAAAAATAGGCAGAAAACTGAAATCGGCTGGTAAAATTTCTATGAAAGATTGAAAAATAAGGATATATAAGCTATAATGAAGGAAAAGAATATTGATTTTACTGCGGTTAAGCATTAACATTGTACGGTCTCCATCGCTAAAAACTTTTTAAAATTATTTCCTGGAGCTTCCGTTAAGCATTAACATTGTACGGTCTCCATCTTGTATTTCACTAGTTTTAGATTCAACAGGTTTTGTTAAGCATTAACATTGTACGGTCTCCATAAATTGCCAAAGAAGAAGGAAAATATAAAGGTAGAGTTAAGCATTAACATTGTACGGTCTCCATAAAATAATAAAAAAGACTTAAATGTTTCTTCTATTAGTTAAGCATTAACATTGTACGGTCTCCATATCCATAACATAACTAGGAGTTGCTACACTTTGTAATGTTAAGCATTAACATTGTACGGTCTCCCCCTGTTGCACTTTTGCTTACACTCCCTCTTGCTCCACCGTTAAGCATTAACATTGTACGGTCTCCCTCGCTTATTTAAAAAGTATGGTAGTAAATGGATACAGTTAAGCATTAACATTGTACGGTCTCGCACTTACAACGTTGTTTAACACAGCAAGTGCTTTATTGAGTTAAGCATTAATATTGTACAATGTGATTTAAATTGTAGAATTATGCTAAATGTATTTATGATGAATTATTGATTAATATTAACAAGTGATGCTTAGCAGTAAAATGAAAGAAGACATAACTTAGATTAAAGTTATGTCTTTTTTTTATAAAAATTTTTAAAAACCGTGCCGAATTTTGGAAAAAGTAGGTGATATATAAAATAGAGATTAAAGAGGGTGATGAAAAAATAAATAAATATTTAAAGGTAAACTAAAATTTTGTGATTAAGATTGGAGCTAGTATTATGAAAAACAAAGCAAATGAAATCAAAACAAAAATTTGTATTCCAAAAGGAACTTTCGGTGGAAATTGTTCAGGTTGTCGGTATTGGGAAGAATATAATAGAGACTCAAGCGGTAGAGCATATTGTAGTTATTATGATGATTGGTATTATCCATCAGAAAGACGCGGTTGCTTTGCTCGGAAGGAATAAAAGAAGATGAGTTTTGCCAGCCGAAAAAGTAAAAAGCCTATAATATCAAGCATTAAAAAAATAGGCAGAAAACTGAAATCGGCTGGTAAAATTTCTATGAAAGATTGAAAAATAAGGATATATAAGCTATAATGAAGAAAAAGAATATTGATTTTACTGCGGTTAAGCATTAACATTGTACGGTCTCGCAAATTTTGTTATACAGTTTTATAATTTAAATATAAAGTTAAGCATTAACATTGTACGGTCTCCGCCACATATCACCTTCACTACAGTGGTTAAGTATTAATATTGTACAATGTGATTTAGGTTGTAGAATTATGCTAAATGTATTTATGATGAATTATTGATTAATATTAACAAGTGATGCTTAGCAGTAAAATGAAAGAAGACATAACTTAGATTAAAGTTATGTCTTTTTTTTATAAAAATTTTTAAAAAGAATGCCAGATTTTAGAAAAAGTAGAAGATATATATAATAGAAAGCAATAAAAATGTAAATAGAAACACTCCTTTTAATTTCGGTATAGGTTATTTGATAGCTTATACCGAAAACTTTTTTTAATAAATAATGCCGAATTTTAAATTTGCTAGGTAATATATATAGTAGAGATTAAAGATGATATTGGAAAAATAAATATAAAAATAAAATAAAGTTTTATAGATAAGATGGGAGATTTTATGATGAAAATAAAAGCAAGTATCTTTAAAGAAATTGTAGAAAGTCCTGCACCGCCCCCAGAAGTTGGCGGTATAATCGGTGGCAAAGAGGATATTATTACTTGTTACTTTGCAGATAAAGGCAGTAAGGAAAATTGCTATGATTCATATTATCCAAGTACAGATTTATTAAATAAACAGATAGAGAAGTGGCAAGATGAGAAAATAGATTTTTATGGAATTTATCATACACATTTTGCTGGTGATGATGGTTTATCTAGCAGTGACCGTAGATATATTGTCAATATAATGCAAGCAATGCCATCACAAATACGGTATTTATATTTTCCTATAGTATTTAAAAATAATATGCTTATATATAAAGCTGTACGTGAAAATAATATAGTGAAGATAGTTCAAGAAGATATTGAAATAGTTTAAAAAATTTACCAGCCGAAAAAGTAAAAAGCCTATGAAATCAAGCATAAAAAAGGATAGGCAGAAAACTGAAATCGGCTGGTAAAATTTCTATGAAAGATTGAAAAATAAGGATATATAAGCTATAATGAAGGAAAAGAATATTGATTTTACTGCGGTTAAGCATTAACATTGTACGGTCTCCATCTATCTAAATGATTTGCTGTAAATACAGATAAATCGTTAAGCATTAACATTGTACGGTCTCCATGATGGCACTTCTTGACCAAAAGATTTTGCTGATTCGTTAAGCATTAACATTGTACGGTCTCCATTTTCTCCGCCGAAGGAAAGCAAAAACCTATTGCTTAGTTAAGCATTAACATTGTACGGTCTCCATTGTAGATAAATTATAGAAATATTTTATAAATGGATAAGTTAAGCATTAACATTGTACGGTCTCCATTCTATTATTTTTTACTTTTATTAAATTCTTTTTGAGTTAAGCATTAACATTGTACGGTCTCCATTTATTTTCCTGAATGGATTTACTTTCTGGAATATTAGGTTAAGCATTAACATTGTACGGTCTCCATTTGCAGATGTGCTTACAGAAAATCAGATGCAGTGCCTGTTAAGCATTAACATTGTACGGTCTCCATTTACTAATGTAGATTGTTCTGTAGGTAATGAAGTTACGTTAAGCATTAACATTGTACGGTCTCCATTAATACAGAGTAATTATTACTAGTATGAATGCAGAAGTTAGGCATTAACATTGTACGGTCTCTAACCATTTTCTATAGAGCTTAAAGAGCCTTCTCTTACTCAAGTTAGGGGTTAACATTATGTGGTCTTGTTGGTACTATATTAAGCGATATAGCAGAAGAAACAGGGGTTAAGTATTAACAATGTATAATGTAATTTAGGTTGTAGAATTATGTTAAATGAATTTTTGATTAATATTAACAAGTGATGCTTAGCAGTAAAATGAAAGAAAGACATAACTTAGATTAAAGTTATGTCTTTTTTTTATAAAAATTTTTAAAAACAATGCCAGATTTTAGAAAAAATGGAAGATATGTATATTAGAGAATTGATGAGGTGGTAATCATGAAAACTTGGATGAAAAATTTAATTTTATCAATATTGGCTATAATAGCAGTAATTATTTTTCATGAACAAATATGGCAGGGTATATTATATGTTTTAAGTTTTTTTCTAGGTTTAATAATAGATTTTGTCAGTCTTTTAGTTGTAATTGGTGTTGGTATGTATATTATCTTAGATTTACTTAGTTAGATAAAATTAAAAATTTTTATAAAAATTTTAGAAACTTAATGCCGAATTTTAGAAAAATAAGAGTATATATATAATGAAAGGAGGTGATGAGGAAAAAATTTAATGGTTAATGGTTAATTTTTATTGATTTTTTTTATGGAGGTCTTATTATGAAAAAGTATTTTGTACAATTTATCAGCTTAGCAGTATTTGTCATGATTTTAGGTACAAGTCTTGTAAGTGAAGCGGCAATGAAAACTGTAGCAGTAGGTAATTTCATTGACGGTACAAACAGTAGATATGGCAAGATGATTTGCGAACAATTACAATCAAGTATTCAAAATGGATTAGTGCAAAATAAGAATTATACAGTAGTAGAACGTAGTAATCTTGACCAAATTTTTAAAGAATTAGGTTTACAAAATTCGGGTGTAGTGGATAGTTCCTCCGCTATAGAAATCGGTAATTTATCTGGAGCCGATTATACCTTGATGGGCAAAATTGTAGAAGCAGAAGTAAATCCATATAATAATTTTGCTTATGAAGGTTTAAAAGGCAAGGTAGCGGTTTCGGTGCAGATTGTAGATAACACAACTGGACGCATAATAAGTTCTGATATGATATCTGATACTGATAGCAGTGCTACTAAAAATAACTTAAAGAGTTTTATCAAAAGTGATTTAGTGCCAGGTCATATGAGTGTAAATCGCGATAGCCTTATTTATAACGCAGCAGAAAAAGTAGCTAATAAAGTCTTAGAAAGAATGAATGATATGAATCCTTTAGTAGGCATGGTAGTCGCAGTTAACACAGATGAAGATACTGTAACTTTTGATTTAGGATATGATGATGGAGTAAAGGAAGGAGATATTTATACGATTTATACTGAAACAGAACCAATAGTTCATCCAGTAACAGGAGAAATCCTTGGCGTTGATGAAAAATATGTAGGTACTGTTAAAGTTGAAGAAGTAAGAAATAATCTTTCAATAGCTAAAATAAAAGATTGTGATGTAACCCCAATGAAAAAAGACAAAATAAGAAGAGGGGAATAAATAAGCTCCTCTGAAATTTCGGTATAGGTTATATTTCGTAGCTTATACCGAAATTTTTTAAAGTTTGAGTAGAATAATATGCCGAATTTTAGATTTGCTAGGTAATATATACAGTAGAAATTAAAGAGGGTGATTAAAAAATAAACAAATATAAAACTTAAAAATAAACTAAAATTTTTTGATTAAGATTGGAGTAATCATTATGAAAAACAAAGTAAACGAAATCAAAACTAAAATTTGTATTCCTAAAGGATTTTTTGGTGGAAATTGTTCAGATTGTATTCATTGGGAAGAATATAATAGAGCTTCAGATGGTAGGGCATATTGCAGTTATTATGATAATTGGTATTATCCATCTGAAAGACGAGGCTGTTTTGCTTATGAAAGAAATTGGTAAAAGTTAGTACTCCTTAATTGATTTTATATAGAGTTATTTGTATTTCATGAGCATAAGTTACATATAGTAGCTTATGCTCAAAATTCTTTTAGTTTTTTATTTAGATTAAAAGGTTAGAAAGGATGTATTTTTTATGAAAAAAACAATTATTACTTTTGTATTATTAGCTATGGTAGCATTAGTGCCTACAGTAAGTTTTGCTAGTGAAAATTCAAATAAAGCGATAGAAGAACTTAAAGATGTATCATGGGGTGAAAGTTATCATGAATTTTCCACAAAATATTCAACAACACCATTATTATCAGTATACGAAATAACCTTGGATAAGAAGATAAATTTATATGGTCAAGAAATGGATAGAAAAGCTAGAGCATATTTTGGTGATGATAAATTATTTATAATGCAATATTGTTTTCCAGAAAAATTGACCGATGAAGAATTTGACAAAGTAACTGAGATTATGAATAAAGAACTTGGTGAAATAGTAGCAAAACAAGAAAATAATATATTAGGTGAAATGAGAGGTTGGAAAGATGATGATAAGCTTGTTGCATTAAGTAAAGAAGGTATTTATTATTTAGATTTCAATTTTCTGGATACAGATGAGCTTAGTTCATTGGAAAAAATAAAATCTTTAAATATTAATAATAAATAATAGGATTGTATGAAATCATGCACTTTAGAAATTTTTAGCGATTTTTAGAGTGCATGATTTTTATACATAAATGTTGTTTTAGTTGTAAATAGATCTGGAGGAATTTTTATGAAAAAAACATTAATAGTTTTAACTAGTGTTGCTTTATTTAGTTTTGGTGCTGGTATTTTACCAGTTAATACTTACTTTGCACCTATAAAGGCATCGGCACAATATCAAAATCCAGCTTATACGCAGACTGAAACAATAACAGCTGATGGCTATGGTGTATTACCGCAAAATAGACCATTTGGTCAAGCAAAATTAATGGCAAGAAGAGCAGCAGTTGTAGAAGCTCAACGTAATTTATTAGAAACAGTAAAAGATGTAGCTATTGATTCAGAAACAAATGTAGAAATGTCTATGACTTTAAATGATACTATACATTCAGAAATTAGTGGCGTTATCAGAGGTGCTAGAGTAATAGATGAAGAATATATCCCTGAAGATGGCATTTATCGAGTTACAATGTCTGTGCCAATGTATGGTGTGGGAAGTTTAGGTCAAGTGGTTTTTGATAATGTAATCGGTAATAATCAAAAAGTGCCTGTGCCAGCTCCTAGTCCAGCATATAATCCATCTACTCAACTCAATGGCAATTATACCGGTCTTGTAATCAGAGCTAGAGGTGCAGGTCTTGTCAGAACTTTTTGCCCTGCTATTTATGATACTTCGGGTAGAGCTATTTATGGTGTATATAATGTAGATAAAAAATATGCAATAGATTATGGTGTTGTCGGTTATGCTCAAGGACCACAAGGCTGGGATAAGGTACGCATGGGAACTTCTCGTGCGGGCAGTAATCCTCTTGTAGTCGACATTGTAGAAGTTCGTCAACGTGTGGCTAATAAATGTGATGTAGTAATTTCCGTAGAAGATGCAGATAGAATATTAGCAGAAAATAGATATAGCCATTTTCTTGACAATTACGCTGTAATGTTCGAGATTTAACAGATATTGAATTGAAACTATAGCCTGATGAAATTTTCATTGGGCTATTATTTTATCAAAAATAATATTTAATTTTTTATAAACTTAAAAAAATCATGCTGAATTTTAGAAGAAGGAGGAGATATATATAGTAGAAAGAGATAAAGAAATATAAATTAGATAAAAAATAAGAAGGGAGAAATTATTATGGATAAGAGATTTAAGCGGTAGAGTATATTGCAGATATTATGATGATTGGTATTTATTCATTAGAAATACGAGTTTTGCTCGAAGAGATTGAAACAAAATAAAAATTTACCAGCCGAAAAAGTAAAAAGCCTATAATATCAAGCATTAAAAAAATAGGTAGAAAACTGAAATCAGCTGGTAAAATTTCTATGAAAGATTGAAAAATAAGGATATATAAGATATAATGAAGAAAAAGAATATTGATTTTACTGTGGTTAAGCATTAACATTGTACGGTCTCGTCGTTATATTTTTTAAGATTAGGAATCACATCTTCTAAAGTTAAGCATTAACATTGTACGGTCTCGTCGCTGTATCCACGTGTCCAGTCATTATGTTTAAAGAATGGTTAAGTATTAACAATGTGTAATGTGATTTAGGTTGTAGAATTATGCTAAATGTATTTATGGTGAATTTTTGATTAATATTAACAAGTGATGCTTAGCAGTAAAATGAAAGAAAGACATAACTTAAATTAAAGTTATGTCTTTTTTTTATAAAAATTTTTAAAAACCATGCCGAATTTTGGAAAAAACAGGAGATATATATAATAAGATAATGATTTAAAAGAGAGGAAGATATTTATGAAAAAATTATTGATGGCTTGGGTTTTAGCGATTGTAATTTGTTTACAAAGTGGTGTTAGTATGGCTGCTACTGAAGATATGGCAAAAATAGATAGTATAGAAGTAAAAGAATTAGGATTAAATCTTATAAAAGTTGAAATGCCTTTAGAAAAAGGTTTTGAAAGTATTTATGGACAAGATTATGCACCACTTACAATTATTGTTTACAATGATAAAGGCAAGATGATAGCAATAGATGAACCTTTTGCACATAAATTGACAGCTGAAAAATACGATTATGTAAAAGAACAGATGATAAAAAAAATTGGTGAGCCAGATAAAATTGAGAAATTAGCAGATAATACAATAACTATTTGGTATACAGATGATAAAAAAAATATAGATATTGTTTTAAATTCAAAATCAATAACGCAGTTTTTTCGACAAGATGATGCAGATGTATTAAAAAAATATAAATCATCTATGCAAATTAAAGATTTTATAAATTGTATTGTTAGTCAATACTAAAAAATATATATAATTTTGTTTTGATGGAAATGTCTATAAATAATACATTAAAAGAGAGGAAGGATTTTCATGAAAAGAATTTTTTTATTGATTGTTTCCTTATGTATGTTCAGCTCTGTATGTATGGCAAGTCCAGTTTATTATTATAATTATTCCAATACATCTAATTATGTTTATGAACCTAATACGGATAAAAATTATGCTCAATCGGTTGTAGACCTTGTTAATCGAGAACGATTAAAAGCAGGGGTAAGACCATTGATATTAAATCCATATTTATGTAGTAGGTCGGATATAAGAGCTAATGAATTGGCGACAATTTTTGCTCATACTCGTCCTGATGGAAGTCAGTTTTATACGGTATTAGATAGAAGAAAATTCCATTATATGACAGCTGGTGAAAATGCAGCAGCTGGTGCTAGTTCGCCTCAAGAAGTAGTAGATATCTGGATGAATTCTTCAGGACATAGACAAAATATCTTAAATCCTAAATTTCGCTATATAGGTGTAGGTTATGCTTATGTGCCTAATAGTCAGTATAATAATTATTGGATACAGATATTTTCAGATTAATTTGCCTCCATTCTAATTAACATAAATGTTGCTCCTAGGCATAGGTTATAGTTTTATATAGCCTATGCCAAAAATTAAATATTTTGTATGTTTTGAAAGGAATTTTGTTATGAAAAAAGAAATGACACCTGTAATTACATCAATGATAAAGCGTATAAAATCTGCGGGTTATGAATTTAATATATATAATCAAATCGAATCATTCTGTATAGAAAGTATGATAAACAGTATGAAACTGGGTATTGCTAAAGAAAAATCATTAAAAAAGAGTTTTAGTGGTCAAGAGTTTATGCCTTTTGCTTTTAGGTTTTATAATTGTGATAGTGAGATGATAGTAATTCAGTTGCCATTTAAACATAAATTGATAGATGAACAATTTGAAAGTATAGAAAAAAATATTGGTAAACCCGATAAAATAAAAAAAATAAGGAAGATACTATGGCGATTTGGTATTTTATTGTTGATGAAAAAGAAAGGGCGTATATGCTAAATTCAAGTGCTTTTATTATTGTTGAAGTAGATAGTGTTATAAAAATATTAGATTCATTTAATTTGCCAATGGAAATAGAGGATTTTGTAAATGTAATTATTTCTTTAGATAAAGAAACACCAGAAGATTACGAAGATGAAAGGATTGCTCAAAACTTTGAATATATACTTTGCTAAAAGTCTCCGAAAAATTTTGGCTCTTTATATGATTAAGAGGCTGTACCGTATACATTAGCAATTAATGTGGAGGGCAGTGGAATGATAGCAATGGATATATCTTTTGTAAAAGAATTGATATCAGAACAGTAGGAGAGTGTAAAAAAGAAATATCCCCCAAAAGGTGAACCTAATGAAATAAAGAATTTTAAAGAGGAAACAGTGATTGTTTGGTATTTTGAAGATGAAAAAAGATTATATGCTTTAAATTCAAAATCTGTTACAATATTTATAAAAAATGATGTTTTAGATGTTTTAGCTGTATATAATATATCCATATCAATTATTGATTTTATAAATATTATTACTAATATTCCTAAAAGTGTAATTTAATATTTGTATAAGTTACTATATATCTTTATATTAAGCATGAATTATATAAATATGTAGTTCATGATTAGTATTTTTATAAGATTTTTAAATTTTATGTTGTGTTTTGATTTTTTAGGAATATGTAATGAGAATTTATGATTATAGTTTTATTTTGAAAGGATTTTTATTATGACCAAAGAAACAACAACTAAAATTGCATCTCTTTTTGATTTTATTGAATATTGTGATTATAAAAATTATCCATGTAATGATTTTAAATTATATTATATGAAGAATTTTTTTAAAGATGAATTTGAAATATATCTTATGAAGAAAAAGATATCATCCCAAACAGTTTTTGGTTATCCTATTTTGCCTTATGTTTTTAGCGTTGAATGTTGTTCTTGCGGTGGTGCAATGGCAGAAAAGTATATTTTTACTGAAGAATTGACACCTGAACAATTTGAAAATTTAAAAGAGGAATTATCTCAAAAATATGGTAAATATGATGAGATAAAAAATTTTACAAACGGTGTTACAATAGTTTGGCGTGTAGAGTCTGATTTATATGCGTTAAATTCTAAAGAATTTACTAAAATTTTATATAAATATAATATGCAATGTATCTTTGAGGCTTTAAAATATTTTAGAAAATACGATTTAGTAATAGATATTATTGATTTAATAAAGCTTATGATAAATTTAGATAAAGAAAAATATGAAACAACATATGACTATGGATATATATATGATTGTGCTCCATATGGTGAAGACGAGCTTACTGAAGAAGAAAAACGCCAATTTATAGAAGATTTAGAGGCATACTATAGAGGCGAATATGAACTAGAACTAGATTTTATAGATATACCTAGGGTTAAAATGAAGAATTTATTTGAAGATAAGGATATATATATTAGGGAAACAGAAACATCAGAAAAATTTAGTTCACTATATGGTCAAAAGATATCAGAGTATACAAATACGATTAAGAGTTTTATCAATGGATTGATAGCAATAAACATGCCTTTTATAGAAGAACTAACATTAGAACAGTATGAAAATGTAAAAAAAGAAATGTCAAAAGAACATGGAGAGCCTGATGAAATAATAGATTTTAAAGAAGGTACAGTAATAATATGGTATTCTCAAGATATGAAAGATATATCATATGCTTTAAATCCAAAATCGATTATTATATTTATAGAAGATTATGTTTTATATGCTTTAGATGGATATCGTATTTCGATATCAAATGCTGAATTTGTAAATTTGGTTGCTAATAAATCTCAAAATATAAGTTGATATTTTTAAAAATTATAATTAAGCATGAATTGTATAATATATGGTTCATGCTTAATATTTTATATTTCATATGTTTTTAAAGGAATTTTATTATAAAAAAAGAATTTATTATTATAGGTATGTATATTATTGAATATTTAAAAATTTTTATTGAATATAATTAGGAGTATTTATCATGGCAAAAAGACCTGTTTATATTGTTTCAGATACTAAACCGTATTGTAAATGTAAAATGATAGATTTTGAATATTCTAAGGGTACTTCCATAAAACAAAAACAAAAGAATATAAAAAGTTTACATGAAGTTTTTATGGTATCAAATCCCAATAGTAAAATATTGGAAATCTCTAGTAAATCGGAAAATCCATTAGGTGTTGCATTAAGTGCTTTTAATTTAATGGTAAAAAATAAAAATGGAGAAGATTTATTTTCGGTAGAAGCAGCTTTTCAAGCAAGTAAAGTTTTTGAAAAAGGTGGACCATATACTGATTTATTATATGTTTCATCAAAAGAAGCTAAAAAAGATAAAAGATTAAAAACTAGTGGCTCTATAATAGGTTTTAATTTTCAAGGAGAAGAATTTATTTCACGACCAAAAACTTTTTTTTATAGTTGGCTATATATAAATGCTTTAATTTCTAATAAAGAATTAGCAGAAGCAATCATGGATTTTGATGCATTTACAGATATAGAATTTAATCCGCAAAAATCATTAAATTGTCAGGCTGAAGCAGTAGCTTTATTTGTAGCGTTAAAGAAAAATGATTTGTTAGAAAAAGCATTAAAGGATAAAAATAGTTTTAGGCAAATTGTATATTTTGTTGATTGATATTATCTATGGGAGGTTTTCTTATGCAGATAAAATTAAAAAATGTAGATAAGATAAAAAAAGCAGACATGCAATTAGAAGGTATAACAATTATCTTAACTTCAAAAAATGTACCTTCTGATATTATTGGTAATGTGATTTTTTGTAGCGATATCTTATTGAGTCATTATGTAGATAAGTTATATGAGCATAGAGCCTTTGAAATTGTTGAAATATGTACAGAAAATGATAGTTTTAATTCTTTATCAAATACAAATAAATTATATTTATTTAATAAATTTGATAGAGAGCTTAGAAAAAAAGTTCGTTTGTATAATACTATAGAAGAAGAAATTAGAGAGATTTTAAATATATTTGATACTATCTTAAATCAGAAATCATCAATAGCAAAACAAATAAATATCAAAGATTATTTAGATAAGATAAACCAGTTATTACATAATAAATTACAGCAAAGTTTCATAGAGATAGTTAAAACAAAGATAAAAACAGAATTTATGCCTAAGGTTTCTTTTGAAAATAGCGATATGCAAATAGAATTTATTGAAGATGATAAGATAAAAAGATTTATACAGGAGGAGCGGCAATGCATAGAAATAAAAGTTTCAAATAAAAGTAATGCAGTAATGAACATGGAGTCATTGGGAATTTGTGATATCCTAACAAATGGTTATAGAAAAGACTTCACTTATAGCGAGAAAAAATTGTATAAAAGAGTATTAGAAGTTTGTTTTGTATCAAATGGAAATAGTGTTTCTTTAATAAATGATGTATCTAATAGAGAAAATCTAGAAGTTTATGGTATCAATGAAGATATAATTAATAAATTTTATGATATTTTAGATAAAGTAGTAGATAGTATTGAAAAAGATTCAAATGAAGAATATTATCTTGTTTATAAATACTTAAATAAAAAAATTAATATGGCAGATGCTCCTAGAGATTTACGATGCTTTGTGGATTTTAAAATCTTATTAGAACGATATTTCTTTTGTGGTCATAAATGGGCAAAACCTAAAATAATTGTTTTTAAAGAGCCTGAAAATTATTTAAATAATACTTGGCAGGATTTATATGCTGAATTTGTTGTTTTATTGCAAAAATATATAATTCCGAATTTGATTATAAGAACAGAAAATAAAGATTTAATAGCTAAAATAAAACATTACATCAAAATTTATGATAGTATAGCAAAGGTTAATGTATATGAAGCCGTGGAAAATAATGATGGCTTTAATCTAAATAAGTTAATTGGTTAATAAATAAAAATTACCAGCTAAAATGAATAAAAGCTTATAGATAAAGAACTTTTAAAAATTAATATTAGCTGGTAATTTTTTTATAAACCTTGAAAAATAAGGCTTGATAAGCTATAATGAAGAAAAAGAATATTGATTTTACTGCGGTTAAGCATTAACATTGTACGGTCTCTCTCGCATTTCCTTCAGCTTACAAAAATAAAAAACCTATCGTTAAGCATTAACATTGTACGGTCTCTCTTAAACAAGGTTTTATTCAAACGGCAGAAGGAATTTTGTTAAGCATTAACATTGTACGGTCTCTCTCTTCCTTACTCAAAGGAAAAAATAAGTATTACTTTCTGTTAAGCATTAACATTGTACGGTCTCTCTCTCACTTTGAATGACTGCATTTACTTGATTATCCAAAGTTAAGCATTAACATTGTACGGTCTCTCTTGAGTCCATCTATTGATATGATGTAATAGGCTGAATATGTTATTTGCTTTTTAGTGATGTTATTTTATTGATTAATATTAACAAGTGATGCTTAATTGCAAAGAGAATAAGAAAAGACATAACTTTAATATATTTTAAGGTTATGTCTTTTTTTTATAAAAATTTTTCTTTTTTATGCCGGATTTTGTTTTTAGTGGTGGATATTATATATATAAAGAAAAATGAGGTGAAAATCATGAAAGCATTATTTGAATTTGTATGGTTTCTTGTACAAGTTTCGCTAATGATATTAGCTGGTATTCTTTTTGGTGGCATAGCTCATTTTCTGATTGAAAGTAGATGGATTATTCTTATTCCTGGCTTGATATTGATTTATTTCCTTGGACCATATATTTTGGAGCTTATAATAAAATATAATCTTATCAAAGAAATAAAAAAAGAGTTCGATAAGTAAAGTTGTAAAGAGTAAGAAAGGAGGTGGTTTTATGTAAATTTTTAGACTTAAAGAGGTTTTCTTATAATATAGGTAGAATTAAAACCAATAGATATTAATGAGATGTTTTATTTAAGAAAATAAAGGAGATTTTAAAATGAGAAAAGTATTTTTATCTACAATGTTATTAGCCCCATTAAGACCAGAAGACCCAACATATTACACAAGTGACGATTTTGAATTAAGTGAAAACAGATATGATTTTCCACTAACATATGTTATTGATGATAAAGTTAAACCTAATGATGAAGTAATTGTGATTACAGCGGTGGAACAAGATGTTAATGGTAAACAAAATAATGCTACTATGAATTATAAAAAGTATAGAGAAGAAGTAGAAAAAATTTTTCAAGAACGTAATGTAAATTTTAAATTTGAAGAAATTCCATTAACTACAGAGTTTGATTCATTAACTTTTAATAGATTTTTTAAACAAGTAGCAATTTTGATTAATGATAATGACCAGTTGTTTGTAGATGTTACATTTGGTATGAAACCATATTCTATTAGTTTATTTGTAGCTGTAGCTTATGCTGAAAAAGCTGCTAGAAATGTAGATGTGGATACTATAATTTATGCACAGAAATATAGTGGTTTTAGTAGAGCTAAGACAGCTGAGGAAAAAGCTAAAGATCCAAGTAAATCTAGAATTTATGATATAACAGGATTATTTTATTTGAATGCTATTGCGGGCAATGCTAAATCTGGACAAAAACATAAACTAGATAAAGCCTTAGATTTATTGATAAATGATTGATGAGGATGTTACTTTGATTTTTTAGGGAGGAACTGTATATGGGAAATACAAATGACTCTAAGAAAATTATTAAAGCTGAATATACAGAAAGTAAAAAGATTGTTGAAGAAAATTTAGAATTAGAAGAAGAAAAAGATATAAAAATAGATAAAGAAAAATTAAAGAAATTAAAAAATAGTTTAGAGGGAAATGTAAAGATATATTTACAATATTCAATTGAAGGATTTTCTACAACAAAAGAAAGAAAAGATATTGAGTTAAAAATAAGGAATCAATTATTAAGACTAGATAATGTTTATGATATTTTTGTTAAATCTAGAAAAAAAGCTTTAAAATTATTATCTATGCAAAATGATGATGTATATTTAAGTAGCATTGATAGATATGTGTTTGATGACTGTATAAAAGAAAGTTTAAAGCAATTTATAACAGAGTATAAACAAAAACATAAAACAATGTCATTTTTAGCAATATTTGAAAAGTATTATTATTTAAAATTAGAATTATTAGTAAAAACTAAAATTAAAGAAATAAGAGAGAAAAAAATTCAATTAGAAGAAAAAGTAAGAATATATGTACAAGGTATAGCTGATAGAATTTTAAATAATACAAAAAAAGTTGAATTACAATTAGATATTTTTAAGATTTTAATAAGTCTAGATAAAGATTATGATATTTTTGCTAAGCAGCGTTTAGGTGCATTGAAAAGATTAAATTATTATAATAAAAGATTAACCTTCTATGAGGCTGGAGCAGATAAATATGTTAAATTGGTAAAAGAAATTTTAAATGATAATATTGAAAAGTATAAAGAAACAGGGAGAATAGGTTCTTTTATAGCTGAATTTAGTAAACAATATTTTAATTATATGCTAAAAGTGGTTGTTGCTTCTTTAAAAGAAGAAAATAGTCAGTATTATTTACAAATAAAAATTGCCAAAGAAGAAGTAAAAACTTTATATAAAGAATTATTTGAAAATGATAAAGAATTTTTTAAAGAAGTGATAAAAAATCTTAATGAAAAAAAAGTGTTTAATTATCATACAATAAAATATTCTTTATTAAAAAATATTTTATCGTATATAGATTTATTAGATGAAGATAAGATAATAAATAGTGATATATATAATTATATACGTAAAGAAGAATTTTCAAAAGGAATATCTAGAGATGAAGTTGATTATATTATTAAAGCGAAAAGTAAACAAGATTTAGAAGCTTTAAAGGAAAATGTACGTAGTATAATAAACAATTTTTATAAAATAGATTATAGTAGTAATGATAAAGATGTCAATAGAAGTATAAAGAATAAAAATGCTTTGGAAAAACAATTAAAAAATATGAAAGGTATTGATATAAATAAAATAAAGAATATAGAAATAAAATTGCCAAGAATAGAGGGCTGTTTAGTTAGAATACAAAATATATTAAAAGAAAAAATTATTATAAATATTTTACAAATAAATGAAGAAGAAAAAGAATATTCTATATTAGAACGTAGAGCGTTAAGACAGCCATCTTTTGAAATTGTTAAAGAAAAGTTTTTTACTTATATAGATATTTATGAAAAGATAAAAGATAAATTATCGAAATCATCGCAAACTTTTTTTGAGTATATATTTAAATATATTGTATTAGATTTTAAAAGAAGAGGTCATGAGGATGTAGAATTATATGATTATGTAAAAGATGATATTGAGTTTATAGCATTTTATAATAAAAATATTCCTGATATGGAAAATCCTAATTATATAGATAAAGCTACAGATAAAAAATATGTTTTAGAACCAAATGAAAAAATAGTGCATAAAGCAATAGCCTTTATAACAGATTATTTAAATATAAAATATGATACTGGTAGAAAACGTAGAAAAGAAATTTTAAAAGATGTATATGCAACAGTTAAAGAAGAAAATACAGGATTGAGATATTTTAGACGTTTTTTGGAAGAAGATCTTTAGTAATAATTATATATGGAGTGCCTTTGGGCACTCCGGCTTTTTTTACATATTTATATAATGAAATAATTATTAATTTGATAGGAGTAATGTGTATGTTAAATTCAGTAGGGGCAATTTTATTGGATACACGTTCTATACAGAAATTTGTTTTTTCTTGTAATAGGTTAAAAACTAATATTGGTGCTTCTTATCTTGTAGATAGTATTTTTAGTGATTTAATGGTAAATAAAATATTACCTAGCTTTAATTTAAAAATGCCTGAATTTTCATGGAATGAAGTGAAAAATATACAAATGTTAGAAGATGATAGTATTGAATGTGAAGTTGCTTATATTGGTGGCGGAAACATGATTATTTTGGTAAGAAAACAAGATACAGATACTATTGAACTTTGCAAGCAAATAGTGGGTAGTTGGACTAAAGAGATATTAATAAAGGCACCAGGATTAAAAACAGGTGCAGCGATTGGTGAATTAAATATAGACAATGAACATTTTCAAAAATCTTTAGGTCTTTTATATAAGCAGTTAAAAGATAATCAAAATATTGTTTTGCCTCAGGTTGATGTGCCTTATGTTGGTTTTACTTTAGAATGTGATTATAGTGGGAAAACAGCAGAATATTTAAAAGGTAGGGTAAAAAATAATATTATCTATGAATTTGATAATAGAATGGTATCAGCAGAAATAGTAGCAAAATCAAGTGCATATAATGTAGTAGCAGAGAATTTAAAAGAAGAATATAAAGATATATTGAAAAATAAATATGATTTTGTTAGCAAGTTTGATAATTTAGGTTATAAAGATGGCGAAAGTTATGTGAGTATTATTCATATAGATGGCAATAATATGGGAATAAAATTTGCTTCATGTACAAATATGCAAGAACGTAAAACTTTATCATTAAGAACAGCTGAAATTGTAAAAAAAGGTTTTCGTGAATTATTAAAATCTGTAATAGAGGATATTGAAGAAAATCGTTATAGTAAAAGTCTTGATATGAATAAGATAAAAAATAAATACTTACCTATTAGACCGATTATTATAGGTGGAGATGATGTTACTTTTGTTTGTGCAGGAAGATTAGGCATGGAATATGCAAAAAGATTTATTCAGATTGTCAGTAAAGAATATTTATTGGACGAAGTACAATATATTAATGCTCAAAAATATATTAAGAAAATTTTTAATAATACAAGTATGAGAATAAATAGTAATATGAGTTGTTGTGGTGGGGTAGCTATAGTTCCTGCGAAATATCCTTTTTATAGAGCTTATGAATTAGCAGAACAGCTTTGTGGTTCTGCTAAGAAAAAATCACGTCAAAATGATGAAAGTTTTGTAGATTTTGCTATATTACATGGAGATATGTCACCTACATTAGAACAGTTATGTATACAGCAATATGAAGCACCAGAAGGCTATTTACATTATGGTCCATATTGTGTAACACAAGAACAAAAAGACAAAAGTAATATAAGTGATTTATTTTCTTTGATAGAAAAAATAAAAAGTGTACCGAATAATAAAATTAAAGATTTACGAAATGTTTTAAATGAAGATAATCATAGTATTGTTAGGTTTTTAGAAAATTGTCCAGAAGTAGAAAATATATTAAAGAGTGAATTACAAAAAGAAAATGTTGTGGCAAATGATTTTTGGCAATATATGACAAATGAAAAAATGTTAAAGACTAGATATGTTGATGCAATTGAATTGATTGATTTTTCATTGAACAGTAGATTATAAGTAGGTGAATGATATGGGGATATATAAAATAAAAATAATAGCAAAATCATCATTATTGTTAGCTACAAATAAGTCGGATATAACAATTGATACACAAGTAATACATGACCGATATGGAATGCCTTATTTTCCTGCTAAGAGATTTAAAGGACTTTTATATGAAAGTGCTTTAGAGATGGCAGAAATTAGTCAAGAAAAATGGATAACGATTAAAGAGATAGATGAATTATTTGGAATAAGTGATAGTGAATCTAATATTCGTATGGAGAATTTTTATTTACCAAATTATGAGCAGATGTGTAAAGATTGGCAGTATTTGAATAATCAATATAAAGGAATTTTTACTAAACAAAGTGTATTGGAATTATATACAGATATACGATTTCAAACAGCAATTGATAAAGAAACAGGAACGGCAAAATCTACTAGTTTATATAATATGCAAGTTATTGATCAAGGAACAGAGTTTGAAGGAGCAATTGAATTAGTAAAAGATACAGATGAAAATTTATTGATTTTAATTTTAGCTTTGAAAAATTTAAGATTTGTAGGAGCAAAACGTAATCGTGGTTATGGGGAAATCTATTGTAAATGGGAAAATAATGAAGATAGATATAATGAAGTTCTTAATAAATTAAAAAATAGAGTTATATAGTATAAGGAGGTATAAGTGTGAAAAAGATAGATTATATTATAGAAACACTAGCTCCAGTAAGTTTAGCAGAGAAAAACAATGATACCACATTATATGTTACAAAAAAATACATTCCAGGTTCTATAGTTAGAGGTATGTTAGCTGGAAAATTTATACAATATAAGAATTTAAAGAATGCACATGAAGATGAGGATTTTTATAATATATTTTTATCAGGAAAAGTACGTTTTATATCAGCATATCCAGTAGGGAAAAATTTAAAGTTGATAAAAAATAATTTTAATCCAATGAATATACCTTTATCCTTAGTGTGTAGTAAAGATGGTAAGACAGTAAAAGATATCTCATATAATAAACAAATAATACCAGGCTATAAAAAAATGAATGGATTTATGTTGAAAGCCGATAATGAAATTTGTAAAGTGGATGTGGATACTCAGGTTGAATTGCATATGGCACGTAATGAAGATAATTTACGTTTAGTTGGCAGTAATAAAGATGGTAGAATTTTTAATTATGAATATATAGAACCTAATCAGTTTTTTAAAGGATATTTGATAGTAGATGAAGATATTGTTCAAAATGTAAAATCTTTTTTAGATAATATTGATTTAGATAATATTCATATAGGTCGTTCAAGAAATGTACAATATGGTAAATGTCTTTGTAAAATAGGAGAAATTTCAAATTGTAATAGTTTTGAGTATGATGTAGTTAATAAAAATATATATTTGCAGGTATTAACACCATATATTCCCATAAAAGAATGGCAATCTGTAGAAGTGGTAGTAAGAGAACTTTTATTTTATATAGAAGTGCAATTGAAGAATATAGGTATAGATGTAAGTATAAAAAAAGAAAATATAGATATTTTAGCTAATAGTGAAGAAGTTAGTGGTTATGTTAGCGTTTGGCAATCTATGAGAGAAAGAAAAAGAGCGATTTCTGCGGGTTCATTGATTGAGCTTGTTATGGATAAAATAGATAGAAATATTTTAGATAAAATAAGTGAAATTTTATATTCTGGATTAGGTTGTAGATATGAAGATGGTTTTGGACAGTTTAGACTTTGGCAAGCGATGGATAATATAAGAATAATAGATTATCCAGAAGAAATATTAATTAGAGAAAATATAAGTAGTAATGTAAAAGAAAATGCAAGGAAAATTATCCAGAAAAGAATATTATTAGAAGTACGAAAGAAAGCTATAATGGATGCGGAAAGAGTAAATCCTTTAAAGACAAAAAATGTTCTTAATAGAGTAGAAAGAATATTTTTAAGTAATGATAAAGAAAATATTATAATACAAGAAATAAATGGATTTAAACCAATAGCAAAGGATAATTTGCGTAAAATAAAATTAGATGGAATGAGTGTATATAGTTTTTGGTTTGAAAGTTTAAAAATGCCATATGAGAATATTAAATGGGAACAATATTTGGATTTAGATGATAATAAAGTTAAATTATTAAAGAATGATTTAGGAAATAATATTTTTACTATTGATAAAGATATTTTATTTAAAGAATATTGGTTATGGTTTATAAAGCATTTGAAAAAAATAAATTAGTTAGATAAATTCATAGGAGAGATAGAAATGAATAATGAAGCAAAAATAATAAAAAAGATAGTTTTTTCAAATGTCCCTATAAAAGTGAAATCTCCATTGAGAATATCTACAGGAAAAGATGATGGTATTACAGATATGTTGATTTTAAAAGATAAATATGGTCAAGCATTTATACCGGGAACTTCAATAGTTGGTGTATTGCGGAATTATATATCTGATATCTATGGAGAAAAAATAGAAAATATTATTTTTGGCAATGTAAATAAAAATAATGAAAATCAAAGTTTGATTAGAATAAGTGATGTAAAATTAAATAATGTAAAAATTATCCATAGAGATGGTGTAGCTATTGATGATATTACTAATGTGAGTAAAGATAAGGCAAAATATGATTTTGAGATGATTGAGCGAGGTGCAGAAGGTTTATTAAATATAGAAATAACTGTACGAAAAAAATTTAAAGATGTAGATATAGACGAAGTAGCAAAAACTATAGCATATATATTAGATACAGGTATGAATATTGGAGCATTAACAACAAAAGGATATGGAAAAATACAAATAAAAAAGAAACCTACTCCTTTTTATATTTTTGATTTTAGTAAAGATGAAGATGCTTGGGCATGGTTAGAGTATTTAGATGGCAATATTAATAAAGTGCCAGTAAAATATGATGATGCTAAAAGTAACATAATAAGCGATTTTAGAATGAGAATAGGGTTGTCTTTAAAGAATTCTATGATAATAGCAACTACAGATTTTCAAGAAGAATTATCGAAAGAAAGCAATATAAAAATAAGGGCAGTGCAATTAAAAAGTGGAGAAGATTATGTTATTCCAGGTACTAGTATAAAAGGGGTTATTAGAAATAGAGCAATTAATATATTAAGAAATTTATCAAATTATAAAAATGAAGAAAATGTGGTATCTTTTATAGATAATTTGATGGGACATGGGAAAAAAGTAGATTCAGAAGGAAATAATAAACTTTTACGAAGTAGATTACATGTAAATGAAATTTATCTTAAAAAAAATAATTTTATTAGTAAAAAACAACCAAGAACAAAAATAGATAGTTTTACTGGGGGCGTTTTTTATGGGAATTTATTTGGTGATGAACCTATTTGGCAAATAGACAGAGCAAAGACGATGATTTCTATTAATTTGCGCATAAAAAGATGTACAGAACTAGAAGCAGGATTGATGTTATTGATTCTAAAAGATATGTGGTTAGGAAATTTAGCTATTGGTGGAGGTAAATCTATTGGTAGGGGTGTTTTTAGTGGAAATAATTGTTTAATAAATTATAGAGGAAATACTTTTAAAATAGAAAGGGAAAATGAGAATAAAATAATAGTAGCAGGAAAAGATGGTAAAGAAGACGTTAAAGAGATTTTAGAAAAATATGTTAAAACATTGTGTGGTGAATTTTATGAAGAATAGTTTTTTTGATGAGGAAAATTGTTTAAAATGTAAAAAGATATATTCAATAAAAAAAGAATATATTTATGATGTAAAAGAATCATTAAATGAAATTTTAGAAAAAATAGCTATTAATGATTATAAGGTTTTAGTACAGAATGTAAATGAGATGAAATTTGGATATTATAGTGATCGACATTTTGTATTTAGTGATGATAGTAATATTATTCCTAAATATTTGATACAGATGAGATTATTTAATAAGTTAGAGGAAATCTTAATTTTTCGTAATAGAGATAAATATTATGTGAGAGTTATAAGAGATGAAGATAGAGAATATAGTAAATTAATAGATACTGTTGATAGTATATCGGTAATAATGGGAAAATTTCATAAAATTTTATCAAATGATTTTATAGAATTATTTGATAAAGGAAGAAAAATAAAAAAAATAATTCCTGTAGATAGGCAAAGTGATTATTATACATTAATTACGCGTAGTTATATTGAATATAATAATAGTACTGGTCAAGCTGGATATGGATACTACCGTTATGTAGATATAGAACCTGAGGAATAGTGATTGCAGAAATCATAAGTTGTGGGAGGTGAAAAAACAACTATTTGTTCTGTAAATATATAATGTATTATATTTTAATAGTTGTTTTTATATGAAAAAAAATATACCTAATTTAACTTTGGAAGAAAAAACTAGAGCACCTTATAATTTTGTACAATTGAATGATATAATTGTGCCATCAAGGTTAAATAAATATATAGAGATGGAGCAATTAAAGAATACTAAAATAAATTATGCTAATAAAAATGGAAAAAAAATATTAAATGAAGCTGGATATAAAGCTTTTATAAAAGATGGTAAAAAATATAGTGGTTATTTTGATGTAACTATAGAGAATATAACGCCTTTATATATTGGTGGGGAAAGTGGGTTATTAAGAGAAGGAATACATAAGGCAATTCCAGGAAGTAGTTTAAGAGGTTGTTTAAAGAATATTTTTAGAATAATAACTAATTCAGCTATGAGATGCAGTGAGAATGGAAATTTTAATGATGGTTTGTTTTTTTGGAGAAGTATTGCAAAAGATGATTTATTTTCTAAAGAATATTTAGAAGAGATGTCTATGCAGGATAGAGATAATAATAAAAGTATACCTAAAGCACGGGCAGGATTTCTGATAGAGTTTATGGGAAAAAAATATGTTTGTCCAGCTAACTTTGAGGTAATAAATAATACAACAAATATAAAAAAAGTATCAGAATCTCCATATATAATATGGAAAAATGATTATGTAGATATTTTTTCTGGAAATATAGATAAAAAAGATAAACGCTATTTTTATAGAATTACAAAACCTATATGGGATAAAAGAATAGCTATAACAAATGATTTTATGAAAGCGTATAAACTAGATAGGAATAGAAATAGTAAAAATTTATTTAAATTAAAAGTAAATAGCACTCAAAGTATACCGAAAGGATTAAAATTTTTAGAATATGCCTTGAAGAAAAGATATAAAATCATTAGTCCATGTTTTTATTGTTTAGAAGATGGTGAAGTATGTCATTTAGGTTCTAGTCCATATTATAGGATACCTTACAAAAAAACAGTAGCTATGCATGTACCTACGGAACTAAAATTACCTAAAATAGATTTTACAGATGCCATTTTTGGAAATAAAGAATATTGGGGAAGTAGAGTGTATGTTGAAGATTGTTATTTAAATGATGAAGAAGAAAAGAATGCATTTTATAAAAATTTTTATTTAGATGTAAGTAGTCCAAATCCAACAGCTTATCAATTTTATTTAAATGTAGATGAAAATGATAATGTACAAAATTGGAATGGCAATACAACTATTAGAGGATATAAGTTGTATTGGCATAAAAAAATAAATTGGAAAGGAAAACAGAAAGAAGATATATATAGAAAATATAGTAAAGTTATAATAAGACCATTAATAGATAAATGTCATTTTAATGGAAAAGTACGTTTTGAAAATTTAGATAAAGTTGAATTAGGAGCTTTGACATATCTATTTAAACTCGGCGAGGAAAATTGTTGTTATAAATTAGGTATGGGAAAAGCAATGGGATTAGGAAGTATAAAAATTCTAGCTGATTTATATTTGAGAGAAGATGAATATTATACAAAGCTTTTTGATGATAAGGGAAACTTTAAAGCATATAAATTAGAAGTTAATAAGCAAGAATATATAGAATGTTTTAATCAGTATATGTATAAAGTTCTAAATGAACATTCTAAAGAATCATTAGAGTTATATCAAAAAAGAATGAATAATTTAAAAATAATAATGGGAATAGAAAATATTAATGATAATAAATGGTGTCAAAAAGTTTCTTATATGGATATGAATAATGATATTGACAAAGAAATTTTAAAGAAAAAGATACCATTACCTAGTATATCGGAAGTAATAATGAAGTAAAAATATAACTTATCTAAAAAAGCTAGTACAATTTTGTACTAGCTTTTTTAGATAAGTTATATTTTTAAAGAAAGTTGTTAGCAATTTATTTAATTATTTAATGTAATTAGCAATTAATTCTACAGCTTTATCTATGCCACAGCGACCTACATTGATTATCATATCATAATCTGCACAATCACCCCATGTAGAACCTGTATAATAATTATAGTAAGAAGCACGTTTAGCATCTTCTTTTTTTAATGTAGCTAAATCTTTATGATAAACATTAGTGCCTCGTATTTTGCGGAATTCATCATCTGCACAAATAAAGAAGTGATGAGCATTTTTTACATCTTTCAAAATGAAATTAGCACAGCGACCGATAAAAATACCAGAATTTTTTTCAGCGAGTGCTTTGATAGCTTTTGATTGTGGAGTGAATAAATAATTATCGTCTTCTACATTCAAATCAGCAAACATAGTTTCATATGGAGAAACACTGCCATAGAGATTGTCATATGTTAAATCTAATTCATCAAGAGAAACACCTTTTTCAAGATGAGCAGAAATAAATGCTACAAGTTTGCGGTCATATAAAGGTATTTGTAATTGTTTAGCTAATTTTTCAGCGATTTCACGACCACCAGCACCATATTGACGACCAATAGTAATAATACAATTACTCATGAAATAATCCCCCTATTTATAAGAGAGCACCTACAAAAGTAGATGCTCTTTATTATTATTTATTATATTTATCTTTAATTAAGCAAAAGGATTTTCTGTTGGGTACATCATAGTTTTTGGCTGATTGAAAGCTACATCTTCAACACCTAAGAATTTGAAGATACTGAATAAAGCTTTACCATAATGACCGAATGCTACAGCACCATGATGTGGATATTGTTTTTCAATGAGTACATGACGATAGAAACGACCCATTTCAGGAATAGCGAAGATACCAATACCACCGAAGGAACGAGTAGCAACAGGTAATACTTCACCTTCTGCTATATAAGAACGTAATTGTCCAGCTGCATTACTTTGGAGACGATAGAATGTGATTTTACCTGGAGCAATATCGCCTTCCAAAGTACCACGAGTGATATCTGGAGTGCCACCATTTTCAAGTAAACGATTTTGGATAAGCTGATATTTGATAGCACCTTTAGCGAGTTTGCACATAGGAGTATTACCGCAATGGAAGCCCATGAATGTATCTTTGAGAGTGTAGTTTTTATATTTTGGAGCAATATCTTCTTCGAATAAATCTTTTGGTACAGAGTTGTTGATATCGAGAAGAGTTACAGCATCGCCACTTACGCAAGTACCAATATATTCGCTGAGTGCGCCATAGATATCTACTTCACAAGCAACAGGAATACCACGAGATACAAGACGGCTATTTACATAGCATGGTTCAAAACCAAATTGAGATGGGAATGCAGGCCAGCATTTATTAGCAAATACTACATATTTTCTAGAACCTTTATGTTTTTCAGCCCAATCAAGTAATGTTAATTCATATTGAGCCATGCGTTTTAAAAGATCTGGATATGGATTAGCTGTGCCCATTTCTTCAGCCATATCTTTAACGATATCATCAATACGTGGGTCATCAGCATGTTCTTTATAAGAAACGAGTAAATCAAGTTCGGAGTTTTCTTCGATTTCTACGCCTAAATCATAAAGTGGTTTGATTGGAGCATTGCAAGCAAAGAAATCTTGTGGACGAGGACCGAAAGTGATGATTTTTAGATTTGCTACACCGATTAAAGCGCGTGCAACAGGATTGAATTCGTTGATCATTTCAGCGATTTCATCAGCAGTACCTACAGGATATTCTGGAATGAATGCTTTGATTTTTCTAAGACCAAGATTGTAAGAGCAGTTGAGCATACCGCAATAAGCATCGCCACGACCATTGATGAGGTCTTTGCCTGTTTCTTCAGCAGCAGCTACATACATTACAGGGCCATCGAATTTTTGAGCAATTAAAGTTTCAGGAGTTTCTGGACCGAAGTTACCTAAGAAAACAACTAAAGCATTACAGCCAGCAGTTTTAACTTCTTCAACTGCTTTGAGCATATCGATTTCATTTTCTACTACAGTTTGAGCTTCGAAAATTTCACCATATTGTTTAGTATAAGCTTCAACGATTGCTTTTCTACGATTTTCAGAAAGAGAAACGATAAAGCAATCACGACTTACAGCAATGATACCAAGTTTTACATCAGGAATATTATTAAACATGAATATACTCTCCTTTTATATATACACTAATATATTTACGATTTTATTTTGTTATTGTGTTTTATGTGCTTAGGCACAATCAAGAACAATTAAAGAATATCATGTAGTGATGTTTTTGTCAATAATAATTTTTTAGAAAATTTATAATAATGGTTTAATGGAGAAAACGTCTTTTTATAAAAAGTGTTAGTCATTCAAAAAACTTTAAAAGATAATATTTTTACTTATTTATAATAAAATAGAAAAACATATTAAAAAAATCTGAAAAATGCTAAAAATAAATATTGACGGATAAATTCAAAGGTGATATATTTAAAACAACAAATGTGCTTAAGCACAAAATGAGAGGCGGTAAATGATGAAATATTTATTAGGTTTAGATATAGGTACTTCAGCGACAAAGACAGTATTATTTGATGAAACTATGAAAGTTATAGCTTCAGCTTCAGAAGAATATCCAATGTATCAACCACAAAATGGTTGGGCAGAACAAAATCCAAAAGATTGGTATAATGCTTCCTTACATACAATTCAAGAAGTTTTGGCAAAATCTAAAATTAATCCTGAAGATGTAAAAGGCGTAGGTTTATCTGGTCAAATGCATGGGCTAGTAATGCTTGATGAAAATAATGAAGTAATTCGTCCTTCAATTATTTGGTGTGACCAAAGAACAGTAAAAGAATGTGAAGAAATCACTGCTAAGGTTGGAGCTGAAAGATTGATAGAAATTACAGCTAATCCAGCATTGACAGGATTTACAGCATCAAAAATTTTATGGGTTAGAAATAATGAACCAGAAAATTATGCAAGATGTAAACATATTTTATTGCCAAAAGATTATGTACGTTTTTGCATGACAGGTGAGTATGCAACAGAAGTATCTGATGCAAGTGGAATGCAATTATTAGATATTCCAAAACGTCAATGGTCAGATGAGATTTTAGAAAAACTTGATATAGACAAAAATTTATTGGCAAAAGTATATGAATCTCCAGAAGTAACAGGACATATTAATGATGAATTTGCTAAATTATCAGGACTTAGCACTGATACAGTAGTTGTAGGTGGTGCAGGAGATAATGCGGCAGCAGCTATTGGTACTGGTATTGTAAAAGACGGTAAAGCATTCACTACAATTGGTACAAGTGGTGTAGTATTTGCACATACAGATAAATTAAGTATTGATCCAAAAGGTAGAGTTCATACTTTTTGTTGTGCAGTACCAGGTTGCTGGCATGTAATGGGTGTAACACTTGCAGCAGGTTTATCACTTAAATGGTTCCGCGATAATATAGCTGATAATTATAAAGCAAAAGCAGAAGAATTGGGAAAAGATCCATATGTACTCATGAATGAAGCAGTAGCAAAAATTCCATGTGGCAGTGATAGATTGATGTATTTACCATATTTGATGGGCGAAAGAACACCACATCTTGATCCAAATTGCAGAGGCGTATTCTTTGGTTTATCTGCAATTCATACAAAAGAAAATATGATGAGAGCTGTCATGGAAGGTGTAGCATATTCACTTAACGATTGTTATGACATTTTGAAAGAAATGGGTGTAACAGTAGATGAAATGATGGCATGTGGTGGCGGTGGCAAAAGCCCAGTATGGCGCCAAATGCTTGCAGATATGTTTGAATGTGAAGTAAAAACATTGACTTCTGAAGAAGGTCCAGCATTAGGGGTAGCTATTTTAGCTGGTGTAGGAGCTGGAATTTTCAAAGATGTAGTATCTGCTTGTGATGAATTTATCAAAACAGGAACAAATTGCAGTCCAATAAAAGAAGAAAGTGAATATTATAAACAAGGACATGCTTTATACAAGAAAGTATATGCGCAATTAAAAGGTTGTTATCAGGATTTAGCTAAGTTATAAATTTTATATATTTAAGAGGAGAGTAAATAATGGGAACAATAAAATCTGAAGTAGCATTTCAAACGACATCAGCAAGTCGTGTAAAATTTGTGAGAATTTTTGTATTTGTGGTTGCTGGTATGGCAGGTTTATTATTTGGTCTTGACCAAGGGGTTATTTCTGGAGCTTTACCATTTATTGCCAAAGAATGGGAACTTACAAGTCGTTTACAAGAATGGGTAGTAAGCTCTATGATGGTAGGTGCAGCTATTGGGGCAATTATTGCTTCAAGATTATCTTCTGGAATTGGTCGTAAAAAATCTTTGATGATTGGTGCTGCATTGTTTATTGTAGGTTGTCTTGGTTCTGGTATGGCAACAAGTGTAGAAATGCTCATTGGTGCTCGTTTGATTTTAGGTCTTTCTGTAGGTATAGCATCTTATACAGCTCCATTATATTTAGCTGAAATGTCAGACAAAGATGCTCGTGGAAGTATTATTTCTGGTTATCAATTAATGGTTACAGTAGGTATTTTAGTAGCTTTCTTATCTGATACTTATTTTAGTTATACTGGTGATTGGAGAGCTATGCTCATGGTCATTGCTATTCCAGCAGTAGCACTTATTTTATGTGTATTAGCATTGCCTGAAAGTCCTCGTTGGCTTGCTTCTAAAGGTCGTTTCCAAGAATCTGCTAATGTATTAAGTTCTATGCATACTAATGTTGAAATTGCAAAAACTGAATTACATGATATTAAAGAAAATTTAAAAGTAAAACAAGCTGGTTGGGAATTATTCAAAGCTAATAAAAATGTTCGTCGTGCAGTATTTTTAGGTGTATTACTTCAATTTATGCAACAGCTCACAGGCTTCAATATCATTATGTATTATTCTCCAAAAATTTTAAGTATTGCAGGTTTCTCTTCTACAGAAGAACAGATGATAGGTACTGTAGTCAATGGTCTTGTATTCGTTTTAGCAACATTTATTGCTGTAGGTACTGTTGATAAATCTGGTCGTAAACCAGCATTATCTAGATGTTTTGCTATAATGGCTGTTTCCTTATTTGTTTTAGGTCTTTGCTTCTTTGGTTTAGAAAGTGGAAATACATCTACATGGATTCCTTACTTATCTGCTGGTATGGTAATTTTAGCAATTATTGGCTTTGGTTTTGGTGCAGGTCCTGTTGTATGGATTTTATGTTCTGAAATTCAACCACTTAAGAGCCGTGATTTTGGTATTGCTTGCTCTACAATGACTAACTGGTTATCTTGTACTTTAATCGGTGCTACATTCTTAACTTTACTTGATACATTAGGTTCTACAATGACTTTTTGGCTCTATGCAGCATTGAATGCTTTATTTGTATATTTAACAATGCGTTATGTACCTGAAACAAAAGGTGTAACATTAGAAAAAATTGAACAGAACCTCATGGAAGGTAAAAAATTAAAAGATATCGGTTGTTAATTAAATTTTGATGAGTTATCCTATAATGCTGTGTTATTATATGTATATAATAGTGTAACTTTACTAAGAGATTTTAACAGCATTATAGGAGGTACTTTTGGTGGTTACGATAAAACAAATTGCGGACCTTTGTGGTGTCTCACGAGGGACAGTGGATAGAGTTATAAACGAACGTGGCAATGTAAAGCCAGAGACGAAAGAACTTGTGTTATCTATGGCAAAAAAATTAGGTTATAAGCCAAATCCAGCAGGAAAAGCACTATCTGCTAGAAAGAAAAATCCAGTGGTGGGAGTTGTGATTTCATCAGAAGGCAATCCTTTCTTTGATGATGTTATCAGAGGTATAAAATTAGCTGCGGAAAAATATGAAATTTATGGATTGAAAGTCATTTGGAAAAATATGAGAGGCTATGATGTAAAGTCTCAACATGAAATCATGGAAGAGCTTAAAGATAAAGTAAATGCCTTGATTATTAATCCTGTAAATGACCCTGTAATTATAGATGAAATCAATGAATTTGTAGATGCTGGAATTTTTGTAGTAACAATAAATAATGATGTAGATAATTCCAAACGTCAATGTTATGTAGGTAGTGACTATACTAATGGCGGTGAAACAGCAGGTGCATTATTGCAGATGATTATACCAAATGGGGCTAATATAGGTATAGTCATGGGTTCATCAAAGGTATTAGGTCATAAGCAACGTTTAGCTGGATTTGAAGAAAATATAAATAAAAATCCTAAATTTAAAATAGTAGATATTCAAGAAAATGATGATGATGACATATTTTCATATGATAAGACTAAGATGATGTTGACAAAACATAAAGAAATAAATGCAATATTTATTGTAGCAGCTGGTGTATATGGTGCTTGTAGAGCGGTATTATCATTAGAAAAACAGAATGATTTAACGATAATTGCTTTTGATACAGTGCCAACTACAGTGGAAATGATGAAGAAAAATGTAATTAAAGCAGTGATTTATCAACACCCTTATAGACAAGGTCAAAGAGCTATGCAAATTGTTTTTGAATATCTAGTAAATGGTATTAGCCCTGATAAAAGTAGACATATAATGAAAAATGAGATAAAAATATTAGAAAATTTATGAGGTAAAGATAATGAAAAGTGTACATGATATTGAATTCAAGCAATACGGTAGAGTTTTAGATGTTGATACTGCTGAATTTGTAGCAACAATGAAAGCAAAAGAAGCTATTAAAGAAGGTGTAGTATATGAACCTTCTGATGCGGATTTAGAAGCATTGCCTTTATTTAAACAGATGCAAGATGAAGTTTATGGCGGATTAGAAGTGGAATTTGGTTTTTGCAGTGGCTATAACAATAAATTAAATGCAGTAGAATATCATCGTTCTTCTGAAATCGATATTGCAGCTACAGATTTAATTTTGATGCTTGGTCGTCAGCAAGATATCGATTACACAAATAATACTTATGAAACTAAAAATATAGAGTGCTTCTTTGTACCAGCAGGTACAGCAGTAGAACTTTATGCGACAACTCTTCACTATGCACCATGCAAAGAAAATAATGAAGAATTTCGTTGTGGTGTAGTTTTACCAAAAGGAACTAATCTTCCATTGCAGGTAAAACCAGTTGAAAATAAAGGTGAAAATCAATTACTTTTTGCTGCTAATAAATGGCTTATTGGACATAGTGAAAGTGGCGTAGATAAAGATGGCGGCTTTATTGGCTTAATCGGTGAGAATACAACAATTTAATAAAATAAAAACTACTATAGATTTAATTCCTAAATTTTATAGTAGTTTTTTTATTTAAATATTATATCTAAAAACTTGCGTTAGAGCATATTCTAATTTATCTATAGCAAGGTTTAACTCCTCAGGAGAAATAATTAATGGTGGTGCTAAGGTGAGTACACAACCTTGAGATATTTTAAAGCTCAATCCTTGTTCTAGACATAAATATAAAACTTTTTCAGCTTCAATAGTAGCTTTTTCTTTTGTTTGACGATTTTTTACCAAATGCGAGCGTAAAGCCCCTAAATTTATTTATGGGGATATAAGCTCGCTAAAAAACAATGATTCGATATCATTGTTTTTTATTGTATTATATTTTTA
>OOAJ01000046.1_pt1 | contig 104478 bp, 97 predicted proteins | sample 1671241 | NCBI WGS metagenome assembly OOAJ01 (sample SAMN06348136, study PRJEB24527) | human gut metagenome | biome: human gut; feature: ankylosing spondylitis patient; material: feces | host: Homo sapiens | place: China | collected 2015-10
GGAACTATGGGGATAGCTCGGAGATACTGTATTCGTTAGAATACTTGACCGAGAACCCTGCGACTTTAGTCGTGGGAGGTTCAGGAACATGTTGATAGATTTTTTAATAGCGCTAGATTATTAAATATCAATTTAGGATTTACTAAAGAGTATTTAAAAGATTTATTGAATGAATTAGTACAAAAATTAGATGATGATGAGCTGTTTGTATATTGGCAAGCTACTCGTGGTGGTAATGGTCTTAGAAGTCATAATTATGATAAAGAGCAAAAAGCTAATTTATGGATAACAATTTGTCCAGAAAAAATAACAGATAAAGATAGAGAATATAAATTGACTTCTATGGAAGATACAAGATTTTTACATTGTAATATTAAGACTTTAAATTTAATTCCTAGTGTAGTAGCTTATCAACATGCTAAGGAAAATAATTGTGATGAAACTGTATTTCATCGCGGTGATATAGTTACAGAATGTGCTCATAGTAATGTGCATATAATTAAAGATAAAAAATTCATCACTCATCCTGCTGATGAATATATTTTACCTGGTATTGCTAGAGCGCATTTATTAAAAGCATGTAAAGCATTGAATATTGAAGTAGAAGAAAGACCTTTTACAGTAGATGAATTAATCAATGCTGATGAAGTAATTGTAAGTAGTTCTGGTGATTTGTGTATTCGTGCTACAGAATTTGAAGGAAAAGCTGTAGGTAAAAAAGATAGTGATACTTTCAATAGATTGAAAGAGTATATTTATCAAGAATGGTTAGAATGTACTAAAAAATAAAATTGAATAGATTTAAAAATTATTCATAAAATATTTGACAATGAGAATTGTTTTCAATATAATTATTTATGTAATTTTTAAAAGAGAGTCTAGAACTCCATAGAATATATTTTTGAATAAAATTTTTGTGTGTATTTATTTTTATTTAGAGCATAGGAAAATTTTATTTTAGATTTATTCTATGGAGTTTTATCTTTTTAATGAAGATTATTATTTAAAGAAAGGTGCGTTTAAATTGGATTTTATTATTAGTGCATTAGAATTATTTCATCATGGTGGTTGGGTGATGTATCCACTTTTAGCTTGTTCTATTTTAGTTGTTGCTATTGGTATTGAGCGTTTTATCTATTATAAGAGGACTTGTGGCGATAATAAAGATATGGCTCAACAAATTTTAGCTTTAGCTAAAGAGCGTAATTGGCAAGAAACAGAAAAAGTATGTGCTAATAATCGTTGCTTTGTCAGTGATGTATTGGCGATAGGCTTAAAATATCGTGAGTGTCCAATCTCAATGAAGGAAAGTTTTGAAGAATATATTTCTGTTAGAGCAAATGGTTTAAAACGAAATTTAAATTATTTAGATACTATTGTTACAATGGCTCCGCTGTTAGGTTTATTAGGTACAGTGGTGGGGATGATTAGTTCTTTTAAAGTATTAGATGTTGCTGGTGATAATCCTGCATTAATCACTGGTGGTGTAGGTGAGGCGTTAATCGCAACTGCTACTGGTCTTTGTGTAGCCGTGCTAGCCTTGATTGTGCATAGTTATTTTAGCAATCGCTTAGATAGTGTTTTGACTGATGTAGAAAATGTTTGTACTGTAGTGATTAGTAAGGCAAGAGGTAAATAATAATGAATATACGCAGTAATCGCGTGGCAAGACCACCACGATTGATGATTATACCGATGATTGATATTATATTTTTCTTGATGGTGTTTTTCTTATTTAGCACTTTGCAAATGGTTTATCAAAAATCCATGCCTGTGAATTTGCCAGTAGCATCTTCTAGTCATCAAGAAGCACCAAAGCCAGTGTCTATCACATTGATGAAAGATGGCACAATCAGTATAGGTGATACTGTGGTGGGCATAGAAGAAATAAAACCACGAGTGGAACAATTAGCTGATAAGGCAGATACTCCTGTGATTTTAAGAGCTGATGAGAATGTAGAACATGGAAAAGTAATCAAAGTGATGGATGAAATCAAAAGTGCAGGTGTAACAAAATTATCCATAGCTACTCAGGAGAAATAGTCAATGAAAAAACATATTTGGAAAAAATCTTTTTCAATATCATTTGTTTTTCATTTCGTAGTAGTCATAATCATTGGTGCTATGGTAGCAGGCTTTCATCAGGAGATACAAAGACCAAAAGAAGAATTGATTACAGTCAATCTAGCGGACACACCAGAACAGATAGCGAAAGCTCAAGAAAAATCATCATTTAGTAGAGATATAGAAAATATTTTTAAACATAATAGTGATAATGATAATCAAAATATTGAAAATAAAAATAATGAAGTAAATCAAAATAAAAATATAAAACAAATAAATAATGTAGAAAATAAACAGATTGAAAAAGATGAAATTAGTGCAGAAGATGGAATTTTGCCAGCTTCCAATAATATGACAAATACAATATCAGAAGATAATACGCAAGCAATCAGTGGCAGTATTGGTCAGGGAGATGGTGAGGATTTTTCTGGTAGCGAAAATAAAAATAGTGGCAGTGGAAGTGGTGGTATAGCAGAAGGCATGGCTGGTGGCGATAATGACGGAGCTAATGGCAGAGCAAATGTTACAGAAGATAGATATAGTGTAGCAAGTAGATTTGCTCAAGCTGTGGAAAATCATAAATCTTATCCTTATGCAGCTGTTAGATTAAATCAGCAAGGTACAGTAATTATCAATGTAACTATTGATGCAAGTGGAAATTTAATCAGTGCAGGTGTAGTTTCTAGCGTTAATGGGAATTTAGATAAGGCTGCTTTAAATGCAGTATATAGTGCATGTCCATTTAGTCATGGTTTAGGTGAAAGTATTAGTATGAATGTTCCTGTTAATTTTTATTTGAATTGATATTGAGAAAAGAGCTGTTTTTGATGCAAGAAGTTATATTAAAACAAGAAGAAATCGAAAATATTATTATAGATGATGAAAAAAAGGACGAAAAGAAAACGTTAACTAAATTACCAGAACATAGATGTAAGCGATGTAATAGATTGCTTTTTTATGGAAAAGTTAAATATGTAGAAATAAAATGCCCTAAATGTAGTTGTATAAGTAAAATTGGCAAAGATGTAAATAAAATTTGTATAAAAAGTTGATTGAAAAATAAAGAGGTGAAAATATGAGTGGCTATTTGAGAAAAGTAATCTTTGGCATTATTTGTTTGATAGCTATTGGCGGATTGTTTTTAGGCTTTCGCTCACATGAAGAAGATACAAATAATATCAGCTCAACAAGAGTCGTTACAGATAGCACAGGTAGAGAGGTAATAATACCAACACATCCTAAACGTGTAGTATTATTAAATGCTTCTCATTTAGATTTATATTATTATGCTGGTGGTAAAGAGACTAATACAATAGTGGGAAAACCGACTTCAGAAGCTTTGAGTGATGAAGTTAAAGAAGGAACAAAAAATATAGAGCAAATCGGTGTAATTCATAATCCTAGTGTAGAAACTATTTTGAAATTACAACCTGATTTAGTAATTGGTGTAAATGTACCTTTTCATCAGCAATTAATTCCTACTTTAGAGAAAGCTAATATTCCTGTGTTGATTAAATCTTTAGACACATATGAAGATGTGATATCCACTTTAGGTTTTTATGGAGAATTAACAGGAGAAGAAGAAATTGCTCAAGCAAAAATCAAAGAAATAGAAGCTGATTATGAAAAAGCGATTGCTAGAGCAGAAAATAAAACAGCTCCAAGAAGTTTGATAATTTGGGGCACGACAGATAGCTTTAGCATGGCAACAAGTAAATCATTTACAGGAGATTTATTAAAACGCTTAGGTGGTAATAATATAGCAGATAATGTGGATTCTGTAGCAAAAGACAGTGGCTATATCCCATTAGGAATGGAATATATTGCTACACAAGATCCAGAGGCGATATTTGTAGTAACTCATGGTGATGTGGACGTAGTAAAAAATAGTATAGATGAAAATTTAGGGCAAAATCCTTTGTGGCAAGATATATCTGCTGTGAAAAATAATAGAGTATATGTATTACCATATCAGTTATTTGCTGTAAATCCTGGTACTAATATAGCTAAAGCGATAAACATATTGGCAGATGATTTATATTTACAAGAATAAAAAATATGAGGTATGGTAATGGCTATTGCTAGTATAAGTGAAAAGATAAGAGATCCTAGAAGTAAAAAACGCAATTTAGTGATGTTTTTGGGACTAATTTTGTTGGTAGCAGTTTTATTTATCAGCATGATTATAGGTACAGCAAATACATCATTTAGCGATTTATATAATGTGTTTATAGGTGTTCAAAATACAGAAAGCTATAGAATTTTATATCACATCCGCATTCCTAGAGTGCTTACAGCGATGTTTGCTGGTATAAATTTAGCTATTGCAGGCTGTATATTACAAGGTGTATTGAAAAATCCATTGGCAGATCCAGGTATTATTGGAGTGTCAGCAGGGGCTGGTCTTGCTGCCATGGTAGTCATGATTGTTTTACCTGAATATACGAATATGGTGCCAATTGTAGCTTTTGTAGGAGCGATGGTAGCGACTTTAATTTTATTTGCACTGGCATGGGAAGATGGTATTCAGCCACTTAAATTGATTTTAGCTGGTGTCGCAGTTTCAGCATTTTTTGCTGGCGGTATGACATGCTTGATGGTATTTTTCTCCGATAAAATTCAAGGTACAGTGAATTGGATGGCAGGTGGTTTTTCAGGTGCTTCATGGAAGCATGTAACTATGATTTTGCCATATACTATCATTGGTTTAGTAGGTGTGAGTATCAGTAGTAAATTGTTAAACGCTTTGCAATTAGGTGATGATGTAGCAAAAAGTTTGGGAACACGAGTGGAAGCTACAAGATTTTTCCTCGTTACGCTGGCGGCTTTATTAGCTGCTTCTGCTGTAAGTGTAGCAGGTATGCTCACATTTGTTGGTCTTATAGTGCCACATATGATGCGTTTAGTAGTGGGTTCTGATTTTAACTATTTATTGCCAAGTTCAGCTATTTTTGGTGGGATTTTACTTATTGTAGCGGATACAGTGGCAAGGACTGCTTTTAGTCCGATAGAGGTGCCTGTAGGTGTATTTATGTCATTTATTGGTGCACCGTTTTTCCTTTATTTATTGAAAAGGGGAATGCAAAAGAGATGATTTTACAAGCAGATAAACTTACATTGCAATATGGGCAAAAAATCATTGCTGATAAATTGAATTTCAAGGTAGATAAATCAGAGATAATAAGTATTATTGGTCCAAATGGTTCAGGAAAATCCACATTATTAAAATCTTTAGGTAGATTATTAAAGCCTACACATGGGACTGTTTTATTAGAAGGAAAAGATATTCAAAAAATGAAACCTGGTGATATAGCACGCAAGATGTCGATATTGCCACAATCTTCAACGGCTCCAATGGATATGACTGTTTATGATTTAGTTTGTTATGGTAGAATGCCACATCAAGGATTATTTTCTTCGCCAAATAAAATTGATGAAGAAAAAATCGAAGAAGCATTGACGCAGACAAATACATCACATATGCGATATCGAAGATTAGATACTTTATCTGGTGGCGAACGTCAAAGAGCATGGCTGGCAATGGCGATAGCTCAAAATCCGGAGATTTTATTATTAGATGAACCGACTACGTATTTAGATGTAAAACATCAATTGGATTTGATGAATTTAGTATATAAATTATATGAAACAAGAAAAATCACGGTGATTATGGTCTTGCATGATTTAAACCATGCTGCTAGATATAGTCATCGTTTAGTAGCGGTGAAAAAAGGCAAGATTTTTGCTGAAGGTTTGGTGCAAGATGTATTTACAGAAAAAATACTTTGTGATTTATATGATGTAGAAACGTCAGTCATGTCTTTAGAACAAAATGGACAAAAACATTTAGTTTGTTTCCCTTATGATGTAAAACAAGGGGAGAAAAATTAGTGCAGGTTTTAAGTTTAAATAAGATAAATAAACAAATTAAGGATAAAATTATTTTAAAAGATATAAGTTTCACACTTGAAGAAGGCGAGATATTGGGGCTTTTAGGCCCTAATGGTGCTGGTAAAACGAGTATGATGAAGATAATATCTGGTTTAAGTAGAGCAAATTCAGGTAAGCTTGAGATTTTAGGGATTGATGCTGATAAAGAAAGGGCAAAGATAAAGTCTCAGCTAGGTTTTGTCATGCAGGATAATAATATGGAAAGAGAATTTTCCGTTAAAGAAGCTTTGCTATATTATGCTCGTTTGTATAAGGTGAAAAATTATAAATATGAAGTGGAAAAAATAATATCTCAATTTGAAATGAATACTTGGCAAGATAAAAAGATTGAGAAATTATCTGGCGGTATGGCTAGAAAAGCAATGATTGCTAGAGCTTTATTAGTAAAGCCTAAAATCTTATTGTTAGATGAACCAAGTGTGGGATTAGATCCTGATGTGAGATATGATATTTGGCAAGAAATAAAAAAATTAAAAAATATGGGGATAAGTGTAATTATCACTACTCATTATATGGAAGAAGCTGAATATCTTTGTGATAAAATCGCTATTTTAAAACAAGGAGAATTATTGGCGATAGATGAAGTAGAAAAAATAAAGCAGATAATGCAAAAAGATGAAAATGAAGATATAACTTTAGAAAAAGCTTTTTTACGATTTATCGGTAAGGAGGCTTATTGATTTTGAATTTTTTAGCAGTATATATGCGTGAAATGGCACTTTTGCAAAAGAAAATGGGAAAATTAGGATATATTTTCTCAGCGGTGATGTTTCCGATAATCTATTTATTTGCCTTTGGCATGGGGATTGGGCCAGTGATGAATAATATCCATGGTGGTTATTTACCTTTTTTGGCAAAGGGAATGTTATCGATAACAGTCATGATGAATGCTTTTCAACAGACTTCATTATCAGTGAGTGTGGGGAGATTTTATTTTAAAACATTCCAGACATTATTATTGAGTCCGATTTCGGCTTTTCAAGTTATATTAGGCATTACTTTGGCTGGAGTTACTCGTGGCTTTATAGCTGGAGGTATTATCTATATCATAGCTATGGTATTTTTTGATGTGCCGATGTTGAGCCTTTGGGGATTTTTAGGGATTTTATTATCTGCCTTTTGCTTTGGTATTTTAGGGATTGCCATAGGTCTTTGGATCAAAAATCCAGATGCGTTATCTTCAGTGATAAATTTTATAATTACACCAATGACTTTCTTTTGTGGTACATTTTTTCCGTTGTATAATTTGCCGGATTGGTTGCAGATTGTAGTGGGGATTTTGCCATTGACTTTAGCGAATAATTTATTGCGTACAGAAGTATTTAGTGTGTATAGTTTGTTAGATATGATTTATTTAATAATTATCACATTAATCTTGTTGGTAATTAGTAGATATCAATTAAAAAATTATAATGAATAATCTAATTGATATAAAATAAAAGTTTTAAATTTTAGTGTGTTTAAGATAAATTTAGACTATAATTTGAGTAAAGATATATTTTTTATAGAAAAGAAGGAGATAAAAAATGAAATCAATAGTAGTTTATTCTAGTTTAACAGGTAATACAAAAATGGTAGGAGAAGCTATTGCCGAAGTTTTAGCTCCGAATTGTGATATTTATAAAGTAGAAGATAATCCTGATATTACAGGTTATGATTTAGTTGTTGTAGGTTTTTGGGTGGACAAAGGAACAGCTGATGCAAAAGCTAGTAAATTTTTGAAATCCATTCGCAATAGTAAAGTGGCTGTATATGCTACGCTAGGAGCTGAACCAGATTCAGAACATGCAAAAACTAGTTTGCAAAATGGTATAGATATGTTAGATAGTTCTAATGAGATTATGGGAAGATTTATCTGCCAAGGAAAGATTGATCCCAAATTATTAGAAGCGATGAAAAAAATGTTTGGCACGAAAGTTTCTAAAGAAAATTTTCATGCAGTAGATGAAAAGCGTTTGGAACGTCATCGCAAAGCTAGTACACACCCTGATGAGCAAGATTTGGCTAATGCAAAGAAAGTATTTAGTGAGATTAAAGCAAAAATGAGTGGTGAAATGAATTTATGAGCAAAATAAGAGAAATATTAGATAGTCTATCAACTGAACAATATAAGATGATGATAGGGGAAAAATCTTGTCAGCCTTTGACGGAGACTTTTAGCAAAAAAAGAGTAGTTCATCCAGGGGCAAATGGACAGATGGTACCACCTGTAAAACAGCAAGAAATTTGGCTTGAATATATGCAAAGAAAAGGAGATAAAAGTAAAAAGAAAGCAGTATATATACACATTCCTTTTTGTAGTCAAATTTGTCTATATTGTGGTTTTTTCCAGAATTATTCTAATGAAGAACGCGAAACCATGTATGTAGATAGATTAATCAAGCAATTATTGATGGCAAAAGAATATAAATATGTACAAGATAGTGTGATCAATGCTGTATTTTTTGGTGGCGGAACACCATCTACATTATCGCCATATAATGCAGATAGATTATTAAAAACTATGAATGAAGTATTGCCACTTGCTAATGATTGCGAAATAACTATGGAAGCTCGTGTACATGATTTAGTTGATGAAAAATTGCAAGTATGGTTTAAACATGGTGTAAATCGCATATCTGTGGGTGTACAATCTTTTGATACAGCTATCCGTCAAGGTATGGGACGCAAAGATGATAAAGAAACTGTTATTGAAAATCTCAAACGAGCTGCAAGTTATAATCAAGCAGTATTAATCATAGATTTAATTTATGGTTTACCTGCTCAAGATGTGGATAACTTTGTAAATGATTTAAAAATAGCAGATAGTTTGCCAATTGATGGTATGGACTTGTATCAATTAAATGTGTTTGAACAATCTGCATTAAAAAAAGCGATAGATAATGGCAAAATACCACCTGCGGCAACAACAAAACAGCAGGCAAAATATTTAGAAGCAGCTATTTCATATTTAGATGAATTAGCTTATAAGCGATTGAGTGTCTGTCATTGGGCAAAAACAAATCGTGAACGCAGTATGTATAATACTTTGGCAAAATCAGGAGCTGATGTGATACCATTTGGTTCAGGGGCTGGCGGTTTTGTAGGAGATATTTCTATGTTTTTAAATAGAGATTTACAGCGTTATATGAATGCTATTGATGAAGGAAAATGGCCATTGATGGTTTTAACCAAAGAAGCAGAAGGCAAAGTTTTATTTAAGGATATTCAAGCACAGACTGAAAATTGTATGGTAAATATACAAAAATTAGCTCAAGTATATAGTGAAGAACTTTTACAATTAGAAGAAGTACTCAATATTTGGGTGGAATATGGTTTATTTGAAAAATGTGGTCATACTTATAAAATGACGATTGCTGGTCAATTTTGGCAAAATAATATCACACAGACAATAATAGAACTTACACAACAATTATTGATGGGCAAAAAATCTTTTGAAGTTCAGCCAATAGCAGCACAAGGTTAAATGTATAAATAAAATAAGGCAGTTATGATTAATTTTGATAACTGCCATAATTTTTAGGATATAAATGATAATGATTATTATTAATAAAGTTTAGTTTTATAATAAAGGAGACGAGCAATGCTAACAAAAAAACGTAAATCTACACTTTTAACTTTATCTATATTGATGGGATTGACAAGTTGTACGCAAGCCAGTGAAGTAATCCAAACACCAGATGTAGTGGTAACAGCTACGAAAACTCAGCAAGAAGTGAAAGCTGTACCCAATGCTGTAGAAGTCATCACCAGTGAAGATATTGAACAATTAGGAGCAACAGATATTTATTCTGCTTTGAAATTGGCAACAAATGTTGATGTTTCTCAAATCGGTGCAGGTCATAGATTGATGGTTCGTGGGAAAAATGCAGGTGCTTTAGTATTATTAGATGGTAGAAGAATGTCAAATGAATATTCATCAATGACTAGAGGAGCTTTTGATTTAGATAAAATAAATTTATCTAGTGTAGAACGCATTGAGATTGTTAGAGGTGCAGCCTCCGCTCAATATGGTGCAGATGCTGAAAGTGGAGTAATCAATATTATTACGAAAAAATCCAAAGAACAATCTGTAACTGTAGGAGCAAATACAGGAACTGATGTCATGAATAATTATTATCGTTTTGATTTAGGTCAGCAAGGTAATTTCAATGGGGTAGTGAATGCTAATTTTGCTAAATATCGTAAACGTGAATTTGTTGGTGGCACAGGGACGAATTATTTTGGTCCTAGAACAAATTATGATTTTAGTGGAACGTATGCATTTGATGATAGTAATAATTTAGATTTTTATAGGTTATTATGATGAAAAATCAAAGAAAATAACAGATTATTCTTCTATGGGAATGGGCAAAAGTTCTACAAATTATGATAAGACAAATCAAGATTATAGCATAGCTTATAATGGAAAAGGCGATAATAGTAATTATATGATTAGAGCTTATTATAATCGATATGATAAGGAAGAATATAAGGGCAGTAAAAATAATAGTTATAAGCAAAATACATTTGATACTTTAGGTATTGAAGCTAAAAATACAGTACAAGCAGGAGATGAGCATTTATTAACTTATGGTGTTGAATATAAAAATATAGGCGTAGAAGGCCCAATCTTAGCTTTAGGTGAAGGTAATAGCAAAGACAATTCTGCTTATGCTGGATATATTCAAGATGAATGGTTTATAAATGATAAAATTTTATTTATTCCAGCAGTGAGATATGACCATGATGAACAATTTGGCGGAAAAATGACACCCAAATTAGGGGCAACTTATTTTCTAAGTGATAATAGTCGTATAAAAGCGAATTGGGGTAAATCATGGAGAGCTCCGAATTTAGTGGAATTATATGCTGGGCAAGATCATGGTTTTACTACGATATATGGAAATCCAGATTTGAAACCAGAAGAAGCTACTACATGGGAACTAGGTTTTGAAGCTGAAAAAGATAATAATTGGTTGAAATTAAATTATTTTAATAGTAAATATGATAATTTAATAACATATGATAAGGTAAATGGAAAAAATACATTTATCAATGCTCAAGATGCCAAAACTGATGGCGTAGAATTTGAAGTAGGTCGCCAATTCAATGACAATTGGTCTATTAGAGCGACTAGTAATTGGCTCAATGCTAAGGACAGTGATGGGGAAAAAGTATCTGCGACAGCCGATAATATTTCCACTTTGGAATTGAATTATGATGATAATGATATTAATGGATATAGTGCTAAGCTTTGGAATTCTTGGGTAAGTAATTATCATTATGCTAATGAAAATTATGATTATAATACTTTAAATTTTGTAGTAAATAAAAAATTCGCTTTTGATGATGGTCGAAGTGGACGAGTTTATGCAGGTGTAGATAATATTGGAGATAAAAAAATAGGAGATATTTATTTAGAAGGTAGACTTTGGCGTGTAGGAGCAGAGATTACTTTTTAAATAAGAAATATTCATAGCTAAAGAAAAGCAAATAATACGTTTAATCTGTTTATATTAATGATAATGATTATTGTTAATATAAACAATTACATATAAAGGAGTTAATATAATGAGATTATCTACAAAAAAACAACAAACTTTATTGACTTTATCAGTGTTATTAGGTTTATCAAGTCCAGTATATGCACAAGATATACAAAATAATGACGTGATAGTTACACCAGATGTAGTAGTTACAGCAACACGAACTCAAGAGGAAGTAAAAGCTGTACCGCAAACTGTAGAAGTAATTACTAAAGAAGATATTGAACAATTAGGAGCAACAGATGTTTATTCTGCACTTCATTTGGCAGCTAATGTAGATGTAACTTCAGCAGGTATGGCAGGTCATAATGTGATGATTCGTGGAATGAGTACAAATCATACTTTAATTTTAATAGATGGTAAAAGATTTGCTGGAGAAGATACAAGTGCTACACAAAATGTTTATGCCTTAGGTCGCTTGAGTCTGTCAAATATTGAGCGTATTGAAATTGTGCGTGGCAGTGCTTCAGCACAATATGGTTCAGATGCTTTAGGTGGAGTAATTAATATCATCACTAAAAAATCAAAAGAGCCATCAGTTATGGTAGGTCTTTCTACAGGATCAGAAGCTATAAATAATTATTATCATATAGATTTTGGTAAACAGGGAAATTTCAGTTCTACTTTTGATATGCGTTTTAGTAATGTACGCAAAAATATGCAAGCTGGAGACGAAGGCAGTAATTATTATGGCCCTATCCAAGGTTTTAATTTTGCTGGAACATGGGATTTAGGCAATGATAAAGAAATTGATTTAACACTTGGCTATTATAATGAACATACAAAAGCAGATTATGCTGATAAATATACATCAACAGGCGTTTTTCAAACTAGTAAGGATAAAAAAGAATGGTATGATTATAGAAGATATGATTATAGTTTAGGTTATAGTGGCAAAACTGATAATAGTGATTATATGATTAGGACTTTTTATAGTAGATTGGATAAAGAAAATAATTTATATAATTATCGCAATAATTTTCCAGGACCAATGGAAAATATTTTGGGTTCAATGTATCCAAAATATGATTGGGATAAATCCACTTATACGCTTTGGGGAATAGAAGGTAAGAATACTGTTCAATTAAGTGATAATCATCTTTTGACATTTGGCGGCGAATATCGTCAAAATAAAGTCGAAGGTACTCGTTTGAGTGATGGAGGTGATAATGTACATCAAGTAAGTCAATCAGGAAATGGAATAGTGAGTAATAAATATTATTCAGATAAAGAAATAAATACTTGGGCAGGATATATCCAAGATGAATGGCAAGTGAATGATAAATTATTAGTAATTCCATCTGTGCGTTATGACCATGATAGTTCTTTTGGTGGGGAAGTTACACCAAAAATAGGTGCGACATATTTTATCAGTGATAATAGTCGCATTAAAGCTAATTGGGGTAAAGGCTTCAAAGCTCCAACTATTAGTGAATTATATATGGCAATGCATCGTGCAATGGGCGGGCAAACTGTCAATGTTTATGGCAATCCAGATTTAAAACCAGAAAAATCTACTTCATGGGATATCAGTTTTGAAGCTGAAAAAGATAATAATTTTGGTAAATTAACATATTTCAATAATGATGTTAAAAATTTAATCACTACAAAACAAATAGGTAGTAGTTATTATGATCAAAGATATATAAATGTAGATGAAGCTGAAATTGATGGTGTGGAAATGGAAATTGGTCGTAATTTAGACGATAAATGGACAATAAAAGCAACAAGTAATTGGCTTGATGCAACAGATAAAGTGAGTGGTGATCGCTTAGATAATCGAGCAAAAAATATGACTACATTGCAATTATTATATGATGATCATGATGATTGGGGATATAGTGCGATTTTATGGCAACAATGGGCTAATAAATACCATTATGATGATAATGATTATAATTTCACTACAACTAATTTTGTACTCAATAAAAAATTTGGTGAAGGAAATAGAGTTTATGCAGGTGTAGATAATATTTTTGATAAAAAAATTAGTAATATTGGTTTAGATGGTATGATTTGGCGTTTGGGTGCAGAATGGACTTTCTAAGATAATAAGATAAATTAAATAAAGTAGCAGGATAAAATCTTGCTACTTTGTTTTAATTAATAAATAAATTTTTACTAAAAGGAGATGGTGTTTTGAAAAAGTTTTGGCAGATAATTGCTTGTAGTGGGCTAGTATTGACTAGTTGTTTGGGAGGTATGGCTCAAGCACAAGATGAAAAATCTGACGTAGAGTATTATTATCAAGGAGAAAAAATTGATTTAGATAAAGCGGTCAGCATTTCTCAAAATTATGATGTAGTATTTTTTAATGAATATCACGACCAAAAATCTATTCATGAAGCAGAATTATCATTTTTCCAAGAGATGTATAAACAAAATAAAGATATGATATTATCTATGGAAATGTTTGAGAGAGATGTTCAGCCAGTAATGGATAAATATTTGAATGATGAAATAACAGAAATAGAATTTATAAATAATTCTCGTCCATGGGAAAATTACCAAACAGATTATAAGCCATTGGTAGAATTTGCTAAAGAAAAAGATATGTATGTTTTAGCATCAAATATTCCACGAAGAATAGCTAATCAATATACAAAAGTAGGTGATTTAGCTTTAATTGAAGATAAAGATAAAATTTATTTGCCGAAAAAACATTTAGTAGAATATGAAAGATATTATGATAAATTCAAAAATTATATGTCCATGGGTGATGGTCAAAGTCATATGATGATGACACCAGAAAGGATAGAAGCTTTCTATAAAGCTCAATGTTTAAAAGATGATACCATGTCAGAAAGTATTGTTGAATTTTTAAAAGAACATAAAGATACAAAAGTCCTCCATGTACAAGGAAGTTTTCATGGTGATGAACATTTAGGCGTGGTAGAAAAAGTAAATAAATTAAATCCTAGCTTAAAGACTGTAGTCATAACACCTATTGAGGCTAAAGACTATGAGAAAATGAAACATAATTATGGTGAGGATACTATAATTATGACTTTTGTGAGAAAATAATATTCGTATATTTATTTATAAAAGTGCCTGTTTTATGCAGGTACTTTTTTATTGTTGCCATTTTGTTGCCGTTTTTATTTGATTTTTAGGATGTAGTTTATCATAAATATTTATTTGCACAATAACAAGCTTTGTATTGCAAAATCTATGTAATATATTATACTAAGTATAGACGAAATCAAACTCATGATGACGCACAAAAGCCTTAGGAAGGGTCAGTTCCTAAGGCTTTTTTCATTGTTATACTAATGTTAGAGAGTGAATTAAAATACAAGACTTGTTAAAGTTAAATGTTAAATAGGTACAAAAGTCCTCATGCTCTTTGGCTATTCAAATACAACTCTTGTTAAAGTTAAATGTTTACTTGTATACTTACTATCTTCCATAGCCTGCAATTCAAATACAACTCTTGTTAAAGTTAAATTTAGATAAACCCGCATTATCTGTAACAACTCCCGCGATTCAAATACAACTCTTGTTAAAGTTAAATTTTAGAAAAATTAATCCTTATGGTTTTTATTATACTATTAAAAGTATTGATAAACAAGGATTTTAGTTATTTTTTACCAGCGATAATGAGATTTGAAGGGATTTAGTGAAAAAGCTTATTTATCAAGGATTAGCGGGATTTTTCTTGATTTTGGCTGGTAAATTTTAGATAAAAAAAGGTATCATCTTAATTTTAGTTTTGAACTATTTAAATCAAGATGATACTTTTTATTTATTGAGAGTTTTGGAGGGCTTTGTCTAGGATTGTTTCCATAGTATGCCAGCTGAGTACGGCACATTTTACACGAGCTGGCATTTTGGATATATTTTTAAAGGTAAGAGCTTCATCTAAAGGGGCAAGCTCTGTTTCATCAGTGATTGTGCCTTGAACCATGCCAATGAATAAACGACATAATTCTTTGGCTTTGTCGACTGGTTGATCAAGCATTAAATCAATCATGATATCTGTGGAAGCTTGGGAAATAGCACAACCTGAACCTTGGAAACTAGCATCTTCAATAATATTGTTATTGAGTTTTAAGGAGAGCGTGATTTCATCACCGCAATTAGGATTGATACCGTGTTGGTGATGTGTAGCATCTGCTAGTGAACATTTATTATTAGGGTGAAGGTTGTGTTCAGTTAAGATTTCATTATAGAGATTAAACATCGTATCCTAAATAACTCCTTACTTTTTTTATTTGTTCAATGAATTGATAAACATCTTCTTTTGTATTATAGAAATAAAAGCTTATGCGATTTGTTGATTGTGCATTTAGATATTTTAATAATGGGTGAGCACAATGATTGCCTGCACGAAGGGCTATATTTCCATGATAATCGACAAGTGAAGATACGTCATGAGGGTGAATATCTTGAATATTAAAGCTTAATACGCCTTTATGCTTTTTATAATCTGGTGAGCCATAAATGGTGATATAAGGCAATTTAGATAATTCTTCCATGGCGATTTTCATTAATTTTTCTTCTTGTTGTTCAATGTAGGAAAATCCTACTTGATTTATATATTCGATAGCGGCTTTTAATGCTATTGCTCCAGATACGTTAGGTGTACCCGCTTCAAATTTTGCTGGAAGTGGGGCAAATGTAGCATCTTGTTCGGATACTGTTTCGATCATTTCGCCACCGCGTAAGAATGGAGGCATTTGTTCAAGTATGGATTTTTTTCCATATAAAACGCCAATTCCCATAGGTGCTAACATTTTATGACCGGAGAATGCGTAAAAATCGCAATCTAAATCTTGGACGTCTGTTGCCATATGAGGAGCACCTTGAGCACCATCAACAATGGCGATAGCACCTACTTCATGAGCTTTTTTTATTATAGTTTTTAAAGGAGTGGCAACACCTAAGACATTTGAAACTTGAGTGATAGAAACTATCTTTGTTTTAGGTGTGATTTTTGTTTGAATTTCTTCATCAGAAATAATGCCTTCATCATTTATATACATATATTTTAATGTAGCTTTTTTTAATTTTGCTATCATTTGCCATGGTAGTATATTGCTATGATGCTCAAGAATGGAGATTACGATTTCATCGCCTTCTTGGATATTTTCCATGCCGTAAGTGTAGGCGATGAGATTTAAAGATTCAGTAGTATTTCTAGTGAAAATAATCTCACAATCTTCATTAGCATTGATGAATTGTGCTACGCTGTGGCGAGCTTGTTCGTATTCACTTGTAGCAGTAGCACTCAATTTATAGAGACCACGAAGGGGATTTGCGTTTTGAGATGTGTAATAATTTTCTAGGGATTTTATCACACTTAGTGGTTTTTGCGTAGTAGCAGCACTATCTAAATAAACGACAGGGTTTGCTTCATCATTTAATATAGGAAAATCTTGGCGAAAATTAGTTTTCATGATAGAAAGCCTCCTGTTGATAAGTGGAAATATAAGCGTGAAGTTCTTCAGGTAAATTTGTTGTGATTAATTGAAGTTTGGAGTCAATTTGCATTTGGCGAATTTGTCTTTCATTTAAGCCACGAGTTTGCAGGTAAAATAATTGCTCCTTATCCATTTCACCGATAGAAGCGGAGTGATTGCCTTCGATATCATCTTCACCGCAGAGAATTAGAGGAATTGATTTATTGTGGATATCTTCATCAAGTAATAATACATTTTCTGCTTCTGTACCTATAGAACCTTTGCAACCTTGTTTAAAATCTAAAGTTGCACGATGTGTTTTTTGAGCGTTATGCATTAAGATACCATTTGTCGTTAAATTAGTTTTGGTCTTTTGACCTAGGATATTGACAATATAGTTCATATCAAGCATTTGATTTTTAGTAGTTAAATAATCTGTTTGGAAATCTAGTTGTGCATTATTTTGTAATAAATCAATATTTGCACCTAGATAATTTTTATTTGCACCTAAAGCAATTTGTTGAATGGATATACGAGCATTTTCTTGGGCAAGTGTGCCAATATCATCGAAATTAAAATAGTCTTTGCCGAGTGTTTGGAGTTGAATTATTTTAACTTGAGCATTTTTTTCAGCGAAAATTTTTGTACTGCTCGCATGAAAACCTTGATTATGATAAGGTGAATTGTAAACGATAATTATAGTGGCTTGGCTATTTTCTTGAGCGTAAATATAATTATCATCAATTAAATCAAGATTATCGGTTAAATCATAAATGAAGATTAAAGGTTTTTGGGTAATCGTATTTGCTTTGATAGTGAAATAGTTTTTGTTACTAGCGTTATTTACTACAAAATTATCAGCATCTGAGCCGATACCAGTAGTGATGTGAGGAAAGTTGGCAAAAGCTATATCTTTTTGTGAAGCTAGGGAAATATTTTCCGTGGAATTGATGATTTGAGGTTTGAGGGGAGTTAATTTATCTATATTATCATAAGATATAGTTGTATCATTTAATTTTAACCAACGCCATGTTGGCATTGGTAAACTATTTGCATGTTCAATTTTTATATTCATAGTCATATCTCCTTTTAGCCAATGGCGCCTTCCATTTCTAATTGAATTAAATGATTCATTTCTACAGCATATTCTACTGGTAATTCTTTGGATATTGGATTAGCAAATCCGTTTACAATCATAGCACGAGCAGCGGCTTCACTTAGACCTCTACTCATGAGATAAAATACAGCTTGATCACTAATGCGACCGATTTTAGCTTCGTGTCCGACACTGGCTTTATTTGTACGTACGTCCATTGCTGGAATTGTATCTGAACGAGAAATATTATCGAGCATTAAAGATTGGCAAGAAACTAGGGCTTTACTGTGCTGTGCTTGTTTGGCTACAACGACAGAACTTCTAAATGTACTAGCACCACCATCTTTAGAAATGGATTTTGTATTGATTAAAGAAGACGTATGAGGGGCGTTGTGCACCATCTTAGCTCCTGTATCGAGGTTTTGTCCTTTACCTGCAAATGTAATTCCTGTAAATTCTGCTTTGGCATTTTCACCTGCAAGAATTGTCATTGGATAAAGGTAAGAGATATGAGAGCCAAATGAGCCAGAAATCCATTCCATAGTAGCATTTTTGCCTACTTTTGCTCTTTTTGTATTGAGATTATACATATTTTTTGACCAATTTTCGATTGTGGAGTAACGCAATTTTGCATCATCAGCGACGAATAATTCTACACAGCCAGCATGTAGGTTAGCTACATTATATTTAGGAGCAGAACAGCCTTCGATGAAGTGAAGGTCAGCTCCTTTATCTACAATAATCAATGTATGTTCAAATTGCCCTGCACCTGCTGCATTTAGGCGGAAATAAGATTGAAGTGGAATGTCCACTTTTACTCCAGGTGGTACATATACGAAAGAGCCACCAGACCAAACTGCACCATGTAAGGCTGCAAATTTATGATCGCGAGGTGTTACAAGTTTCATAAAATGTTCACGTATCATAGGTTCATAAGGGCCTTTGAGAGCAGTTTCGATATCTGTATAAATTACGCCTAGTTTGGCAACTTCTTCTTTGAGATTGTGATAAACGACTTCAGAGTCGTATTGGGCACCGACACCAGCTAGGGATTTTTGTTCAGCTTGAGGAATACCTAATTTATCGAAAGTGTCTTTGATATCTTCAGGTACATTTTTCCATGAACCTTGCATATCAGTATTTGGTTTTACATAAGTTACGATATTGTCGATATTTAAATCATCAATAGATGGTCCCCATGGTGGTACATCTAAGCTGTGGTAGATTTCTAAAGAACGCAAGCGAAATTCACGCATCCACTCAGGGTCATTTTTTTTAGCAGATAATTCTTCTACGATTTTTGGCGTGAGACCTTTTTTGAGACGATAAGCATCTTTTTCTGCTTTTTTAAAATCATAACGATTTTCTACACGTTCAGCAGTTTGATTTATATATTCATTTTGTTTTTTTTCTGCTTCATTCATGATTTTATTCTCCTTGTCCAGTGATAAAAGGTTCATAACCTTGTTCGTTAATGATTTTTATTAAAGAAGCATCTCCTGTTTTGATGATTTTTCCATTGATTAAGATATGAACATAATCGATATGGAGATATTCAAGAATTTTGCTATTGTGAGTGATGATTAATAAAGATTTTTGGTCATCTTGTTGGAATGTCTGTATACCGCGAGAAACAGTTTTTACAGCGTCAACATCAAGACCAGAGTCTGTTTCATCTAAGATAGCTAATTTAGGATTTAGCATTAATAATTGAAGCATTTCAATTTTTTTGCGTTCGCCACCAGAAAATCCTACATTTAATTCACGATTAATCCATTGTTCATTGATACCGAGTGTCTTAGTAACAGTTTTTAATTTATCGCGAAAAGCTTTTAGGCGGATTTTTTCTTTTGTTTCCATAGCAGTGCGGATAAATTGAGAGATAGAAACACCAGGGATTTCTATAGGGCTTTGGAAAGATAAGAATAATCCTTTTTGAGCACGTTCATCAGTTCTAGCAGAAGTGATATCTTCATCTTCGAAAAATATACTTCCACGGTCTACTTTATATTGAGAATTACCCATGATAACATTGGCTAATGTAGATTTTCCTGCACCATTAGGGCCCATTAAAATATGAGTTTCACCTTTATTTATAGTTAAATTTAAATTTTGTAAAATTGTTTTATCTTCAGCACTAGCGTATAAGTCCGTAATATTTAAAAGAGATTTAGTCATGAAATATATCCTCCTATCCTACTTTTATAGTAGGTTTAAAGTTTATGAAAATATGATAATTATTTGTTTATATATAGATTTAAAATATATTTATAAATTAAAAGAATAAAAGAAATTTATATCTTATTTACTATTATTTTAGTATGAATACTATATAATGTCAAGATGAATATAAAATAATTTATTAGAGTAAATACAATAATAAATTTAGATTGGTGAAATAATTATATAAATTTATTTTCATTAAAACCTATTTGTTGAATAGGATTATAAAATAGAAGGATTTTGGATTGAAAATGTATAATATATATTTTAGTTAGTAAGTAAGGAAAGGAATGAAGGATAATGAAGTTTGTAAATTTTAAAATAGAAGATAAGAAATTGATAGGTGTTTTAGCAAATGATGAAGATAAGATAATAGCACTTAATGATTTATATGCAGATAAAACTTTTTGCTGTATGCAAGATGTGATTGAACAATTAAATGAAGATGATATAAAAGATATACAGACAAAATTAGATGATGAAAATAATAATTTTAAGAGCTATAAATTGAGTGAAGTTAAATTATTATCACCAATAGAGAGACCAATACATGACATTTTATGTGTGGGTGTAAATTATCAAGCTCATTTAGAAGAAGCTAGTGAACGTGCAAAAAATTTCAAGAAAACAAGTAATGATGCAGTTTATTTTGGTAAGCGTGCGATTAAAATAATCGGTACAAATGAAGATGTACAAGCTTGTTTGGATATAGATAGTGCTTTGGATTATGAAGTGGAATTGGCGGTAATCATAGGTAAAACTGGCAAAAATATACCTGTGGATAAAGTAGAAGATTATATTTTTGGTTATAGTATTTTCAATGATTTTTCTTCACGTAGATTGCAATTAAAACATATGCAATGGTTTAAGGGAAAATCTCTAGATACTTATAGTGCTATGGGCCCTGTTATTTTGCATAAATCAGCTTTGCCATTTCCTGTAGAGGTGGATATAAAATGCAGTGTAAATGGGGAACTTCGCCAAAATTCAAATACAAAATTATTTTTAAATGATATACCAAAAGTAGTATCAGAATTATCGCAAGGAATGACTTTAGAAGCAGGCGATATCATTGCTACAGGTACACCATCAGGTGTAGGTATGGGATATAAACCAGGAAAATGGCTAAAATCTGGAGATGAAGTAGTTTGTGAAATTCCTCCAATCGGTAAATTAATAAATAAAATCAAATGATTTTGGGAAAAAGAGTAGATTTTAAAATCTACTCTTTTAATTTTGTGTTTATTGTGTAAAAAAGAAAAGACATTTAGCAATGTTTTTAATATATGAAAGCATAGTATTTATAAAAAAAAATATATATAATAGTAAACGTTTAACGAGTTAAATTACTTATTATTAGTAATAATAAGTACAGGGAATATAAATAAAAAAATAGTAAAGGAGATCATAACATTATGTTTAATATCAGAGTAATTATGTTGATTATGCTTAGTTTTGTATTGGGTACTTGTGAATATGTGGTTATTGGTATTTTGCCGAATATTGCAGAAGATTTGAATGTATCAATCACGCAAACAGGTTTATTGATTTCTGCATTTGCCATAGTTTATTCAGTGGGCGCACCTTTAATTACGGCATATCTATCAAGATTTCCTAGATATCGTACGGTTTTAAGCTTAATGTTTTTATTTACACTAGGTAATGTGGCTTGTATGTTAGCACCTAATTATCCAGTTATGTTAGCTTCAAGAATATTTTTGGCAGCTGTATCTAGTGCTTTAATTTCAATGTCAATGACATTTGCTCCAGATGTTGCACCAAGAAAATACACTTCTTCGGTAATATCTTGGATTTTTGCTGGCTTTAATATTGCTTCAGTATTTGGTGTTCCATTTAGTATGTTTATCGTACAATTTGCAAGTTGGCGTGTAGCATTTGCTTTTATCGTTGTTGTTAGTATTCTATTGTTATTATTAATGATTAAATTTTTACCAACGAAAAACTTACCACCAACTAATAATATTATGGAACAATTAGTATTATTAAAAGATAGACGTATTATTATGGCAGTAAGTGCAATGATTTTAAGTGGTTCTTCTGCATATTGTTTCTATACTTATTTATCTCCAATTTTATTAGATAAAATGGGCTTATCTGCTAATTTATTGACTTTAGCATTTGTTATCTTTGGTGTAGCGGCAATGATTAGTAATTTGTTATCTCCTATGCTCAATTATTGGGGCGGTATGCGTATTTTATGGATGATATTTGCAGGACAAGCAATATTTTCTATTTTATTGACTTTTACTATGGAATCATTTATTTTAGGCAGTGTGGTTATTTGCTGTTTAGGTGTATTGATGTATTTATTAAACACACCAACACAGATGTATTATTTACAGGTGTCCAAGAAATTCTATCCAGGAACTTTAGCATTAGCAGGTTCACTTACATCATCTTCTTATAATGTAGGTATTGCTGTAGGTTCCTTTGCAGGTTCATTATCTGTTGATTTAGCAGGATTAAACAGCGTAGGTATCACAGGTGGGGTATTTGCTATTTTGGCTACAATCATAAGTTATTTATTAGCAAGTAGAATAAAAAGAGAGTATAAAGAAGTAATTGTAAGAGCAATGCGTATGTTAAATAAATAAAAAAGAAGGCTTTTCTTAGTAGTAGTGAAAATGATACTAAGAAAAGCCTTTTGTTATTTATTTAGATTTTTAATGATATTAATAGCGATTTCTTTGGCAGTGGAGCTTAATGCTTGAGGATTTTTAGGGTCATCTAAACGTACAGCAAAATAAGTAACTTTAGAATTATATTCATACATACCAACAAACCAAGCATCAGCATTTTCACCATTAACAACACCATAACCAGTTTTTCCATAAATTTTTAAATTATTAGTGTCATCAGTATAAGTTAACATTAAATCTTTTAATGTAGTTAAAATATATTCATCATTAGTAGTTGTGAAAATTTTATTTAGAATTTGAACTTGTTCTTTAGGAGAAACTTTTAATGATGTTTCAATCCAAAAACCTTTTAAGTCCATAGGGTCATCATCAGGATCAGTTTCACCATACCAATCGGAAATATCTTTATTACCATAATCGAATTTATCAATATATTCTTGCATAATATCTGGTCCAATATCATTAGTTAATTGACGGTAATACCAAACACAAGAAGTTTTAAAAGCAGTAGTTAAATCAATATCTCTATGCCAATCAGAATTCCAATAGATTGTACCATTCCATTTACGTGTGGAATTATTAGGATCTAATTTATGAGAAGAAAGACCAACATAAGTAGAGAAGATTTTAAAAGTGGAACATGGTGAAGAACGTTTTTCACTTAATGACTGGTTGTAAACAGTATAATGATTATTTTCTGGTGTGTAAAAAATTGCAGTACCATTAATACCTTTGAAGTAAGAAGAATAATCAACAATAGTAGTTGTTTCTGATGGTGTTGAATTTGTGTTCGTGTTAGAGTTAGTATCTTGAGCAAAAGTACAAGCTACGCTGAAAAAACAAAAAGTAAAAACACATAATATTTTGCTTAAATAAGAAAACATAAAAAACCTCCATAAATATTATAATAATACTAATGATGATATTAATAATATTAATGATAAAAGTCAACAATTTTTTTAAGAAAAAACGTCTAAATAACAAAAAATATTTAGACGTTTTTAGTGTATTTTATTTAATTGAAATTATTTCATAGCCTGCTGCAACAATGGCATTAGTTATTTGCTCATCTGTAACATTTTGATTTACATGGATAACAGCATTTTTATTTTCAAGACTTACTTTTACATCACTAACACCATCTATTTTTTCCAGTGCTTCTGTAGCATGTTTTACACAGTGTTGGCACATCATACCTTCAATAGATATAATTTTTTCAGTCTGTTTTTCATTATTTTTGTGGAATAAATTATTTAATAATCCCATATTATCGTCTCCTTTTGATGTATTTAAATCTATTGCTTGAATATTTATGGCAGTAGATGAATTATCTTTATTTATGGATGCAGTTTGATAATTATTTTGGAAAAAACGCAAGCGAAGAGCATTAGTTACGACAAAAACGGAGCTAAAACTCATGGCTAGAGCACCAATCATAGGATTTAGTTTTAAACCAAAAGCAGTATAAAATAAGCCCATGGCAATAGGAATACCTATGATATTATAGATAAATGCCCAAAAGAGATTTTCACGGATATTTTTGATAACGGCTTTACTTAATTTTATAGCAGTTACTACATCTAGTAAATTGTTTTTCATCAAAATAATATCAGCAGAGTCAATAGCGATATCTGTACCAGCCCCGATAGCAATACCAACATCAGCACGAGCAAGTGCAGGAGCATCATTTATGCCATCACCTACCATAGCTACTTTTTGTCCTTGATTTTGGAGTTGACGAATTTTAGCTTCTTTATCTTGAGGTAATACATCAGAAATTATATTATTTTCTTCAAGATTTATTTGCTTAGCTATCTGTTTTGCTGTGATTTGATTATCACCCGTTAACATATAGATATTGATACCGAGATTTTTTAATTCTTGAATAGCTTGAGGACTTGTTGCTTTAATTGTATCAGCGATAGCTATTAAGCCAAGGATTTTATCATCTTTAGTGAAGTATAAAGGTGTTTTTCCTTGCTGGGCTAATTTATTACCTAGGGAAAATAGCTGTTCATTTTTAATATCATGAGAGATTAATAATTTTTGATTACCTGCAAGACAAATGGAATTGTCAATAATGCCAGATAATCCTTGCCCTGCTATTTGTTTAAAATTTTCTACAGCTAAAGTCGATATATTGTGCTTGTCTGCTACTTGAAGAATGGCTTCACCTAAAGGGTGTTCAGATAATTTTTCTAATGAAGAGGCAACGGTCAACAATTGTTGAAGTGTTATTTCTTTTGAAGTATAAATATCTGTTACTTGAGGTTTGCCTTGAGTTATTGTGCCTGTCTTATCGAGAACAACTGTATTGATATTGTGAAGAGTTTCTAATGCTTGGGCTGATTTGGATAAAATACCTAAACTTGCACCTTTACCTGTGCCTACCATGATAGCTGTAGGTGTAGCAAGTCCTAAAGCACAAGGACAAGAAATAACCAATACACAGATACCAATAGATAAAGCAAATTCTAAACTTTCGCCCTTAAATAGCCAGATGATAGTGGCAATAATAGCGAGTGTTATTACAATAGGAACAAAGATAGCACTGATTTTATCAGCGATTTTGGCAATAGGTGCTTTGGAGCTAGTGGCATCATCAACTAAATTTATGATTTGAGCTAAAGTGGTATTTTCGCCAATTTTAGTAACACGCATTTTAAAATAGCCGGATTTATTGATTGTACCACCAATTATAGTTTGGTCAATTGTTTTATCACAAGGAGTAGGTTCACCAGTAAGAGAAGATTCATCAATAACGCCATGACCTTCAATAATAATACCATCTGTAGGAATACTTGCACCTGCTTTGACGATTAGAATGTCATTTAGTTTTACATCATCAATAGAAATTTCTTGTTCTTGATTATTTTCTAAGCGAAGAGCTGTTTTCGGTGCTAAATTCATTAATTTGGTGATAGCATCAGATGTTTTATTTTTAGCTCTACTTTCGAGAAATTTCCCTAAGGTAATCAAGGTTAAAATCATACCTGCTGATTCAAAATATAAATCCATACTGAAATGATGAGCTGTAGATAAATCTCCATGACCTAAGGCAAAGCTTATTTTATAAATGGCATAAATACCATAGATAATGGCAGCACTTGAGCCAAGGGCAATCAAAGAATCCATATTAGGCGAAAGTTGAAATAATGTTTTGAAGCCTACGCTATAATATTTGAAATTGACGAATACTATAGGAATTAATAATAAAAATTGAGTAAAAGCAAACGAAAGTGCATTTTCTGTACCTAGAAGTAAAGAGGGCATAGGTAAGGAAAACATATGTCCCATAGAAATATAAAATAGAGGTAACATGAAAATAATAGAGATAAATAAACGTTTTTTCATTTGTGCATGAATATCTTCTGCTTTATTTTCAATTTTTATAGGACTTTGTTTGCCCAAAGATTGATTATAATGCAAAGAAGCACCATAACCAGCTTTTTCTACAGTTTGAATGATTTCATTTGTGGATAATAATTTTTCATCAAATTCCACAACCATAGAATTTTTTAGTAAATTCACTGAGTGATTGATTATACCAGGTAATTTACCGACAGCTTTTTCTACTCTACTAGAGCAAGCCGAACATGTCATACCTGTGATATCAAAATGTTCTTTTTGCAAGAATATCACTTCTTTTCTTTAGGATATATAATTTATATATCAAGTATAATAAAAATGATAATTAATTTCAATATTTAAAGGGATTTTTCTGATAAATGTATTTTCGTTTAGATTATTTCCCCATCTTCTGGTACGAAGATATAATCGGTTAATTTATGTTGAGTGATAAATTCGCTTAATTGTTGACGGTTTAAAGTGGCATGACCTACAGTATCTAAATGACTAGCTATTATTTTTAAATCAGGAGCATATTGATGAAGTTTTAAAATATCATCAGTTCCCATGATGATAGAGCCACTATGTTCAAATTGGGCATCTGCACAGTTGATGATAATTTTAGCAGGTGCATATTGAGCAATAGCGTTTTTGACAAAATCACAAAATATAGTGTCGCCAGCTAGATATAAAGTTTCTTCGTCTTTATGTTGGAAAATAACCCCCATAGCTTCATAGCGGACACTCATGTTAAAATAATTACTTGTAAATTCAAAATACGGTACTGTTAGAGCTTTTATGCCATGTTGACAATCAATTTTATAGAGCTTGATATCATCAAATGAATTGCCTTCTTTTGTTAAAACTTCGATATTAGTAAAGTCATGATTTATCAATAATTGTTTATCAATATTATCTTGAACGTAGATTTTTAAGTCTTTAGGTAGTGCCTGAACTGCAAATTCATCAAAATGGTCGATATGATAATGTGTTAAAATTACAGCATCAATATTATCGATGATTTTGGAAATGGTAAAAGGTAAATCTACAAGAGGCCATTTAGTATTGGGATTAAAACATTTTGGTATTGGTGGATAAAAATTTTTAGGTGCAAACATTGGATCGATTAGAAATCTTTTATTGGCATAAGTTATGATTAAAGTAGCGTTGCGTATTTGTTGAATTTTCATCATAAAAATCCTTTCTGATATAGATTTATAAATTTGTTATAATAATATCACGGATAAAAATGTTTATGAAGAAGGTACTTTAAAGTATTATAGTTTCTTCAAAGATAGTAAAGAAATGGAAGAGGAGCAATATGGAAAAAGAATTATTACCTTGTGATGTAGCTGTATCTTTACAAATTTTTGGAACAAAGATAAAAATATTAGTAGTTAAAGAATTGTTAAAAGGAACAAAAAGATTTTCAGAATTAAATAGAGCTATTCCTTGTACACAAAAAGTATTAACATCTAATTTACGTGAATTGGAAAAAGATAAAATCATATCTCGCAAAGTCTATGCTGTAGTTCCACCTAAAGTGGAATATTCCTTGACGGAAATAGGCAAAACAATAGAGCCTATAATAAACTTGATGAATAAATGGGGAGCGTATTATAGGAATTTATAAAATCTATTTAAGGAATAAAAGAAATGGAGAATTTAATAAGTAATGATGTATTATTTTTCAGGAACTGGAAATTCGTATCAAGTAGCGAAATTATTGGCATATTTAACACAAGATAAAATGCAAGATATCAGCACTTTAAAAGATTATAAGCATGATGATAGTGTAATGGGATTTGTTTTTCCTGTACATTGTTATGATGTTTTAGATTTAATGCAGGATTTTATAAAAAAATTAGAGATAAAAAGCGATAAGAAAATATATTGTTATGCTGTAGTTACTTGTGGCGGTAAAGTAGGAAATACTTTTATAACAATGCAAGATTTATTAAAAGCTAAAAATATAGATTTAGCATATAGAAATGAGGTATATTTACCAGATAATATCTTAAGTTTTTGGGGTAAAAAATACAATTATAACTCATTGAATACGTATAAAGATAAAGTATTGCAAATTGCAGAAGAATTAAATCAACGCAAGACTAACAATAATGTTTTAGTGAAAAAATCATGGTGGTATATAATAAAAAAATACATTTCATGGTTATTTATAAAGAAATGTTTACAAAAGAAGACAGTCAAAAAGAATTGTATTCATTGTAAGCGATGTGTAAAACTTTGTCCTACAAACAATATCATTGAAGAAGCAGGAAAAATAAAGTTTAAGTCAAATAATAATTGTATATACTGTTTAGCGTGTATTCAGTGGTGTCCAATGCAGGCGATTAATTTTGGCAATTATAATTTAAAGGATAAGCAATATCATCATCCCGAAGTGGTAGAAAATGAATTGTTTAAACGTTGGTGAGGTGTAATTATGTTTAAATATGTGAAGTATATATTAGTAGTTATGGTATTAGGTATGGGTTTAATAGCTTTTAATCAAATAGCAAAAGCTGATAATGAAGTTGTAGATGTAGGTGAAAATATCAGCTTTCGACAAATTGATCCTGAACAAGCAAAACAGTTTATGGACAGTGAAGCAAATTATGTGATTTTAGATGTAAGAACTAAACCAGAATATGAAGATGGTCATATTAAAAATGCTATATCTTTGCCAAATGAAGAAATTAGCCCTGATAATAAACTATTAGACGAATTATTATCTGATAAAGAACAAATGATATTAGTTTATTGTAGAAGTGGTAGAAGAGCTACAGACGCTTCAATTAAATTAGCTAAGATGGGTTATGTGAATATTTATAATTTTGGTGGCATTGTAAATTGGCCATATGAAATTGTGAAATAGATATAAAACTATTGATGAAGAGAGGAGTTATATATAATGAATAATAGAGCTGAAGCATTTAAAAAATTTTTAGAGGAAAAAAATATTAATAGTTTTCAGGTAAATGAATTTGAAAATAATGAATTTAATACAGTAGTTTTTCGTTCAAATCTTGATATTAAAGGACAAAAATTGCCTGTACTTGTTATTTTAGATGATAGTATTTATGGCATGATAAGGGTTTTTGTAGCAGCTAAGGCTTTAAATAAAGATAATGAAACAGAACTAAGAATAGGGATAAATGAATTAAATAAAACGTATAAATCATTTAAATATTATTTTGACAATGAAGATAATTTAATTTTAGATTGCTGTATTCTTCTCAACGAAATAGAAAAAGAAGGTAACTTGATTTATACTATGTTTGATGTGATTATAAAACATTTGAATAATGAGTATAAAAATTTGATGCAGTTAATTTGGAAATAAGAGATACAATGCTTAAGTATTTATTATGAATTAATAAATACTTAAGCATTTTTTTATTGACATGAAGTTTACTCTAAGGTTTATAGTATAAATAACAAAAGAAATGTATTATTTAGAGGAGAAGATTATAATGAAAAAGAATGTTGTTATATTGTCAGCTAGTCCAAGAAGAAAAGGAAATTCTGATATTTTATGTGATGAATTTATGAAAGGTGCTACTGAAGCTGGTCATGATGTAGAAAAAATTTTTTTAGCAGATAAAAATATTAAATATTGTACAGGTTGTGGTGTTTGCAATACTACACATGAATGTGTACAAAAAGATGATATGAAAGAGATTTTAGTTAAATTACTCAAAGCTGATGTCATTGTTATGGCTAGTCCTGTTTATTTTTATACAATTAATGCACAGATGAAGACTTTAATTGATAGAATTGTGCCTCAATATACAAGTTTAAGCAATAAAGAATTTTATTTTATAATCACAGCAGCAGAGACTGACTTAAATATGATGGAAAGAAGTATTGAATGCTTTAGAGGTTTATTAGATTGTTTAGAAAATCCAACTGAAAAAGGTGTTATTTATGGTGTGGGTGCTTGGCAAAAAGGAGAAATAAAAGGCACTAAAGCTATGAAAGAAGCATATGAAATGGGGAAAAATGTTTGATAAAAAAATATGAGGTGATTTAATGAAAAAAAGAATAATTATTAGTGTATTGTTATTAATAATTATCTGTGCAGTAGGAATAATGTCATATTCACCACTTAGAAATAAAATAGAACAGATATTTTTTGCTACAAAAGTATATAATTTACTAAATAGTGAAGAATATATGAATTTACATCAAGTAATTACAAAAGATAGTGTTAATAGTAGAACTATTATGTGGCAATCTTTGAATGATAGAGAAGACTTTATTTTAGAGTATAAGCAGGAAAATGAAGATGAAATTTTACAAGCTAAACCACAGAAAAGTGTTTTAGATATTGATAATAAGAAGATTTATATTTATGCTGTAACTTTAGAAAATTTAAAAGCTGATATGGTCTATGATTATAGATTAGGTTTTGAAAATAATCGCAGTGATTGGTATAAATTAAAAACAGCCAAAGAAAACAATAATAAATTCAAGGCTTTGATTTTCCCTGACTCTCAGTCAAATGATTATACTGAATGGAAATCATTGGCAATGACTGCATGGCAAAATAATCAAGATAGTGATTTCTTTATAAATATGGGCGATTTAGTAGATAATGGATATGATTTAGTGCAGTGGAATGGCTGGTTTGATGGTGTAGAACTAATGGTAAATAATATACCAGTAGCACCAGTGCAAGGAAATCATGAGACTTATACTACTGATTGGCAAGTAGCTATGCCGAATGTGTATTTAGAAATGTTTAAATTACCAACAAATGGCAATGATAAATATCAAAATCAATATTATTCATTTGATTATGGTGATGTTCATTTTACTGTGATTAATACTCAAGATGATGAAATGGCAGAATTTGAGCCAGATTTATTGAATGAACAGCTTAAATGGTTAGAAAATGATTTAGCTACTACAGATAAAAAATGGAAAGTCGTATTAATGCATAGAGATATTTTAAATTATGGCAGAGATGCAAAACCATTAGGTGATGAAATAAGCTTTTCCAGACATGGTGAAATCTATATGCCGATATTTGATAAATATGATGTTGATGCAGTATTAACAGCACATTTACACACTTATAGACGTAGAGCTTTAATCAGAGATTTTACACAAAATGAACAGGGAACATTGTATATACTCACAGGCGTAGCAGGTAATGTACGTTATCCAAGTTTATGGCATAAAAATCCACTTGATGAATATGTACCACCACAGCCAGAAACTAATAATTATTTAGTTTTAGAAGCTGATGAAAATAGTTTAACTTTTAATTGTTATTTGCCAGATAATACACAGATAGATACATTCACTTTGACAAAATAATAATATATTAACAATAAAATTTATGGTATAATGAAAAACATTGATATTTAGTATAATACATAAATAGCGAGGTTTTAAAATGTTACCATTAAATTCTCAAAAGGCTTTATTTTCTGGAGAAGAAGCAAATGTAATAAGATTTGCTTTAAGTATTTTTTTACAGACTGACTTTGCTGGATTGACTTCGAAAAAAGAAGAAGAAAAAGCAAAAGATTTAGCACATTTATCTTTAGATAAATTTACTAATCATGTAAATGATTTTACATTTAAAGAACTTTGTGTAATGGCTGGTGCTGTGGATAATTTAATCGCTTTAATTGAAGATGGCGAAACTTTGGGTATCAGTGAAACACAGATGAGAAATTGTAAATTCTTTTTACCAGCAGTAAAACAAAAATTAATAGAGCTTGTAAAATAAAAAGGGCTTTCTACAAGATTTTTTATCTATGTAGAAAGCTTTTTTCTTATAAATAATTTTTTATTTTTAGATAATATTGACTAATTGAAAAAATGATTGTATTATAATTATAGTTTTTAAAAATCAAGTAAAACGTTTTATTAAAATAGATAAAAATAAAGGAGAAGTTATTTATGAAGATTTTAAATTTCGGTTCGTTAAATATTGATAAGGTTTATGCTGTTGAAGAAATTGTAAAAGGTGGAGAAACTATTGACTCCGTAAGTTTTAGTGAAAGTGTAGGCGGTAAAGGTTTAAATCAGTCAATTGCCGTAGCTAAAGCTGGTGGAAATATCATGCATGCTGGTTGTGTTGGTAAAGATGGAGAGATTTTATTACAAGCTTTAAAAGATAATAATGTAGATACATCTTTGATTAAGACAGTAGAAACAGCAAGTGGACAGGCTATTATTCAAGTTGATAAACATGGACAGAATTGCATTATTTTATTCCATGGAGCTAATTATGAAGTGGATAAAGCTTATATTGATGAAGTGATGCAAGATTTTGCACAAGGTGATATTTTAATTTTACAAAATGAAATTTCCAATATTGATTATATTATTGAAGTAGCAAAAGCTAAACAAATGAAAATTTATCTAAATCCTTCACCAATCAATGAAAATCTTAACAAATATAATATGCAGGCAATAGATGGAATTTTTGTCAATGAACATGAAGGGGCATATTTAGCTGATAAAGAAAAAGTTGAAGATATATTAGATAGTTTAGCTAGCAAATATCCTGAATTAGAAATTATTTTAACTTTTGGTGATAAAGGTGCATATTATCGTCATAAAGATATAAATATTTTCCAACCTGCATATAAAGTTGATGCTGTAGATACGACAGCTGCTGGAGATACTTTTACAGGGTATTTCATTGCTTTAAGACAACAAGGTAAATCCATTGAAGAAAGTTTACAAAAAGCAAGTAAAGCATCTTCAATTACAGTATCAAGAAAAGGAGCAAGCATTTCTATTCCTAAAATTGCAGAAGTGGATTGAACTGAAAAAACATTTTTTCTATAATATTTATAAATAAATAATAAAGGTTTGAATAAATATGAAGTCACGTGTTACTATCAAGGATATAGCACAAAAAACAGGTTTTTCAGTTACAACAATTTCTTTGGTATTAAATGATAAAGCAAATCATATTCCTCGAGAAACAAAATTAATCATTGCTAAAGCTGTAAAAGAAATGGGATATAGACCAAATAAAATGGCTGTAGGCTTAGTAAAAAAGCAAAGCAATATTATTGGTTTTGTATTACCGGATATTAGAAATCAGTTTTTTTCATATACAGCTAAAGTTTTAGAAGATGAATGTCATAAATACGACTGGAATTTATTGATTTGTAATTCAGATAATAATCATAAACAAGAATTAAAGCATTTAAAAATGCTCTGTGATTATATGGTCGATGGTATCTTTTTAAGTATGGCAGCTAATAGCACGGAAAAAGAAGTTGAAGAAACCATAAATTTTTTAGAGGATAATAAGATACCATATTGTCTAATTGACCGTGATATGTTTGATATCGGCAAATATAAAATCAGTGTTGACCATTTGCAAGGTGCATATTTGGCGACAGAACATTTGATAAAATTAGGGCATAAGAAGATAGGCTGTATAACTGGGCCTTTAATTTTAGATGATGCACGACAAAGACTAGCAGGCTATAAACAAGCATTGAAAGATAATGGCATAAAAATAGATGAAAATCTAATTTTTGAAGGAGATTATTCTTTTGAAAAAGGGAAAATAGGCTGTGATAATTTATTAGCGAAAAATATAACGGCAGTATTTGCAGCAAATGATTTCTCGGCTATGGGGGCATTAGCTAGTATTAAAGAACATAATTTAATAGTATCTAGAGATATTTCTATTGTGGGTTATGATGATATTGCGTTTGCGTCATTATTAGAAGTTCCTTTGACAACAGTTCGTCAACCGATAGATGCAATTGGACAAAAGGCAACAGAAGTAATTAATCAATTAGTAAATAGTGAGGAAAATATAGATAGTAAAATCATTATTTTAGAACCTAAATTGATTGTTAGAAGTAGTACAAAAGCTATAAGTTAAAAAATTAAGTATACCTAAAGATACTTAACTAATATATAATTTTCCTTAATAGATATGCATGAATTTTTGATTTAAATTTAATATAGATTTAATAAATCTTACCTATTCTACTATAAAATAGTATGATATAATAAAAAGAAAGAATTTATGTATGTTTAAGGAGAGGATTTTAATGGCAAATCCAGCTATGAAAATAATAGGCAAGGCGTCTACAGAATATGTAGATTCTCCTGCCACATTGAAAGGCACGATTACAAAGGCATTTGGCTTGACACTTGTTACTATTGCATCAGCAATTGCTTCAGGTGTATTTTTAGCCAATAGCCCAGCTGCTTATGGTGTATTGATATTAGGTATGATTGTGGGTGTAGTTTTAACACTTGTTACTTGCTTTAAACCACATTTAGCACCAATGACAACACCTGGATATGCAGTTTTTGAAGGTGCAGTGCTTGGTATTATTTCTGCTCAATTTGAAAGAATGTATTTTGGTATTTCTGCTATTGCAGTAGGAATTACTTTGGCTACAATGATTTTAATGCTTGTTTTATGGAAAACACGTATTATAAAAGTTACAGAAACAGTGCGTTCTGTGATTATTTCCATGACAGGCGCTGTAGCGATTTTCTATTTCGTAAATATCATTGCAAGTTTATTCGGTTTCCATATGATGCCAACAAGTGGTATTTTTGGTATAGCGATTGGCTTTATTATCGCAGGTGTAGCAGCATTTAATTTGCTTTTAGACTTTGATAATATTGAACAAGCTGTAGCTTATGGGGCTCCGAAGTACTACGAATACTTCTGTGCTTTTGGTTTACTCTTAACTCTTGTATGGCTCTATATCGAGATTTTAAGACTTTTACAGATGATCATGGCTATGTTTGGCAATGATGATTAATAAGTTATAAAATAAAAGGTTACTTCTTTGAGAAGTAACCTTTTTTTATACATTTTATTTTAATTTTATACGTATTTGAATAATCATAGAATATTATTCTTTAAATATATATTTTTAATTTGTTGCCATTTTGTTGCCATTTTTTGACATGTATTTTTCAAAGGTTATAGCTGCGTTTATTTTTGATTTTTTTGTAATGTGAAGATAGATTTTTTGTGTTGTATTATTATCTTTATGCCCAAGTCTATTTTGTATTATTTCTAAAGAGATACCAGCTTCTGATAGAAGAGAGACATGAGTATGTCTAAATATATGAGAATGTAATTTAGGTATATTAAATTTAATTCTCATTCTAGTAAAAGTAGATTTGATAGAAGTTGGTAAAATGGGAAGCTCTTTATTTTCTTTGGTGTAATATTTTGTAAAGACAAAATCGTCTTTAGGATAGTTATTCATTGTTTTATTTAATAGTCGATTTGATAATTGATAGACATGCCATTCTTTTAATACAGAAATTGTATCATCTCCGATAGAAATAGTTCTAATACTAGATAAAGTTTTTGGTGTATCTTGACGAATCCATATATTTTTATTTTTTGAGTACATAGTAGAATTTATAATAATTGTTTTATTTTTGTAATCAATATCACTCCATCGCAGAGCAGATAATTCACCTAAACGCATACCTGTATATGACATTAAAAAACAAATATAATACATATATGGTGAGCTTTTATATGATTTTACAATTTTTAAAATATGAGATAGTTCTTCTTGATTAAAGTATAAATCTTCAGTAGAAACTATTTTTTTTATAGAAGATTTAGGCAAGGCAATATCTTTTGTAGGATTTGTGGAGATAAGTTTTAATTTATAAGCTGTTTTTAAAATATGTTTAGGATAGAAGCTATTATTTATAATGCTTTTTTGAGGTTGAGTTTGGGCCAAGAATAATAAAAATTTTTGCCAATAGAAAGGTGTAATATCTTTTAATTTTATATTACCAAAGAATTTTTTAGCAAATCGTAATCTATTAGATATTGTTTCAATTGATGTTGGTTTTAGGTGTGCAGTATGCGTAGAAAACCATTTATCAATATATTCGGAAAAAGTAATATTAGATTCGATAATATTTTGGCCAAGTAGAAGTTTATTCAGTATAGGTTGAGCAGCTTGACGAGCTTCTTTGGCGGTTTTAAATCCACTTTTAGATGTTCTTTTTCTTTTTCCTGTTATAGGATCTAAGCCTGCTTCTATACTATAAGCATAAGTAGTACGCTTTTTTCCTTCTCGTTTAAAAATTCGTATTTTTCCTTGTGTTGCCATTGTATAATTCTCTCTTTCCAATGGCGGGAAAGTTTTTTGATAATCCATATCATGTGATATATAATTATCTAGTCCAGTTTATTGATTCTCATAGAGTAGTACCAAGAAATGTATTTGATAATATTTCTTGGTACTATTTTTATTATACATAAAAAGTAATTGAATAATAGTATTTTATGAAAAAATGTCAAATTTAATGAAATAGTATATAAAATATCATCAAATGATTTTAGGTTAGTATACTATACATATTTCTTTATTTTTACCAGCTAAAATCAAGAAAAATCTTCTTAAGCCTTGAAAATTAAGTATTTTTATTAAATCTTTAAAATTTCTATTATTGCTGGTAAAAAATAACTAAAAATCTTGTATATCAATACTTTTAATAGTATAATAAAAATCATAAAGATTGATTTTTCTAGGATTTAACTTTAACAAGAGTTGTATTTGAATTATGTAGCTACATCCAATGTGTATTTAGAACCGTATTTAACTTTAACAAGAGTTGTATTTGAATGCTTTTCGGTGAAAAAATTGATGAAGATATGATAGATATTTAACTTTAACAAGAGTTGTATTTGAATACATGAGAGAAAGTATTGGAAACATCCTGGAAGATAATTTAACTTTAACAAGAGTTGTATTTGAATTTATTTTATCCTTTCTTTTATATCTGCTTTGATTTTTATTTAACTTTAACAAGAGTTGTATTTGAATGATTTAAATTCATATACTCCTGATAACTCTTTTAAAAATTTAACTTTAACAAGAGTTGTATTTGAATAAGTATTTTACTTTGCTACATTCTGGACATATAAACATTTAACTTTAACAAGAGTTGTATTTGAATTACCATTTCTACACATTCTTCTGTATAGTGTGGTTTATTTAACTTTAACAAGAGTTGTATTTGAATTACCATTTCTACACATTCTTCTGTATAGTGTGGTTTATTTAACTTTAACAAGAGTTGTATTTGAATCTGCTACTTATGTTAATAATATTAAAACTATAAAATTTAACTTTAACAAGAGTTGTATTTGAATTTGTTCTAAATAAATCATAATCCATTTCTATATAAGAATTTAACTTTAACAAGAGTTGTATTTGAATGATACATACTCTAAAAATATTAGAGCATATCCTGATTTAACTTTAACAAGAGTTGTATTTGAATTAGAAGTGGTTCATGCCTTTTGGAGTACCGCTGAATAATTTAACTTTAACAAGATTTGTGTTAAATATAGTTAAAAATTAATTGTAGCACAATACGAAGAAGGTTTAACTTTAACAAGAGTTGTATTTGAATGTAATATTTAAGATTAAAAAAGCACTAGATGTATTATCTAGTGCTTTTTCTTTTGTATGTTATATAGAATCTAACCATGAAAGGTTGTTTGCTTCTTCTATTTCTTGGTTAATTTGTTTTAAAGCTTGTTTACATTTATTATAATCTAATATAAATATAGGTTTATTAAATTGCTGACAAATATTTTTTATATAAACCTTGATTAAAAATGGTATAAAAGGTTTGATTTTATCATAATCATCTATGATTTTATTTAAGTTATATTCTGGATTTAGAAAAGATTTTAAAGAGTCATTGCTAATATTATTGAGTTCATTGTGGTCATTGTAATTTTCACCAAATTGAATTTCTTTCCATAAATCTATATTATGATTTTTGAGAAAGGTTTGTAATTCCCATGAAATGTTATGTTCGGTGTGAATATTGATATTAGGATATAATTGATATCTAACGTCATAAGAATGATCAGTATATGTTTCTAATATTGTAGCTAATCTGACAAGTTGTTCATTAAATGGATTAAAGGCTTTTGTCTTGCTGTGTTTCAATGTGATATTTTGACTGAATAAAAGAGCTTTTACTAAAAGATAGTTTTCATCAGTTATTTTTGTAGAATCCATATAAGTCAAAAATTCTTTTAAGAATGGCTTGATAATTATATTATTTATTGGCTCAGGATCTATTTGATAATAAAAATCTAGTAAATTATAGTAAGTACCTATGTTTTTATATTTAAATACTATACTGATGATTTTTTCTTTACTAGATGAATTCTTTATAAAATGAGCCGAAAAATATTCTTGGAAAGAATTGTGTATCCAACTATAATAAATATCAATTTTTGTAAATAAAGGAACTGTCTTTAATAAATCATTTAAATAATCAATAGATTTAAAATCACTGTGTAGTGGTTTAAGACTATTATTATAATGAACTGAAGTATCATCTATCAATGATAATAATTCATCTTTTGTATAAATTGTTTTTTGTAATTTAAAAGTACTATAAAATCCAATATAATATAGTATTCTTTCAAAATCTACAAGGTCTAAGCCACTATATTTTGCATGATTGAATTTGCCACCTTTTCTTAGATCATGTTCTTCGTACAAATTCTCATATACATTGTTATAAAATCTACATTTATCACCTGGTAAAATTGGTATACGTTTATAATTAAAATATAGTAATGATACCATAAGTGGATTACTTAAAAACTCATGCAATCTTTTGAATTTGTCATCTTTTTCCAATTGAGTTATGAGATCTTTAGAGATTGCTCCATTATTATCAAATTTAGTTAATAATGTATAGGCTTCTTCTTTTGATAATGGTTTTATTTTAAATTGATAAAATTCATTATAAAAACTACTTAAAGATTCATCGGGTCTAGAAGATATAAAGTATTTATTTTTATGAGCTTTATTTATAAAATCTTGAAGTTTTTGATTAATGATTGCTTTATTATCTGGCGACACTTCATCGTACCCATCAAAGAAAAATATACAATCTCCATATTCGATCATTGATTTTAGAAATTCTTTTTTTACTTTTGAAGATGTAGCATCTTTTATATCTTCAATTTCTTCAAATAAATAATCTATGATAGATTTATCTGTAGGAAGTAGTCTAAGTTCTATAAAAAAAGGAATACCAATATGTTTTTTCTCTAAAACATCTAAAAATAAAAATTTCATTAGAGTACTTTTTCCCATACCAGCATTATCTATGATGAGGATATTATTATATTTTTCTAGCCTTTCTTTATTATATTCGTCTAATTTAATAATATCATCATTTGATGAAGAAAACATAGGTTCTAATGTTAATGGGAAATAAATATTTTTTAATGGTTTCTTTTCTATATTTTGAACGACTGTATTTAATAAAGAACATTTTTTAGCACTTCGTTCAAAATACTTATCTAAAACGATATCAAAATTAATAAGACAATCATCTACTTGGTGATTTAGATGCCACTTTTCTATCATAGGTTTAATAAAATTTGAACCTATTGATAGAACACTTTTGATTAAATTATATTCTTGAATAATAAACACTCCTTTTTGTATAAATATCTTATGAAAATCATATAAGTGTTATATGTAATTAAGACACTATTGTTATATAGTGCCTTTTTTATTGTAGATATGAGTTAATATGGAATATATGGCGGATTTTTAGATTATAATCTAGGATATTTCTCGGAAAGAATAGCTAGTCCTTGTATAATTGGTGCTGACATAGATTCGATTTCTTGCCAATACGTAGGAATTTGACTTTGTTCAATGACTTTTTTTGTTTTTTTATCAAGAACAGCATATTGTTCCATTCTGTATAACCAAATATCATTATCACTTAGTCGAACATTCATTTTGGCTACTGTATAAAAATCATTAGTATCTATAGCCATATTAAATACTATTGTTTTGGGATCAGGTTCAAGGATATTATTACGATTAATATCAATATAATATATTGTATTATTACTACTAGCTATATACTCCCATTTAGGAATAATGTCATTATTAATTTCTGCATAAGAAACAGTTGGAAAAAATATAGATAATGCAAAAAAGAATAAAATAAAAAATTTTTTAATCATAGAATCATCTTCATTCATATAAAATTAATATAAATTACCAATTATGATTTGACATACTCCCCATGCCTAAATGCAGGGGATTCTTGGATAAAAACGATACTTGCCTACTAAAATAGCAGGTCTTACTATATCTCTCCAAAGAAGGTTGATGCCCCAACCTTCCATATATTTATAGCAGCATTTCTATCTCTATCGTGGCTGGTTTTGCACTTTGCGCAAATCCACTCACGAACTGCCAAATTTTTAGTTTCAGGATTTTTTGTACCACAAACTATGATAATGAATGAATATCATTTTGAGAGGTTCTAATTTTTTCTGATAAAGTAGCTGTAGTATCTTGTAAAGATTTTATTTGTTGCTGTTGATTATAGATGATACCGCCTAAAATAATAATAAGTATTAAGAATACTATATTAACTTTGTTAGTATTCAAAATATCACTTCTTTCTTGATACGTTTATATACTTTAATTAGTTTCTTTTACAATATCTCTAATAAATTTATTTAATATTCTTTGACCTGTTCCATCAGCACTAGCAACTTTAAACCTACTAGAGTTTGCTATACGATATTCTTGTCGTTCTACCATTATAGGAGATGAAGGATTTTTTAGATTTATTAATTTCATATTAAATAATACAATGGCGGAGCTATTTACTCGAGTAAATGCACCAATATCAATAATTAACATAGCATCAATATTTGAATTCATTATGTGATTAATCATAGCTTGTTGTTTTTGTTCACTAGTAGCATTTGGTAATGTTTGAATAATTAAGGATTGAATATTGCTTGCTTTTTCGACATTAAACTTATTATCTAATAGTGCTTTATAGCCTAAATTTTCAACAATTAAATTTGTATTTTGATAACCAATATAATCAATACTATTAGGATTTATAGTTGTTAATACTAAAACTTTTTTTATATTTTTTAACTGATTTTTTTGAGATTCGTCCCAATATTCCTGTACATCGTGATCACCACTTAATGCTTTTAGATTTGTACCGATTTTATATCCTAAAGAATAATCATCAGATATATCATATGCAAATGATGTAGTAGGAATCATAAAATAAAATAATAAAAATGAAATAAGACCTAAAATAAAATTTTTGCTCATAATAATAACCTTCTTTTTGGTTGATAAAATTTAATTCTTATTAGTATTTTCTTTAACTTTTTTTAGTAAGCTATTAATTCCCATTCCTGTAAATGCAGTTGCTCCAAATACAAGATTTATAATTATATCTGTTATACCTAAAAAAATTCTTAACATTAAATATTGTAAACTAGGTACATACCAAGTATTAGCCATAATGAATCCATAAACTAAAGTGATAACAATACTTAAAAGAAATGGTAATCTAAAGACATAACTTATAACAAAGATTATCATAGCAAATGTACTATTGATAAATAGAAATTTTAATGATGGGAAATTAGATATAAAAAAATCTGATACAAAAGAAAAACCTAATAATAATAAAGCTATATAAGCTATAAATAGAATAAAAATCATAATAACACCTCTATAAATTATTAATAAAAATTTTAATCTAACTTCTTAATAAATCACTTCTTTACAAATTTATTTTCAAGACATAATTGCTATTATGTCTTTTTTTTTAGTATTTTAAAATTTCTTTCAAGTTGTTCTTTTAAGCGTTTCTAAGTTTTTCATCTTCACTTTGAATGACTGCATTTACTTGATTATCCAAAATTAACTTAACAGTCTCTTTTCTATCAGGTGGAAGTTTTCGATATTTTTCAATTAAACATCGTTCATCTTCTGATAAAATAATATCCTTATATTTATTTAAAGTATTATTTTCTGGTAATCCTAATAAATAATAGATAGTTACACCAAAAAATTCAGATAATTTTAATATTGTTGGAACATCTGGTATTATATGACCTCTTTCATATTTAGAAATTGTTGCTTTTTGCACATTTAATATTTTACCTAATTCTTCTTGTGTAATACCTTTTTTTTGTCTTAATTCTTTTATTATATTCATAAAATATACCCCTTATCTAGTATATTGGTTCTTATTAAGAAACACAATATAAGTAAATTTAAAAGATATTTTTTAAAAAAATTTCTTGACAGGATACTTATAAAGTTATATTATTAAAGTATCGTAAAAAGAAACATGGAAGTTGGTGAATATATATGTATTCAAATTTAAGAAGAATACGTAAAGCACAACGTTTAACATGTGATTACATGGCTAAACATTTAGGTTATGCTAATCGTTCTGTATATAATAAAAAAGAACGTGGATTAATTCCCATACGAATTGATGAAGCTATAAAGATATCAAAATTATTAAAAGTAAAAATAGAAGATATTTTTTTATAAATTTAGTATCGTAATAAGAAACAAAAATATTACTTATTAAAAAATATATTTTTAGTTTTAAATGAAGTGTAATCAATAAAATTGATGTATAGTGTGTGATAAATAATTAATGAAGGAGTTGTTGTAATGAATAATATTACAGATAAACAAAGGATAGAAAGATTAGAAATCTTAGTAATGAATTTGTCTAATATTGTAAATAAGATGCAAACAGGAAAAATTTTTGAAAAGAATTTTGATGTTGGAACAAAATTTTTATTAAAATCAACAATTATAAAAGATGTTAATATATATCCCTTGCTAATAGGATTTAACATACGAGAAAAAGATTTTTATTGTTATGAAATAAGTATAAATTCTATAAATGATTTAATTAATTTAGTAAAAATTTTGCCAGAATTTAAAGTGATTATAGAAGAGAAAGATTCTAAACTTTATATTCTAATTGAACCTAGATAAGTTTTGATAACCAATAAAATTAATGTATAGCAAGAGCCACGACAGATATGCACTCTAAAAGTAAAAAATAAATGCAAATTCTTTATAATCGTTAAATCATCTTAATAATTTTCCATTGGTATATATATGTATTTGTCGTGGTTCTTGGTATGCATTAAGTAATAGGAAGTGAGGATTTGTGTTTAATAAAGCATGGTTTTTAAATCGAATAGTATCAAAGTTAAGAACTAAAGAAAAAAAGCCAGTAATTTATAACAGTAATGAACTTATTAGTAAAGAAATTAGTGAATATTATGCGAAGAAAAAGAAAGATCCTAATATAAAGCTTGAAGAATTTTTGATGATAGGTGTTATGGAATCATGGGATAAATCTTATAAAAAAGTAAAGCAACAAGTAGAAGAAATAAAACAAGTAAATGAGATTTTAGATTGTATAGTATTTGTAGGATTTGTCGTTTTAATAATGGGATTGATTATTCTTTTATTAGATTGAATAGAATAATTAATTTAGTAATAAAAAATAGTATGTAGCATAAGTCCAGCAACAAAAAAGACAATTGAATATAGTGATGATGTTATTAATGACTGTGAAAAGACCTGAATATATTAGTTTTGATAAACCTTATCGTTGCTGGACGTATGGTGCATATTATAAAGCACCATATCTAATTAAATAGATAATCCATATTAAATTATCGTAAATTCCAGTTTATTGATGAAAAATTTAAATAAATGGCGGTATGTATTTAATTAGATAAAAGTTAATGAAGTAATAATCGATCGAAAGAAGGTGAATTTATGTTAAGTGCAAATGCAGTTATTTATGAATTGCAAAATGCTTTAAACATGGCTACAGAGTATATCAAGAAACAAGATGCAGAAATAAAAGCATTGAAGGAAGTCGGCAGTATACGAGATATGGCTAAGAGTAAGAATGTGAAAATATCTGAAGCTGGTTTAGTCAGTGTAAATGGAACAGCTTCATTATTAGGAATATCTCCTAGTACAGTAAGAGCTATGTTAGAAGCACACGAATTGCCAGATGTGAAAACAAGAGGTAGAAGACAGGTGCATATTGATGATATTGAGCAATATATCAATAATCAAAGACGTAAGGCAATTTAATTATAAGTGAATATGAGGTGGTATATGTGAGTGATGATAAATTATATCAAGATACTGTAAAAACTATCATTATAACACCATACCAAAAATTGAGAGAACGAAAAGGTTGGACACTTCAGGTAGCAGCAGATTTTTTACAAATTGGTGCTACAACACTAAATCGCTATGAAACCAAAAAAGCCCCTATACCAAAGAAAATCATCAAACAAATGGACGATTTGTATGGTTGTAAGGGTAAGTTAATAGAATATTGGTGGAAAAGTGAATTGTCTAGTTCTAAGAAGCTTAAGTTAAAATTGAAAACCATAATAAGAAAGATAATAAAAAAGATGGTGAGTATATAAATGTTGAAAAGATGGTATAGATATCGTAGGATTTTAGGAATTTTGGCGGTAGGAAGTATCGGTCTTATTGGTTTAGGAGCGGTAGATGAAAATAAGCCTGTAGAAGAAATTTATATAGTTCAACCAGGGGATACTCTATGGTCGGTAGCTAGTAAGAATATTACTGATGAAGAAAATATTTTGGCTTATATAAATGAAATGAAAAAAGCCAATCCACATATCAAATCAGATTTGCAGATTGGCGAAAAATTGATCATTAAGAAATATGAATAAATAATTAACCGTATAAATAATATAACATAAATATAAAAATAATCAACCGAGAAAATCCGAGTAAATCCGAATAAATACGGGTTAGTCCGAGAAATTCCGAACAAATCCGAGTATTTCCGAGCTAATCCGTATATTTCCGAATAAATCCGAGAAAATCCGAGGAAAAAAATGAGTAGATTACAAGTATTTATTTTGGCTGAATTGAATGTAGCACAAGCATTTAAGAAAGTACGTGGAATAACAGTCAAAGAACTTGCTTATAGAATACCGATAAAAAGCCCTGTAGATACTGTGTATAGAAATATAAAGATTTTGATTGATGAAGGTTTTGTAGAGAAAGGTATTAAAGTTGGAAAATCTGACAGTTATTACATTACTGAAGCTGGTATAGTTGCATTAAAAAAAGAAAAAAATTAGGGCTGGTTAGATATATAACCAGCCTTTTTACAAACAAAGGAGAATTTTTATGAGTATAAAAGATAAGGTTTTTTATATTGGCATAGGTCAAGGCGGTGGTAATTTAGCTCAAGGATTGGAAAATAAGGGATATCCTACACTAGCTATTAATACAAGTAAAGAAGATTTGAATACACTAACTATCAAGCATAAATATCATATTGTTGGTGGTGAAGGCTGTAGCAAAGATAGAAGCATTGGTCGTGATTTGATAAGAAAAGACTTTCCTAATATAAGTACACAGATAAAAAACCATGCAGGTGATGCAGAAATAATATTTGTAGGATATACAAGTGGTGGCGGTACTGGTAGCAGTCAAGGCCCAGTATTGGTGGATATACTTACTATGCACCCAGATTATAAAGACAAAATCATTTGTAGTGTGGTTATTTTGCCATCAAATAAAGAAAGTATACAAGCAAATTCAAATGCTTATTGTTGTTTTAAAGAAATCAGCAATATAAAAAAGGGTGGAGCTTGCTTTGTACTAGATAATAATGAGTTCAAAGATAAATATGCTATAAATGAAGAATTTATCGCTTATTTAGATGAATTTTTGCATATACCTGCTACAGATAAATCTATAAAAGGGAATATTGATTTTTCAGAAATAAAAAAGGTGCTATCTGCTCATAATATGGCGGTGATGGTAGCTGTACCTGAAGGAGAAAATGCTGTGGCTAGATTATTAGATAGTCTACAGAGTAATAGTATTTTTGCTAAAAGAGAGCAGGATAATATCCTTCAATATGTAGCTTTATCACTTGCAGATGAACGATTAAACCCTGAAGAAGTAAATCAAGATTTGCAAGAAGCCATTGGCACTCCTATAGATAATTTCACTACATTTAATAAACGTAGTCGTAATTTTATATGTATTAGTGGTCTTACTTATCCAAAGACAAGATTAAAAGATATTGAAGAATTGATTTCTAACAGTAAAGACGCTGTGATGAAAAGCAAGGAAACATCTCTTGAATTAAATGCAGATATGAGTTTTTTACAAACTTCATCAAAAAAAGAAGAAAAAGAATATAAAGAAGAAAGTCTAGAATCTATTTGGGATAAATATATGCTCTGACAATCCGAGTAAATCCGAACATTTCCGAATATTTCCGAACAAATCCGAATTACTCCGAGAAAATCCGAGTATTTCCGAATAAATCCGAGCAAGACTTCATAAGGTGAAAAGTACTCTTAGTGGGTACTTTTTGCCTTATCTAAATAAAAAAAACAGCCTGCTAAAAGAGCAGACTGCATCTACATAAAAATGCCACTATTAAGCTAAGAAAAGTATATCTTCTATGTGGCATAAAGTCAATTTATGAAAATTTTAAAAGGTTCGTTTGAGCCTTTTACTAGCTCGTTAAAGGTATTATTTAGATGAACAAAATAAAAATGTAATGGTGATTTTATGTCTTATGTGCAGATGAAAGTATATATGAAAAATAACATAGAGGTATACAAATATTATTCAGGTAAGTTGGGCAAGAAAATATATAATGCTCCAGCTCAAAGAAAAACTCCGATAAATCAATTAAAATATCAAGACCAAAAGGCAAGCCGTATTTGTGGTTGGAAAATAGCAGAGAATTTCACTAAAGATGATTTGTGGCTTACTTTGACTTATCCAGCAAGACAACCTATTGAACCAGAAAAAGCAAAAAAGGATATCAGTCTTTTTTTAGCATATCTAAGGCGAGCATACAAAAAAGAAAATATTGAGCTGAAATATATTTATACAGCAGGAAGAACAAAAAGAGGTATGGTTCACTTTCATATGTTAGTAAATAAATTTGATACATCTATCATTGCTAATCTTTGGCGGAAAATATCAGGTGGTGGTATGAGCTTTAAACATTTATTTCTTAATGAATATGGTTATGTGAATTATAAAAAAATAGCAGATTATCTCATTAAAAATAGTCAGGAGACTTTTTATCGTAAAGATAGAATTCATAAAAAGCGTTTCTGTGCATCGTTAAATCTCGTTATGCCAGAGATAAGAAAACAATTGATTAAAGCAAAAGAATGGAAATTAAATCCAAGCTCAATAAAGGGATATTTGGTAGATAAAAATAGTATCTACAATGGTTATGGCTGGTTAGACAATGGTGAGCATTGGGATTGCTGTCGAGTCCAACGATATACATTAATTCATATTGGGGTAATTTGTAATAGGAGAAGGACGAAAAAACATTCATTGCCTAGTATGCCTGAAATATTTAGTGAAGATAATTGGTGGGAAGAAAGAGGAGATGATATTAGATATGTTAGATAAATCTTATCGTGGATTGATGAATAATAAGCAAGGTAGTTTTTTTGAAAATAGAATTATTGGCGGTTGTATTGGCTATGATTTATTCAATAGGGCTTTCATCGAAAAGACACCTGAACCATTTAAAATATCTAAGCCAATTGGTCAAGGTAAATTTCAAGGAAGTTTCACAAAGAAAGCTCAACCAGATTTTAAAGGTACATTAAAATTTGGTAAGGCAATAGTCTTTGAAGCAAAATACACTTCACAAGACAAAATGAATGCAAGTGTATTAAGCGATGAACAAATAAAATGTTTGAAAAAACATTATGATTTGGGTGCTATAACAGGTGTTGTTATAGGCATTAAAGAGAGAGCATTCTTTGTGCCATGGCGATTATGGTCAGTAATGAAAGAAGAATATAATCGAGCTTATTTAAAAATAGAAGATATAAAAGCCTATGAAGTAAAGCAAGATTTAAATTGCATAAAATTTTTAGATTTAAAAAGTGGTCAAAAAATAGAAAATATGGAGTTTTATTCTAGGCCCATATCTTGTATTGAGGAGTGATGGCATTGTTAATGATTTTGATAAAGAAGATAACATATGATGGCTTAAAAGGAAAAATAAGCATTAGTTATACAAATGGCTATAAAAAAGTGGATATAAGTGATTGTGAACCACCTCGACCAGAATTTATAAAAGCACTAAAAAAATTATCTGAAATAGGTGTAAGTATATTATCATATCCTTTTTCAATCAAGGATAGATTGATGATAACAGGAGCAAAATTCACTTATGAAAATGATATTGTTGATTCTGTAGTATTTTTAGGTCAATATGTATTGCCTACAAGAGAAGTATTAAAACAAAATTTCCCTAAAAGATATTGTAGACCAGCTAAAAAGAAGATTAATTTATCTGAAGCTGAACAGCAAGATATAGATAAATTTGTTGAAGAATGTAAATTATATGTATTAGGTGAGAGGGCCCAAACAAAATTATAGGCAAATGAAAATAAGTGATGATGTGCTCCATCAGTATCAGCAACTAGGAAATGAACATGAATAATGAAGAACATGCTAAAAAAGTAAGAATGATAATTATAAAACGTATGCATAGTAAAGATATATCTATAGCAAAGTTGGCTCAATTATCGCATATGAGTTATAAATCTTTGTATCATTACATCAAAGGCGATAAAGATATACGTTCAGGAGATTTACTGGCGGTACTTTGGGCATTGAAAGCAAAGATATTGATAAAATCGAATGGCGGTGAATAGATGTTTTTTGAATTTAATAATGACATTGATTTATCTATCAAGGTAAATGCAACAAATAATAGATTACCTAGAAGAAAAATACATTATATAAATCTTCAGAGGGCTTATAAATTAAAAAAGAATGTATCAGATATAGTGAGATGTAGAAAATTTATCATGGCAAGTAGAAAGATTGAGTTAAAGATATGGAGAAATAAGGGAAGAATTTTTTATTAAGGTGTGATGAAGATGATAAGAAATTGTATGAAAGAAGTAGCAAATATGTTTGGTCTTGAATTAGGAGATAAATTTAATTTAAGAATAGTTGCTTATGATAAAGACTATGAGCATAATCCTTGTTATTTCAGTGAAGAAGGTTTGATGTCTTGTGAAGATAAAAATGTGCATCTTATTTTATTGCATTGTATTTTAACTGGTGAAGTAGAAGTAAATAAACTTAAGTAACAAAAAAACTCAATAAACTGGAATATTTATTGAGGTGATAAAAATGAGTGAACTTGTTTGTTATGAAGCTTTGAAACTAATTGAAAAAAGATTAAGCCAATATGAACTTATAAAAAAAGCTGTGGCGGATTGTAGAGCAGACCATAATTATAATGGTAAATCTGGTGGTAAAGGTAAAGCCTTTATTTCTGATCCAACAGCGAATGAAGCCGTGAGTAATATTACACCATTAAATTCAGTAGTAATTGAAATTGATAATAAGATAATTAAAATTAAAAAGCCAGAAAAATGGCTAGAATTGGCAAGAGCTGTATTTGAACATTTTGCAAAACACTGCTCCTGTTCCAGCAAAAGTATCAAGATGATATTATATTATAAATTTATAAGACATAAGAATTATAATTTTATATGTACCAAACTAGAGATAAGTAAAAATAAATATTATAAAGAATTAGATAAGATACTGTGGTTTGCCTTGTCTTATGCATGTCAAATAGGACTTATAAAAGTACGTTGAAAATTTATTATGCAAATGAGAAATATTGATATATAATATTAATAAGAGGGGGCGTCTATTATGTGGCACAAAATGAGAAAAATCGTTATTATGGTTAATAAAGGTTTAATTAGTATACAATTAGATAATAAACAAGATTATAAAAAATTTGTCCCTAAAAATGCAAATGAATTATCTCGAAAAAACTGGACTAATTTAGGCTTTAGATTGCGAAAAGCAATGGGAGAAGTAACTAAATAGATGGCAAATAAAAGTAATCAAAGAAATAAACTTGTAACAAGAGAACATAAGGTAGGTGTAAATTGTAATTCTGAAAATGAATTACATGTATTACAAGCTAAACAGTATGAAGGCCCTATACCTGCAGCTGAAGAACTTCAAAGATATAAAGAAATAAGTCCTGATTTACCTAATAGAATTTTAACTGTATTTGAAGAAGATTCTAAACATACACGAGATATGGGAAAAAGAGCATTAGAGGGAAGTATTAATTTTGATAAAAGAAGTCAACTTATGGCTTTTACTATTATTATTGTAGGTTTATTAGGTACATTTTTTTTAGCTTATTTAGATAAAGATATTGCATCTATTATAACTGGTCTTGGTACAATAGCTTTAATTTTTAAAGGTGTTTTTTCAAAAAACAATAATGGTAAATAATTTTTTTATTTGAAAATTATTAAGGCATATGACCTATAATTAGTCATATGCCTTTTTTATATTCATTTAATGTAATTATATTATAAAAAGGTTGATATTGTTATGTTGTAGCTCTTTTTTTATTAAATTTAAAATAGCTTATTATGCAACTAATGTACTTGTAGGAACATTTTATATTGTCATTTTAGGATAATAATGTTATAGTAAATATGAGTTAATAACCCATAATAAAAAAGCAAGAGACTGGGAATCTCTTGCTTTTAGAAAATAGATAATAAGCATAATATAATTTTTAAAATTATATTGTTAATGGATTTTTTTATAAATGGATACTAGCTCATTTGCAATTTTTGTGATCAACAAAATTAAAATCAAATAATCCATAATAACCACCTCTTTTCTTAGTAAGAGTGTGCTTATTATCTAAAAGTCAGATTTAATACTGCCAATATTAAATTTGACCAAGGAACCAACATTGCCATGTTGGTTCTTTTTTATTATATATAATTATAGTAATATATGCAATTAATCTTTTTTTACAAAAGACATAGAGTCTTTTTTTATTTATCAATTTATTTTATTATATTACTAAAGTTTTAATAATTTTTAGTAAAATATTGTATATGGTTTAAAATTTTTTGTATAGATAAAAATAAAAAAATTTTTTTCTGGGAAAAAATTACCGATTTTTATGATATAATGATATCAAGGTTTTTTATATCCATTTGAAAGTTATTAAGGCATATGACTAAGATATAGGTCATGTGCCTTTTTTAATGCTCATTTTTAATCAAGGAAGGTGGTGAAATGCCAAATGAAGTAAAAAAATATGAGTTGGCGGAAAAAGATTATAAGAAAGGCATGAAATATGCTGAAATAGCCACTAAATACGAGGTTAGTTTATCTACTGTAAAGTCATGGAAAAAACGATACTGGTCTGATAATGCAACCATGGTAAAAGCAACTACAAAAAAGTTGCAAAAAAATAAAAAGGTTGCAACCTCTAAAACAATAGATATTTCTCCTAATTTAACAGAAGCTGAACAAGTGTTTTGTGCTTATTATGTGGAAAAGTGGAATGGTACTCAAGCTATATTAAAATCAGGCTTAGCCACTAATAAAAAGAGTGCAGCTAAAAAGGCAAATATACTGTTAAAACGTGATGATATTCGTGCTGAAATAAAACATCTTAAAAATGTAATTTGCGAGGGAATAAAAGTAGACATAAATGATTTGCTAAAATATTGTCTGAAAATTATCGGTGCAGATATTGGCGATTACGTGAAATGGGGACAGCGTGAAGAACAAGTAATAGGACAATTTGGGCCTGTGAAAGTAGATGGAAAACCATTAAAAAAGCTGATAAATTATGTTGATTTGATTGATAGTGATTTAGTAGATACATCAGTAATAAATGAAGTGAAAATGGGTAAAGATGGGCCTTCAATAAAAATGATGGATAAAAAATGGGCATGGGAAATCGTGATGAGGTATTTTGATTTGGTACCTAATCTATACCAGCGTGAAATGGATAAACAACGTCTGGTAATTGAACAAGAAAAATTAAATATCACTAAGATAAAATCTACTCCACCGCAACCGCCAGCAGAACCGTTGATTTTACAACCATTTTATGGCAAACCACCTGATGAAGAAGGTAGTGAGGTGCAAGAAGATGGCGGAAACTAGAGTTTATTTCAATCCAATATTTAAACAAGCAAATGAAACAAGATGTCGATATCGTTGTATGAGAGGTAGTGCTGGTAGTGGTAAAAGTGTAAATATAGCACAAGACTATATCTTAAAATTAATGAACCCTAAATACAAAGGTGCTAACTTATTAGTTATTCGTAAAATAGGGGATTGGAACCGTCAAAGTACATATAGCGAATTAGTGTCTGCGATTAATCGTATATGTGGTAGTATGGCGGATTTTTATTGGGATATAGGTAAATCACCATTAGCACTGCGATGTAAAACAACAGGAAATGAAGTATTATTCCGTGGTATGAAAGATGATAAACAACGTGAAGGTGTTAAGTCTGTTACTTTTACACGTGGTAAATTAACTTGGATTTGGGCTGAAGAAGCAACAGAATTAGAAGAAAATGATATAGATATACTAGATGACCGCTTGCGTGGAAAACTGATTAATGAAAATCTATATTATCAAATAACATTATCTTTTAATCCTGTATCTGCAACTCATTGGATAAAAGCAAAATATTTTGATACACCACGAGCATCGATATTTACACATAAATCTACTTATCAAGATAACTTATTTATTGATCCAGCATATAGCGAACGTATGATGATGAGAAAAGAGCAAGATCCTGAAGGGTATCGTGTATATGGTCTTGGCGAATGGGGCTTACTTGGTGGACAGTTTTTTTCTAATTTCTCTGAAAAACGACATGTCGTAAAACCTTTTAAAATACCAGATAATTGGGTGAGATTTAGAAGTATGGACTGGGGAAGTGCAAAGCCTTATGCTGTAGGTTGGTATGCAGTAGATTATGATGGTAATCTTTGGAAATATCGTGAATTATATGGCTATGGTGGTAAAGCAAATGTAGGGACAAAAGAAACAGCTGCACAAGTAGCTCAAAAAATAGTCGATAGGGAATGTGATGAAAAAATAGCTTATGGAGTATTAGATAGTGCATGTTGGGCCAATATAAATACAGGTGTTCCTACTGTAGCTGAAGAAATAAATAAAGTATTAATAAAAAATGGTCATACTACATTTAGAGAATGTGGTAAAGGAAGAATGGCTATGGCGGAAGAAATAAAATTAAGATTAGAAGGATATAAGCGTAAAGACGGAGTACAAATACCAGCTTTACGCTTTTTTAGTACATGTTTTCATAATTTGAGAACATTTCCTTTAGTTACTCATGATAAACGTCAGCCTGAAAAAATCGATACGAATGGTGAAGACCATTGTGTTGATGAAACAGGATATGCATGTTTATCTAGACCATATAAGCCAACAAGACCTGAAAAAGATGGTTGGAAGTTTAAGAAAAATGATTATGAAAATATAAGCCATGAACCTAGTGCATGGGCTTATTAAAAGGAGAATGTATGGTTTATTTTACAAAAATAAGTTCACCTGCAAATGAAAATATCATTGGTCTTTTAGTTCGTGGACATGCAAATTATGCCAAAAAAGACAAAGAGGATATTGTTTGCAGTGCTGTTTCTGCTATCGCACAAACAGCATTATATGGTTGCAATGAATATAGTAAATGTAATGTAAATAAAATACAAAAAGGATATGTATCTTTTACTTGTGATAAAACAATACAGACAGAAGCAATAATAAAATCTGCTATATTGGGCTTAAAAGCAATAAAAGAGACATATCCAAAATGTTTTAAAGAGGAATAATAAATGTTTGATGAAGTAAATAATGATGTAAGAGCTGCACCAGAAGAAAATAAAATTGGGCTAGGAAAGATAAGAGAATGGTTTCAAGATGCTGTAGATAAATCAAGAGATTGGCGGAAAGAAGCTAAAGAAGATTATAGATTTGTATCTGGTAAGCAATGGAAAAATGCAGATAAAGAACAGCTTGAAAAATTTGGTAGACCTGCAATTACTATTAATAAAATAAAACCACTTATGAATGTATTATCAGGATATCAAAGGCTTAATCGTTATGATATTTCCTTTTTGCCTAGGACAAATGATGATATGGAGCTTTGTAAAGTCCGTGAAGGTGTTACAAAGTATATCTTTGATGATTGTGATTATGAATATCAAGAGTCTCAAGTTTTTATGGATGGTGCTATTGGCGGTATTGGTTGGTTTTGGGTTTATTATAAATTTGATGAAGAGATGGGCGATGGAGAAATAAAAATTGCTCGTGAAAGCCCTTTCAATATGTATGTAGATCCAGAAGCAAAAGAAATAGATTATTCTGATGCTAATTATATTATTCGTGCTAAATGGGTTAATAAAGCTGACTTAATAAATGTATATCCAGAAAAAGCAGAAGAAATAAAAAATCAACAGCAAGAATATGACTCTATGGAACCAGTAGATGAACAATATGACCATCTATATTACAAAAGAGATTTACAAAAATTACGTTTAGTTGAATGCTGGTATAAGGTAAAAGTTAAAGAAAAAATTTATATAATGCCTGGTGGAAAAATAATTAATGAACAAGATATGCAAAATATATCTGAAGAACAATTAATGCAAATGTATTTGTCAGGGCAAATACCGATAGAACAAACAATTACTGTAGACAAGGTAAGGGTTTGTTCTTTTTTTGGCGGTGTTTTGCTAGAAGATATCGAAAGTCCTTATGAACATGGACAAATACCATTTATTCCCTTTGTAGTATTTAAATTTTTTGATGAAGATGAGCCTGCTGGTATTGTCAGAGACTTAAAAGATCCACAGCGAGAAGTTAATAAACGTAGAAGTCAATCACTTCACATATTAAATACTTCTTCATATAATAACTGGATTCGTGAAACAGATGCACAATCTGATGAACAAAAAGCCCATATGAAAAAATTGGCTAGTCTTCCAGGTGGTGTAATAGAAGTTCAGCCAGGGACATTATCTCGTGGAGCTATGCAAAGATTAGAAGCACCACAGCCACCATTATCATTATTTCAAGCAGGACAAGAAGCTGCTGCTGATTTGCCTTCTATTTCTGGCATAAACGAAGCTTTAATGGGTGTAGATATGCCTGCTAATGCAAGTGGTAGAGCAATAGAATTAAAGCAAAAGCAAGCTATAACTCATATTGCACCAATGTTTGATAATCTTCGTAAATGTAAAAAACGTTTAGCATCGTTGTTATGGGGAAAACATGGTCGTAAAGGTTTAGTACAACAATTTTATACAGAAAAAAAGGTTTTTCGTATTGAAGGTGTTGGCGGAAAACCAGATTTTATCACAATAAATCAACAAGTTACACAAATAGGGCCTTTTGGGCAAGCTGTAACAACTACTTTAAATGATATAACTCAAGGTGATTTTGATATCATTGTGGCGGATACACAAGCTAGTGCTTCACAAAGACAAGCACAGATGTATTCACTTATTGACGCTGTTAAAACATTGGGTGTTCCAGGTGATGCTGTATTTGACTTAATCTTAGATTTATCAGATATCCCTAATAAAGAAGATATAAAACAGAGATTACAACAAAGACAGCAAGCTCAACAAAAGGCACAAGAAGCTCAAGCTGCTGCTGAACAAGCAAAACAAATCCGTATGAGTAATTCTATTGCTTTTAAAGACGCACCACCTGCTATTCAGCTCGCTATGGCGGCAAAAGCAGGACTTATTGACCAAAAAATTGCTGATGAAGCTATTAAGCAGTTTGTTGCTTATAATTATCCACAATTATTACAACAGCAAGCAAATAAACAACAAGTGAATAATCAGCAAATTACAAATCAAATAATGCAAGCTATAAATCAAGGTATACCAACTAATCAGATTTTATCGCAATTAATTAATTTAGGTATACCAGCACAGACAGCTCAAATATTATTACAGCAAGTAAAAAATCAGGCAGAAATTAATAGTCAACCAATAAATCAAAATCAAGCACCACAACAAAATAATAGCAATATGACTCTAGCAGCTTTAAATTCGTTGAGGTCAGGAAATATTCCAGCTATGTAATATGTAAAAGGAGAAAATATTGATGAAATATCGTAGAAGAGTAAATGAAGTAGAAGCTATAAAATTAAGTTTTAACAATGTAGAAGATTTAAAAAATATTCAAGATGTATTAGGCGAACCATTTTTAAACGTGGATTTTTCTGATGTTAAAAATCCAAGACTTCTGGTCGAAGATATTTATAAAAATAGAAAATTTACAGCTAGATTTAATAAAGATTATCTTGTAAAAAGTATTGATGGAAAAGTATATCCTGTGCCAAATGAAGTGTTTGAAAAAGTCTTTGAGCCTATTTATCAGATTGATTATCAAAACGATGAAGATAAGGAGTAATTTGTAATGGCGGTAAGAAAAATAACAAAAGCAATTAGTAAAGAAGTGGAAGATAAAAATACTCAAGAACAACAATCTAGCAGTCAAGTAAGAGAGCAAGTAGATGAAAAAAACGAACCAGTAAGTAAAATAGAAGAATTACAAAAATCAGTAGAAGATTTATGTGGTAAAATTCTAGATTTTAGTATTGAACGTATGGATAAATTCAAGAATAATCCAGGTTATCAATTAACTGAAGAGGAAAGAGAAACTATAAATACTTTTATGAATGTAGCCGAACGTATGGATAATCTATTAAATAAGAAGACTGGCCTGAACTTTGCAGATAAATTACTTAATAAAATTTGAGTTAGGAGATATATTATGGACGTATTAAGAATTTTTAATTTGCAATTATTTGCTGAAGATGATTTTGAAGATAATCAAATTGATTCTGATGTTGTAGCTGATGAAACAGTAGATGATGTAGATAATAATGAGAATGATGAAATAAATATTCCTGAAGAGTTTGAAGGATTAGATCCAGAGTTTGCTAGAGAATTTACTAATAAATTTAGAGAACAACAAAAAACTGAAGATGAAAAACTTGAAAGTAAAAAAGATGAGCAAGAAGAACAGCAATCTAAACAAGATGATGAAGAAAAAATAGAAGATAAATCTACCGAAGACATTGAAGAGCAGCTTGCTAAATTACGCAAAGAAAATGAGCAATTAAGAAAACAACAAGAGCAAATTCCTAAACAACAGGAATTTAGACCTGCACCTTTTAAACCTATTAAATTAGAGCAAGTTCCAATTGAATTTGCACGTACTGTAATAAGTGAAGCAAAAAAAATAGCTTTAAAATCAGTTAATTTAACAGAAGAACAATTAAATGATTTAGAGTTTGAAGATAATGGCGCTCAAAAGAAAGCGGATTATGAAGCAGCTTTTGAAATTGCTAAAGATAATATTATGAGCAATGTTAATAGTGAATTGGCATTGAGAAATCAAAGAAAAGAAGCATTTATGCAGGCACATAGAGAAAATATGGCGGCATTTAAAGCATTTGAAAATGAACAAAAGAAAGATACACATTTTAAAGAAATACAAGATTTTGCTATAAATGGATATTTTGAAAAGCAATCTGTGGTTAATCAAAATATAATTCGTGATGCTTATGCAAGATTAGAACGAGGAGTAGCTTCACCATCAGACCGATATACTATTGAAGCTTATTTTGAAAATGCTAAACGTGAATATTATAAAGATATAAATGCAAAACAGAAAGAAAAACAAGATAAAGTCGTAAATAAATATAAACAAGCTAAAAAAATGCCACGAGCAGATAAACTATCAGGTGGCGGAGATACTTCAGGCAAAAGTGATGTAGATATTGCTATTGAAATGATGAATAACCGACCATGGGAAAAAATACCAGAAAAGTATCAAAAAATTTTATTAGGTGAATAAATAAAGAAAGAAGGTATTATATATGTGTTTAAGTAATTTTAAATTTAATGAAGACGAATTGAAAAGAGCATTTCCAAAATACTTTAAAAATATGGGTTTTGAAGGACGAGGAATGCAGATATCTTTACCAGCAAATATGGATTTAAGACTATTTGCAGAAACAACTGTTCCTGAAGAACTTGTAAAAAAAGCATGGGCAAAACAAACATGGACTACAGCTATGAAGGATTTATTCTTTGGTAAATTCATGGGTGAAGGTGTTAATAATATTATTCAAGTTCTGAATGATTTAGAGAAAGAATCTGGAGATAGAATAACACAATCATTAGTACTTAAATTGAAAGGTGATGGTGTTACAGGAGATGATATCTTAGAAGGCAATGAAGAAAAAATGGAATACAGAAGCTTTGACTTCACTATTAATCAGCTCAGAAATGCTGTACGCCTAAAAGGTAAATTTGAAGAAAAGAAAAGTAAAGAAAATATGCGTAAAAATGCAAAAGATGGATTATCTATTTGGCTTAGAGAAAGAATTGATGATGATTTATTTAAAGTACTGACAGCTAATCCAACAGCAGATAAAGTTATTTATGGCGGTACTGGTATTTCAGCTGAAGCTAATATTACAAGTACTGCTAAAATGAATACTACTGTTTTAGGTAAAGCAAAACGTTTGGCACAGATGTCTAATCCTAAAATCAGACCTGTTCGTGTTAATGGTGGAGAATATTATGTAATGGTATTGCATCCTTATCAAATTCGCGATTTAAAAGAAGATGAAAAATGGATTAATGCACAGCAATATGCTAATATTCGTGGCATGAAAAATCCTATTTTTACAGGTGCTACTGGTTTATATAATGGTGTAGTCGTACATGAAAATGAAAATGTTCCAATTGGTCAAACTGGTGATAGTTCTACATGGGTAGGACATGGATTATTGTTGGGTGCTCAAGCAGGTGTAATGGCAAATGGTATTGATTTATCATGGAAAGAAAAATTATTTGACTATGATAACCAATATGGTGTGGCTATTTCTCGTACTTATGGTGTAGCCAAGTCTGTATTTAAAATTAATGGAAGTACACCTACAGATTTTGCTACAGTAAATATTTTAACTTCATCTGTACCAGATTGATGAGGTATAACGATGTTAGCTGTAGAAGAATTAATAAAGCGAGTTAGAATTTTAGTACATGATGAGCAAGAAACAGGTTATGACGATATAGCTATACTAAATTGTTTAAATGCTGGTTCTAGATTTTTAAGACGTATGATTTTACAGTTAAAGCCAGAATTGTTGTCTAATGTGACTAAAGGTAATTTAAATACTAATGAAAATATAATTGAGTTGGATTTTATACCTGTAAAAATAGTAGATATTAGAATAAATGGCAAACGTATAATTTATAAAAGCCGTGCAGATATACTAAATATGGATAAGCACGGCTTTCCTTATGCTTATTTCATAACAGGTTTAAAGACTATAAATTTGTATCCTATGCCTGATAAGCCCATTAATTATGAAATTTTAGCTGTAGAAGATATAAAAGAAATGACTTTGTCTGATGATGATAATGGAAAAAGTCCTTTTCCGAATGAATTTGATGATATGCTAATTGAATATGCATTAATTCGATTATCCATGGGAAATGAGTTTGATATGTCTCAAGAAATGTCGGTTATGAGTCAAATAGTAGCACAATTAGAAAATATATTAAGAGAAAGAGATACAGTATATGTTATTTCTGGATATTATGATTCGTTGCCTGATGATTGTGATGTAATAAGGGCGGTATGGTAATGAGATTATCTACAAAACATGCTAATCAACAATCTGTGATGTTGCAAGACTTTACTGGCGGTCTTAATGTATCCTGTACAGAAAATTTAATAGCAGACAATGAACTTGCTGAAGTAGTTAATATGGAAATAGACAGTAATTCTAAATTACTTCGCACAGTGCAGGGCACAGATACCTTATATACTACAAATGAATATACATTTAAAAGTGCAGCGTTTGATATTTTAAATTCTGCACTTATTTTATTTACCGAAGATAATAAAATTCTGGCCACAAAAGATTTTTCTGAAGTAAAAGAAGTTGGAACTTTAACGGGAACAGGCGAAGTAATAACTGCTATGTGGGAAGATGGTCTTTTGATTGCTAGTGGTGGGAAACTTCAATATGCTAAGGGGCTTGAAGATGTAGAAACAATAGAAACAAGTCCAGAACATTGTAATGGTGTATATATTCGTTCTGGTCGTGTTCTTGTTTTTGATGATACCGACCAGGTATTATTTTCTGGAGTTGGTGATGAAACCAACTGGACTCAAGACTCAAACGACCCATCGGCAAGTCTATTTGCTCAAATTGGATATAAAGTTGGCGGTCATATCATGGGTATGGTGAATATGAGTAAAGATATTTTATTCATAAAATCAAACGGAATGGTTTTCCGCTTAGAAAATGAATATCCAGATTGGCGAATTAGTGAATTAGGAAGAAATATATTCTGTAAAGGTACTGCTAGTTATTGCAACATGGTTAATAGTGTTCTGATTATGAGCGATATATCATTACAAAACATTCAAACAACGCAAGAATACGGCGATATGAAACCTACAAATATAGGCTCTAAAGTTGCTAGTAAGATTGCAAACCTACCTAGTAATACAAAACTTCGTTATGTACCACCATTAAATCAGGTATGGTGCATAGGTGAAAATGGTTATGTGCTTGTATTAGATTGCAATACTAATGCTTTTTTCCAAAGACAGTTTAATGATGTGTCGGTCGATGTGCTTAGTATAAACAATGATGTATATGTGATAAAAGAAAATGCTATATGCAAGTTAAATGCAGGTGATGTTTTTTACGATGCAGATGAGCCGTTACGTTTTAAAGTATGCATGAAAACACGTATGGCAGATTATCAATATCTGATAAAAAGATTAACCATTTGCGTTACACCACTTCAATATATGTATGTATCTAACAGCCATTTCGATATTGGCACTATAAAGGTACCATTACCACATCTTGTGCCTAGTAGTTATATAAATGACAATAAGCAGTATATTTTTAGAAATAGTGAGCCATTGCCCTATAGAAATAATAAAAATATCTATACACGAGCTAGTGATAAAGTAGCAGATAGTTTTGAACCTATATATAACAGTAAATTTAATAAACAACAATTACAGAATTTAGAAACAATAAGAAAAACAAAAAGAGTAGTGTATCGTTCTCCCAATATTCGCATTAGCGGTGTAGGTATGGGAGAACCTTTTATTTTAAACTTTATTCAAGCTGATGTGGCGGAGGTGTAATTAAATGGATTTAGATAATATACAAAGAGATAATATACAAAGAAAATATGGTTTGCCAGCACCACTACCAGTAGTTCAAAACGGGAAATTCGCTACTAGATTTCCTCTTAACTTAGAGCATAGAGGCGATGATGTATTCCAATTTGGCGGTAAGTATATAGGTGAGATAGAAAACATCTATGATTTACTGTATAAAATACTTACTAATCAAGAAATAGATGCAAGTCTAGCTTTGCCTTATGCTATCAAAATAACAGAAGATAAGCTTTATATACGAGATAAAACAAATAGTGAATGGATACTTATATTTGATATCACGAAGCCTAATTTCCCAAAAGAAATAGAATTATATGAGCTTATCTATAAAGCTATTACACATCAAGTCATCGGTGAAGATACATCTTATCCTGGACAATTTAAGATTGAAGAAAATATATTGTACGTGAGAGATAAAGATAATCTAACATGGACACAAATTGGTGATGTAAGAAAAGAATTTTTAGGAGCTACAGAAGCAACACAAGCTATCCTAGAGCAAGTTAATGATATCCTAACTGAAGTACAAGAGTTAAAAACTGAATTAAATAGACAGATAGCAACAACGAATGAAACTCTTACCACAGCACTTCAAGCAGCTAACGAAGCCATGACAAGTGCTCAATCTATTAATATTAGAACATTTAATAGTGTTGAAGAAATGAAAGCTAGTAATACATTAAAAGCAGGAGCGTTAGCGAAAACACTAGGCTTTTATACTGCTGGTGATGGTGGCGGAGCTGATTATGTAGTAACAGATAATATAGGTGAAGAAGCTGATGAAGCAAGTATTATCGCTTTACAACAAGGATTATATGCAAAACTTTTGATACAAGATTATGTAAATATAAAATGGTTCGGTGCAAAACTTGATGGCTTTACTGATGATAGTGCGTCTTTTAACAAAGCAGTTGTATTTTTAAAAAATAAATACAAAGTGTTTGAACTTGGATTAAAAGATATAACAGGTACAGGAAATGGTAATAGTATGCACAAGCATACAAATTATGCTTTATTTATTCCAAGTGGAATTATGAAAATAAATAATACACTTGAGCTTGAAATGCGAGGTACAGATTATATCTTTGATAATACGGTAATAGACGCTACAGAAATTGAAACAACAGCCTTTTTATTGAAAGGTACAACAGATATAGCTTATGGTTCTGATAGCGGTATGACAACTAAAATAGATGGGTGTGCTTTAATAAGTGATAGAAAAGATAATAACGTTGCAATAACTTTTGATAATACTGTAGTTAATAGAAATATATGTTTTTATAACGTGCAAATAAATGGATTTAATAAACAAGTTTATTTGAAAGACCATACGTATATGCTTAATTTTATTAATTGCAACTGTGGTGATGGTTATTATTTTGCTTATACTGATGATGATAGTCTAGATTTAGGAGAAAGAATAACTTTTATAGGTTGCTGTTTGGCAGGATTTGATACTGTATTTTATTGTCATAATAGTGCTGTAACATTTTTTGTTGATAGCTCATCTATTGATTATAATAAAACTATATTTGATTTAAAAAACAGTAAGATTATTATTACAGGTTCTCATATAGAATGGAATAGCCCAACTTATTTAGGTAAAATGGCAGGAGCTTCTCCTTACGTTTCTATAACTAATTCAGAAATTTTTTATAATGGAACAACAAGTCAAAATGAACTTATTTATAATACTAGCACTAGTACTGTAGACCAAGGAAGAATAGTTTTAAATAATAATAAGTTAATTTATTTAGATAGATTTCCTTATTTAATAACACAAGGTTTTTGTATTTTACGTAATAATGTTACGGAATACGTGGGTACACCATATAAAGGGGTATGTGCTTTTGTACAAAAAACTTATCCGAAAATATTCATTGATAATAATACAAGTAACGGTGGGTGTACTATAACAGTAAATGGAAATAGAGATAATTTAGAAATAAAAAAAACAGGAACAGGCGGTATGTACGTAACTTTTAGTAAAAAAATAGAACCTACAAAATTATATAGTTTCGCATGTGTAGTAGAAGCAAAGCAAAATATAAATGTTCCTGTATATCTTACATTATCTTGGGTTGTTAAAAGTAAGGATAATACAAGTGTAGAAGTTTTAAAAAGAGATACTATTAATATTACAGATATCTTGAATGAGTCAATAAGCACACCTAAAAGCATAAGTGATGTATTGGTTACAAGCAACAATGCTTTACCATACACGTCTTTTGCAAGTGATGTATATGCTAGAATAGTAATTTCTGCAGATAATCTACCTGAAGGAAATATAATAAATTTAAAAAGAGTAGAGTTAGCGGAGTGGTAAAATGAAGAAAATTATAATAATGCTTATAATGGTACTAACTTTATCTAATATATGTTTTGCAGGTTCTCTACACGATATACAAGACAGTATACCGACAGATAAAGCCCTGCATTTTATGGCAGGATATGTAATTCAAGACCAGCTTCAGCGCAATGTAGCTTGCAGTGCGTTTGAAGCTTTTTTAATTACAAGCGGTATTGCTTGGGCAAAAGAAAAGTTTGTCGATGACCATGTAGATAATAACGACGCATATGCCACAATGGCTGGCGGTTTGTTTTATCAAATTAAATTTTAAGAAGGTGATTAAAATGCAGGAGTTTTTGGCGGATATGGTTTCATTTTGCAAGACGATTATACCAGTCCGATTAGAGATTGAATGGGGAGCGTGTTTCGCTACTGTGGGGACTATATGTAGTCATTTATTCGGCAGTTGGTCAAACTTGTGGGAAGCTATTCTATTATTAATGGTATTAGATTATATAACAGGTCTTTTATCAGCCTGGATAAATCCAAACAAAAAACTTGATAGCAGAAAAGGTTGGCGAGGATTAGCAAAAAAAGCTGTCATCGTCATTATTATTATGGTGGCACATACGGCAGATATTGTTTTCAATCAGGGAACGATAACACGAGATATTGCTATAATGTTTTACATCGCAAATGAAGGCTTGAGCATATTAGAAAATGCTACAAACTGTGGTGTACCAGTTCCAACTAAATTAAAAAATAACCTAGCACAGTATGCCGTGCAAAAAGAAAAGATTAGAAAATAAAAAGAAAGAAGGATTAATAATGATTAGAAATTATATTAGTGTAAAATTTGTTAAAGCTGAACCTTGCAAGGCATGGAAAGATTTTGGAGACCATGGCATAGGTGAAAATGGATATAAGATTTATTACTCTGATAGTCATATATCTTGGTGTCCTAAAAAAGAATTTGAAGCACATTATCTTGAATTAGAAAAAGAAGATACTATTACTCAAAAAGATGTCGATAATTTTATCTCGAAAATTGAAGCAATAAAAATGGGTGATAAAACAACTGTTACACAGGCTACATTGAAAAATGGATTTCTAATGGTTGCAGGTTCTGCTTGTGTTGAACCTAAAAACTTTGATTTAGAAATTGGCAAACAATGTTGTATGGAACGAATTAAAAATAATATTTGGGAATTTTTAGGCTTCTTACTTCAATGTGCTAAAAGTGGATTTAAAGGTGATAAATAATTATGGAATTAAAAGATACAATAAATCTAATGACCAGTAAAAACTATAAAGAAAGATTATTAGCGGAATATTTTCAAGCGGATATTAGAGCTAATAAACTGCATAAAGTTTTAGAAAAATATAAGCAATGTTCTTTAGATTTTAAGCCTAATTGTAGTTATGAGCTATTAAATAAAAGGCTTATTCATCTTAAAGAATATTTAGGAACTTTAAAAGAAGAAGCAAATATTCTAGGTATTGATTTGGCGGTGATTAATGATGAAAGTAATTGATATTTCGGCTTGGCAAGAGTGGATCGATTGGCAGGCAGTAAAAGATGCTGGTATTGAAGGAGTTATTCTGAAAATAGGAGAACATTATAAACTTGATGAAAAGTTTATAGAACATGTAAATAACGCTGTAGCGTATGGATTACGCTATGGCGTTTATTATTATGGACACGCTTCATCTATTAATGAAGCTGTAGCAGAAGCTAATTGGGTTGATAAACAGATTAAGACATATCTTAATGGGAAAAATCCTGAACTTGGTATCTGGTATGATGCTGAAGATAAAGATATGTTAGAAGGATATTTAAATGTAGTTTATCCTATTGCTAATTTTATCAGTACATTATTGGATAAAGGGTATAACTATGTAGGCTTATATAGTTCTTATAATTGGCTCACAAATATTATAGACTTAAAAGCATTGCCTGATTATGTACCTATTTGGGTAGCTCAATATTATCCAGAAAATAGTTTTGCCATAGAAAATCCTAATCGTATATGTCGAATGTGGCAATACACTGATTGTGAACGAATTGGGGATATGAGGGTTGACTGCAATGTCTACTACGAATGATTACCAGGATATAATAAAAAAATTGCCAAAACCATATTCGCCAGAAGAACAATATTTATATTCTATAGCTTGTGTAGTAGCTGAAATTCCCTATGAAATACCATATCAAAATGCTTTTTGGCGTAAGGAACAGTATTTAAAAGCTATATGGGAAATAGCAATAGAAAAAGTTGCTGAACCGACTGTGCCAAGTGATGAAACCGTAACGACGGAAAAAGTAGCTGATAAGGCAATAACGGAAGTAAAACTGGCTCAAGAAGTTGTTGATAAGCTATTAGCCAATGATAGAATCAAAACAAGCATGATAAAAGATTTATCGATAACTACAGAAAAGATAGCTAATAACGCAATAACTACAGAAAAGCTAGTTAATAACGCTATAACATTGAGTAATTTGTCTAAAGAGGTAACAAATTTACTCTTAACTACAAACCATGTAGGTATAATACAACAACCTCAAATAAATCAAATTACAGAAAGCGGAGATACGCTCACGCTAGATGTATTAAAAAATAAAATCAATGAGATAATTCAATTATTAAATAATGCAGAAATCACAAAATGAAGGAGTGTTTATCATGATTAAAACCATTAAACTTGTAAGTAAAGAACCAATTGAAGGTATTACAAAAGCAAAGATTAAAGACATTTTTGAAACATCTAAAAATCCTAACCAAGTGCTATTAGATAATGTACCTGAATTTTGCTTTATGCAAGGCGATGTACTTTATTTTACAGGCCTTAGAACATTACACCCACATATAGAAGAAATGGAAGTGAACACACTTGAATGATGTGCTTAGTAAGATTAAAAAATATAAATATATTATTATTGGCGGTATTATTGGTCTTGTATGTGTGCAGTCTGTGGAGCGACAGAAAAGACTTATACGATAACGGAGAGCCAGTTAACAACATTAGAAACGAACTTGACCAAGCTGAAGGAGCAAAACAAGATATTACAGGAACAGCTTCAGATATCAAAGGAACAAGTACAAAACTTGAAAACGCAATCGGAACAGCTACAGACGCAAGTTCAAACTTTGAATCAATCATTGATGAATGCCAATCAATTATTGACGCAGTACGAAAACAATCAACAGATTAACAAAGAAAAGAATTATGCTATTGGTATAGGTATTGGAAATAATGGTATCGCTATAGCTGGGGATATAAAAAATACCTGGATAGTTGCTGATGAAAAGACAGTTATTCTAGGTTATAAATTCAAGTTTTAATGCCATTTTTCCCACATTGAGATAATTATATTTATTTGGGAATTTTAAAATAAGTTTATTTATAAGCTTTTTAGTTACATTTTTCCCATGAAGGAAAAATGGTTTATTTATGGGATTTTTTATATGAATAATACATTAGATGAATATATAAAAAAATATGAGCAAAAAACAAAAGATAAGTTTAAACCAAAAGAAGGGTTTAAGCTTTTTTATTTGCCTTCTCGTGGCTTTTGTGAACTTAGCACTACTAAAGATAATAGTATGCTAATGATTTATCAAATGACTGGTGATGGCAAATTTTGGCGAGATTTCGCTACAGTATTTGCTCAAATGCTAGGGATAAAAAAACTAGGTACAATATGCATACGAGAAAATATAAAAGCTTATATTCGTTTTTGGGGATATAAGATAACTAAAAAAGAGCCGCTTCATGACGGCTCTTTTATCTATTATGCAGAAAACAAAGAAGGTAAGAAGGCTCGTATATCACCTGTACATATGCATGATGATATAACAAGGATTTCTTATTATGTAACATGGGATATTTAGATATAGAAAGTAGGTGAGGCTATGCATGCATACAAACCTAAAATTTATTATATAGATTTGCAGTTATTCAAAGGAAATACAACGGTAAACAACCAATCGTATCAACCAACAGAATATGAGCTACAGCTGCAAAAAGTTCAAGCTGACTTAGCTAATCAATATGCACCTAATGCATCATGGTTAAATGATACTGCTAAAAATATTCTGCAAAACTCAATAGGTGCTGTTCAATATGATTTTAACACAGCTAATAATCAAGCACAAAGTCAAATAAATCAAGCAAACCAAAATAATCAAGCTTTGGCTAATGGACAATTACCGCAAGCAGCACTAGACAATATAACTAATAATGTATCAACCATAGCTCAAAATAGTATGGGTAATTTATTAAATGGGCTTGCTAATAATGGTGTATTGAATAGTTCTGTAACAACTACAGGAATGAAAGATTTATCTGATAGTGTGAATAATACTATTTCACAACAACAACAAAGTTACATGAACTTATTAAATGGAATAAATAATGGAAATATCAATAATGCATCGGCAGGAATAACAACAGCAGCAGGAGCACAAGAAGCGGCTCAACAGCCTGCACTTAATTTGTGGAATGCTTCAACAGGGCTTGCAAGTTCAGGCAATTCAACGCTTAATGCATTAGCAGGTAAAGGAACGACTACAACTACTCAAACCACTAGCGGTGGCGGATTACTTGGTGGATTGTTTGGCGGATTATTTTAAAAGATAAAGGAGAATGATTTTTATGGAACAAGGAATAAATGCATATCAAAATCAAGACCAGTGGGATAAAATGTATAACTTAAAAAGAGGATTAGCTGTGGCTAGTATGCCATGGGAATCTGCCTTAGGTTTTGCTTTAGGTTCATATATAAAAGATTATATTGATAGAGGGAATGAAAATAAAATAACAAATGCATCAAAAGAACCTCAAACAGATTTTTTAAAAGGTTTAACACCTGAAAACTTATCGAATTATAGTATAGACTCTACAAATGCAATAACTTCTGGTGGTGATTTAAATTTAAATAATAATTTAGAGTATAAGGGTAATGCGATAACATCAGATAACATAGCTGATAAAACAACAGAAAATAATATTTCAAATAATACGTCTCCTGTAGCTCAAACTGTAAGCTTATTAGGAGCAGTAAGTAATTTAAAACCCAAAGGAGAAATCATATCTTCATCAAATTTACCAAATTATGGAGATTTATCATCTAGATAAAATCAACAGCAACAAATGGTACAAAATGCTATAAATGAAGAAAATCAAAAACAGCAAAATGAAATGAATTTAATAATGAAATTTTTACCAATGTCTTTTAATAATGCCGTCGCTTCTAGTAATGAAGTGGCGGCTAATTCTTTACCTGAATATTTAAAACCACGAATTGATTATTATGTAAATATTATCAATAGTGCAAAGGCAGATTATATGAAAGCTCAAGCTAATAATGATACTGAAGGAATGCAGTCTGCTAATGCACAGGCAAATGCTGCTAGAGAAGAATTAAATAAATTAGGTGTAGATAGTAGTTATTTTGGTGCAGACAAAACACAGGAACAATCTCAAAAATCTATGGCGGATTTAAATTATTATAAATTGCCTATAGCACAAAATGTATCACCATTTCAGCAACAAATAGCTGATAAAGTACACAGTGAAATTATAGCTGCTAAATTTAATTATGATAATGCTACTAATGAAAATGAGAGATTACTTGCTCAATTACAAGCAAAAAAAGCTAGAGATTTAGCTAATCAATATGGATTAGATATGAGTTCTTATGGAGCAGATACTACAGCTGAAAGATCATTATTAGCTAGTTTAAATGAAAGTCCTAAATTTAATATGCAAGATGCAAGTAGTGTATATACAGCCAATCCAGTAAGTACTCAAGAATATTGGCAACAATTATATGAAGAAGCTCGTGCTAAAGGTGTAGGCAGAACAGCAGCAGAACGATATGCAACACAAAAATCAGCTGCATATCAGTCAAGAAAAATGAATGATTTATCATCGCAGTTTATACAATATGGAATAAATCCAGATGGAAGTGTTGGGGATTTAGGAATGGGTATTTTGGCTCAATTAAGAAATGAAAATCCTGATGCATATACTCAATTATTATCAGCATATGGTATGCCAAAAGATGTATTTGCATTTAATCAACAGATTCAAAGGGATAATAATAACGCTCAAAATCAATTAATAGCAATGAATAATCAAGGAAGAATTAATTCAGAATTGCAAAATCAACAATATGAAGAAACAGCTAACTTACAAGCTCTACAAGCACAACAACAAGCAACACTTTATCAGATAAAAGCTCAAATAGACAGGGAATATCAAAATGCAAGCTTAGTAGATAGAATGGATATTATGCGTAACAAGCTTATAGAATATGGTGTAAATCCACAAGAAGCAGGACTTATGGCAGCTGGATTATATTCAGTTTCTAAAAAGGGAAAATCTACTACTTCAAATAAAGAAGAACAAAAATTAGCTAGTGATTTAAGTGGGTTAACATTTGATTTGCTCAATTCTGCTAGAAATGATGATGCTATGACTAGTGAAGAAACATTACAAAATTATCAAAAGGAATTAGCGAAATTAGCCCCACAAATGGAAGACGATGTATATAATTTTTACAGTAATACTCTAATATATGTATTTAATTTCTTGAGAGAAAAGAAAGCGGGTAATGAAAATCAAGCTCGAGAGTATTGGAAATATATACCAGAAGATGTACGAAAAGAATATTTACCAGAATATAGTGATTAAGGAGAAATAAATCATGTCTGAACAATTAGATAAACTAAGAAAATTAACATCAAGAACATGGTTAAATAGTGGAAACTCTTCGGCTATTGTTAATGAATCAAAAGATGATGAACCAGGATTTTTGGAAAGTGCATGGGGAAACTTTAAAGGTGGTGCAGAAGGTGCTATAAGTGGTATTGCTAATTTTGCTGGGGCTAATTTAAAAGCATTGGCGGATAATCCATATTTGAATAAATGGTTATCTGCAAAAGGATTAGAAGCACAAGGACAAGCTATAACAAATAATGGATATAATGGCCCTAATCTATACCAACCTGTAACAGAAAGTAATCCAACACCATATAAAGAAACAATACAGAAAAATGCTGGTGCATTATTGAATGAAGGTGCATATTTAGATACATTAGCACAAGATAATATACGTAAATATGGTTCTCGTGATTCTTATGGTGGTTTATGGGATAGAGTTTCAAATTTTGATTATTGGACAGATCCAAGAGGTGCTATAGCAGATATATCACAAGGTGTAGGAAGTACGTTACCTTCATTAGCAGCTTCAGTAGTTATACCAGGAGCAGGAGCTGCTAAAATAGGTGGAACAGTAACAAAAGGCATTGATTTATTAAGTGGGATAACTGGTAAAAAATTAGCTTCAGCAGCAATTGGAAAAGGTGCAGAAAGTGTAGCTAATCGTATGATTAAATGGGGTGTTGGTGGCGGTCTTACAGAAGCAGTGTCGGATGCAGGTTCTATTTATAATGATTTAAAAGAACAAGGTTATAGTGATGTAGATATTGCAAATACTATTAATAAATTAGCCATTAATGAAGCACCTTATTTAATGGCTTCTGATGCATTAACAGGTGCTTTGATTACAGGTAAAATGGGCTCAGCCTTGAAGAAAAATAAATATTTAGGTGGTAATGATTGGTATAAAAAAATAGCTAGAAATATAATGACAGGTGTTCCATTAAATATGGCTGGTGAATATATTACAGAAATGAAACAGCAACAGCTACAAAAGGAATATACTAATAAACCATATGGAACACTTTTTAATCCTATGTCTGATGAAGAGCAAGCTGGTGCAATGGGGGCTATAGGTGCTTTAGGATTTGCTGGCATTGGTGGTATACGAAGTGGTATTAATAGAACATATAATGCATTAGTAAAAAATAAAGTTAATAATACAAATGCTAACAATATATCTATTCCAAAAGGTATAGAAAATGCTGATGCATGGAAAGCTGCTAATATTGCAGCTAATGATGTAGGAAGACCAGATTTAGCAAAAGCTATTTATTCACAATGGGCTTTAGAAAGTGGTAGATTTTCTGCGGATAATGCAGTTAGAACTAATAATTTTGGCGGATTGAAAGATCCTAATACTTCTGAAAATAGATTACAAAGATTTGATTCAATCGAAGAATTTGCCCATGAATATGCTAGACAAACATTAAAAAATTATGATTTAAATAAAATTCGTGAAGGAAATATAGGAGATTTTTCACATGTACTTAAAGAAAATGGATATTATGGTGCATCAGAAGAAAAATATACTAGCGATTTAGAAAGTATTGCAAGTGAGATAGAAGATAGTACGAATAGCATTTCTTTGCCTGATAAGAAATATTACAATATCTTAGGAGAAGTTAGTGATACAGGGCTTACTACATTAACAGAACAAAAATTAAATTTATTGGCAAGAGATTTCTATAATAAATTTGGTTATAATTTAGATGTAACTAGTATGAAAAGAAATGGAGATGGTTCTTCTTGGCATGATAGTGGGCAAGCGATTGATGTGGCTAATGACTTATTAGCAAGTGATCCTGAAGCTAGAGCATGGCTTATAAAACAAGGCGAAAAATATGGTTTAACATCACTTGATGAATATACTAATCCATCAGCAAATGCTACTGGCGGACATATACATTTTTCAGACCATGGAGAGCCTATACCTGGTGTATCAACTCAAGTAGATAGTGCACCAAACATTGATAATTCAACTGCTAACGACTTTTACAATAATGATAGTTATGTATTAAATAATGATTATTCTAATATGAAAGCAGATGATATATCACTTTATGAACCTGCACAAGCAGAGTATAAAACAGAAAAAAATGATAATAATAGTGATTTAGATACTTTATCTGAAGATGAAAAATGGGATATTGTTGATGAGGAAATAGCTAAAGCTCAAACAGATGGAAATATTTTATATTTAGATAAATTAACTAAAATAAAGCGTAATAATGATATATATGCTTTAGATAATTTAATTGATAATATAAAGAAAACAGATAAAAAATTTCTAACAAAATTGCAGGCAAAAAAAGCTGAAGAAATAGAGCATATGAAAAAAGGCTTTATGGCGGATAATGCTTTTAAAGTTAATAAAAATAAAGATAATAAACCCCAATTTGATACAAACAAACTAAAAATTTTAGGAAATAATTTATTAAAACAATTAGAAAAAAGTAATAATGAATTACAAAATACTAATCCTATAGTAAATTATGATAAGATAAAAGCTTCATTAGATAGTAGTGATATAAATAGACAAAGAGATGCTATTACTGCAATACAATATTTATTAAATTCATTAAATAGTGATGAAAAAGTAATTAAAGCAACTTTATTAAATGGATTAAATGATCCTAATAATCATCTTGCTGATGAAATAGCTGAAGCTAGAAATAATAGTAAACAAGAACAATACCAATCTTTTAGTAATGTATTAGATAAAATTATTAGAGATAAGAGAAAAATTGATTATCAAAAAAATGCATCAATGATAAAAAGTCCATTTAATATAAATAATAATCAAATAGCTGCTGTGCCAGTTGTTCAATATAGAAATAATCAAGATAAAATAAAAGGAATTATTGATAGATTAGACCATTTTTCAACACTTCCTTCTAATTATAGTGATTTAGGCCCAACAGTAATATCAAAAAATGAAGGAAAAGATTTATCCAGTGATGGATTATTAGGTGATATTTTAAAACGAAATATGCCTAAATATGAAGAGGAGCAATCTAAGCAAAAAAATAATAAAATATATGAAGCTTTATATAATGGTAATCAAGGTGGATATTCTTCTGATGATATGACTAATCCTATAAATTGGAGTAATGAATTAATGTTACCTCTTGATGAATATGGTGATTGGAAAGCAAAAAGAGAGCCTATTTATAAAACTAAATCTGAAGAAAAATCGTCAAAAGATAAGACAAATGAGTTATATTATAGAATAAAAAACAATTTGATGGCGGAAAATTATAATCAAGATTATCAATATGATTACTCTATAGAACAATTAGCTAAATCTATAGAAAGAGCAAAAAAATATAAAGAATTTATAAATAGCTTATCTGAAGAAGAAGCATTAGCAATGGACTATTTAGATTACACTTTTAAAGATACTGGAAAATCTTTTGTTGATGTATTAAACTTACTAAAAAATGAGCAAGAACAAGATATACAAAACTATATGGAAATACTTCGTTCTCAAATGAAAAAAGGAGTAGTAGCCCGTAGTGTATATTATAATGAAAAAACAGATGAATATATTAATAGTCCTGGATTTTCCAATAATTATCAATGGTATAGAGATATAATGAAAGCAAGAGATTATCGACCTCTTGGAAAAAATGATATTGAAGGATATTTAAGAGATACAGCTATAGAGCATTTGTCATATGGATATGAAGATCCTCAATATGGTATGCAGATACCACCAGAAGTAGCAAATGAATTTAGAAGAAGGGAAGATGCTATAAATGGACTTGAAACAATTGCAGACAAAGCAAAACAATATGAACAAGGACGACAATTACCAAAAGAAAATCAAACAAGCAGCAGAAGTAATGAAACAAATATTCAGCAAAAACAAAAAGAAATAGATATAGAAGCTGCTAAAAATATAGGTAAACTTTTGTTTGATAAAGTACAAGAAAAACAATTAAAAGTTGATTTAAATAATCTTGAGCAGGCTATTAGTAGTGATAATATTAATAGAGTAAATAAAGCTAATGATTTTATGCAAAGAAAATTAGAACCTATATTAAATGATAAAGAAAAACAACAAATACAGAAAACTTTATATGACAATAAAATTGAAGCAGATATACAAAAAGAAGACTTATCTACATCTGAAACACAATCTATTGAGAATAATAGAGAACAGTTAGATATAAATAGGTCTTCTTTTGATTTAAAAGCAAATGAAGTAGAACAAAAGAATACAAATAATAAACAAAATAAATCATTTGATTTAGCATATGGATATTTAACAGAAAGTGGAAAATCTTTAGCTGAAGCTAATGAAAATGAATTTATTATAAAATCCAATGGAAGCAGGAATTTTGGAGAAATTACATCATCTATATCAAATGCTACTGGCGGAGAATTGACACCAGGGAAAATTCGACTTCGTGTTGGTAACGAAAAACAAGGCTTAATTCATGCTAAAAAACATGAAAAACAAGCTAAACATATAGGGTATAATTCGATTGAAGATATGATTGCAGATGTTGCTGAAAATTTTGATGTGATTTATAAAAAAGATAATGGAAAAGGAAAAAGAGCGACATATTCTTTAGTTAAATTAAATGATGATAATGTAAAAGCTAAACAAAATGTAGTACCTACTTATTTTGAATTACAAAACGAAGATAATGGTTATTATATTATTATCACTGCTATACCTAAGAATATAGGGAGCTTTAAAAATCAAATAAAAAAAGAAACATTGATTTATAGCAAACAGGGACAAGATATTGCCACTATTTCCAGTGATAGTGCGGTTCGATTATCCCAAAGTAACAATAAAACTGGAGTTACAGAGGAACGGCTCCCGATATCCGTAAAATCAAATGTTTCTTCTAATAATATTATATCAAATGATAATATTAGCGACAATCAAAAGAAAAGTGAGGTAAATGAAAATGAGCTTAATGACAGCTCCAACACAGTGGTTACACGAGATAAGCAGGGGAACGATAAAGACAATGTGGGGACAGATGATGAAAGCCACCGATCCAGTAAAGAAGATGGACAAGATATACGAACAAATGGTGGAGAGGGGCCACGACAAGATAGTAGCACTAGCATTCGTGGAGATAGCACCAATATTGGCGGAAAGACTAGCGATAGCACAATACGCCAAGAAAAATCCGCAAATACGGACAATAGCACCAGAGATACTAAGCTATCAAGAAGCGTTACAGATAGCTACGAAAGACCATTGGTTGACGAAACAACAACAGAAAGAATTACTGACTTTGTTAATGAATCATTATTCGATGAAAGCACTATAGATAAACAAAAACAAATTAATATAAAAGATATAAAGGTAGGCAATCTTGAATCTATCAAGAATGACCTACCTTTATTATTGCCAGAACAACAAGATGATGTTTTCAAAGCAGAAACACGTATGTTTGTGAATAATAAACCAGGAATGTTATTTACTAATGGTACAGGTACAGGAAAAACATTTACTGGATTGGGAATTGTTAAACGTTTTGTAGAACAAGGAAAAAAGAACATTTTAATTGTATCGCCAAGTACAGGTATCAATGATGGTTGGATTGATAGTGGCAAAAAATTTGGACTTAATATAGTGCCATTAAAGAATAAGAAAGACAATGGTAATAATAATATATCTATAACTACATTAAATAATTTTACATCTAATAAAACACTTGTTAAGCGTAATTGGGATTTAGTAGTCATTGATGAATGTCATAAATTAATCAGTAATCAAAATAATAAAGAAACAGGTGCTATTAAGAATTTAAGAGCTATTACTCTAAATGAAAGAGGCTTTAACACACGTTTTGATTATTTATATCCAGAGGAAAATTCTAATTCGGAATTAAGAATAGAATTAAAAAATCAATGGAAACAAATACAAGAAAAAGATAAGCCAAAAGTATTATTTTTATCAGCAACACCATTTAGTCATGTTAAAAATATCGATTATGCGGAAGGATATCTTTTTAATTATGATAGGAAAAATGGAAATTTAAGTACTGAAGAAGCACATGATAAATTTTTTGTTAAAAATTTTGGTTATAAAATAAGATATAATCGATTAGAACAACCTGAACCAGATGTAGATAATAGCATAATGGAAATGGAATTTCATGAGAAATTGAAGAATGATGGTGCTATATCTAGCAGACGATTAGTAATTGATAAGGATTATGATAGAGGTTTTATTCTAGTAGATGGCGGAATAGGTAAAAAAGTAGATGAAGGCTTTGAATATCTATTTAATAGTAAAAATAACTATACAAATTTAGCCAATTTCCTCAATAAAAGTTATGGCTATTATAATAAATTATTTTTATTAGAAGCTGTGAAAGCTAGAGAAGCTATAAAATTAATAAAAGAATACAAAAAAACTGGTAAAAAAATAGTAGTATTTCATAGATATTTAAAAAATGAAAGCAAACATCCATTTAAATTATCTTTTGATGATGAACAATTTAAATCACTTACTTCTTATACTAAAAATCGTATCAAAGATGAATATGAAAGATTTTGCAAAGAAAGGTCTGATTTAGTAAATCTTGATTTGTCTGAATTGACATCGCCTATACAAACATTGACAGAAGCTTTTGGTGATAAAATAGCTATTTATAATGGAAGCTTATCTGCAAAAGAAAAGAATGATAGCTTATCAAAATTTAATGATGATAATAGTGAGGTTGATGTAATCTTAGTACAAGCAGACGCTGGTAGTGCAGGAATTAGTCTTCATGATAAAACAGGAAAACATCAAAGAGTATTGATTAATTTAGGATTACCGACTAAACCTGTAGAAGCTATTCAAACAGAAGGCAGAATTTATCGTGTTGGCCAAAAAACGAATGCTATCTTTCGTTACTTAAATACAGGAACATCTATGGAGCGTACAGCATTTGCTACAAATATTGCTCAAAGAAGTGAAACAGTAGAAAATTTAGCTTTAGGGGAAGAAGCACGAAATTTAAAACAGTCGTTTGTTGAAGCTTTTCAAGAAACAATTGATAGTGATGAGTGGAAAAAGAATTTACCAGGTAATTCATCAGAGGGGATTGGCGGAAAAGAAAAAGATTATGCTAATCAAAATATAAAAACAGCATATGATAAGGCAAAAACTTTCTATTATGCCAATCAGAAGAAAACAAGTAAGAATAAATCTAGTGAAGGTAAAGATTATTTTGCTACTCCAGAACCAATCGGTCTAAAAATGGTTGAATGGTCTAGATTGAAAGATGGAGAGTCTGCTTTAGAACCAAGTGCTGGACATGGAGCTATTGCGAGATGGTTCCCTGCAACAACTAAAAATGTAGCTATTGAACCAAGTTCACAATTAGCAGATTTAACTAGAATGAGCTTTAATGGTAAGGTTAGAGATATTCCATTTGAAAATCTTGATACTATTAATAAATTTGATGCAGTAATAATGAATCCACCATTTGGTCAAGGTGGTAAAACAGCTATTGAACATGTAGCTAAAGCATTTAAACATTTGCGTGATGGCGGTCGAATTGTAGCTATAATACCTAATGGCCCAGCTTGTCAAAAATATTTTGATAAATGGTATGCAAGTGAAGAAGCTACATCAGCTATATTGATAAAAGAAATTATCTTACCAGGTATTGCATTTAATAAAGCAGGGACATCTATTTCTACTAAAGTTGTAATAATTGACAAGCAAACGACAAAAGAAGGACAACAAGCTACAAAAATAAATGTGTCTACATCACTTGATTTATCACATATAAAAAATATCAATGAATTATTTGATACTATAGAAAACCTAGAGATAGTGGATAGAGTAAATCCATATAATATTGAGTATTCATTAGATGGAAGTACTGATGATAAAGAGAAAAATGAAATCAATGTAAATAATGATATTGATAGTGAAAGTTATGTGAAAAAAGATGATTCTTCTATAAATGATGAAGTATCATCTGAAGAAAATACAGTCAAAGAACATGATGATGAAAAATCAGTCATGGAAATTGTCATGGAAAATGAGGAATATTTTGAGCAAGTTATAAAGCAAATAAATCCTTATTATGAAGTGCCTAAAAATAAAGAAACAATTAATAAATTAAAGGAAAAAGAAGATGCTATTGCTAAAAAAAGAGAAATACTTAAGAATTTCAATAGTGTTAGAACGGGAGCAATGTTAAGTGAAAGAGCAGATAGATATATATTTACTATAAGAAATCCTTTAATTTTAGAATTGACAGCACAATATGAATCAGCTGATTTAGATAAAATATTTCATGACTTAGCAATAAAGAATAATGGACGAGATGAAAATATTCATTATGGAAGCGATAAAGGAGAGTTTTATAGCTGGTTTAAAAGAGATGCATTAAACTATTGTCAATATTCTTTTAAGAGTTTAAGTGATATGGAAGCTTTTTCAACGGAAATAAGTGAATTTTATAATGACTTTTTAAATAAAGATTTTGTTATAAAACAAGTATTACCAGATAAAATATTTGTTTATATAACTCCTAAATCTAGTGCAAGAGAATTATCTATCACAGAAATAGATAAAATTGCTAAAAAATATGGCAATTTAGATGCATTTGAAAGAATTAGAGCATATGCATATCCTTTTAAAACACAAGAACAAGCTAGTAATTTTGTAAAAGAACTAAAGAATATTGCAAATAGCAAACCATTTTCTATAGAACAAGAAGGAGCATTAACAAAAGTTACTATATCTAATAATTTTAGATTTAGAAATTTAATTACTAATATTAATAAAAACAGAAAAATAAAAGCCATTGTTGAAAAATATAATGGAACTTATAAGGGTATAGGTTCTTCAAATGTAATGGTTCTAAAAAATACGCCTTATTATTTTGAGAGCCGACAAAAAGCAAAAGCATTTTTAGAAGAATTGAATTATATAGCCAAACGTAGGGAATATACGGATATTAATATAGATGATGGGAATACTAATAACAGTAATAATTATTTTGTTTTAGATGATTTTAAACATACTAAAACTGGAGAAATTTATAAAAGAGCATATCCTATAAAATATGTAGATGATTTTAAAACATTAATAACTTTAGCTAAAAAAGCAGGTGGGTTTTATAGTCGTTATCAAAGTGCAGGTTTTTTATTTGCTACAGAGCAACAACGAAAAAGTTTTCTTGATGCCGTAAATAGTGTAAATAATGAAGAACAAGATATTAGTAATAAATTATTGAAATCTTATATAGGTACTCATAAAGATAAGGAAAGTGGCGGTACTATTATTGGTATAAAAGTTCCTTTGAATAATAGAAATTATATAAATTATATTGAGCCAGCTCTAAAAAAATTAGATTATCAATATGTTGTAAAAAAACCAAATAATAGTAGATACCATAGTGCTTTATTATTTAAAAATGAAAAAGAAGCTAAATATTTATTAAATGAAATAAAAGAAAATATTCGTAAGGATAAATTTAATAAGAAATATTCTGGTGTAGGGCAAATGATACCTAGCTTGATTGATTATGACAATCTTTTAACTGAAGATAAACTTAATCGTCAAGAAAAAGCATTAAGTGATTTTGGTAAGATAATTGGTTGCCCTATTTTATATTTTAATAATGATAAAGCTAAAAATATTAGAGGTGCGTTTTCTGGCGGTATTATGTATTTAAATCGTGCTAGTAATATTAGTCCTAGATGGACATTTTATCATGAGTTTATACATTGGCTAAAAGGTACTAATCCAGAAGTATTTGCGGAAATAAGAAAAGCAATAGGTGAAGTATCAGCTAAAAGAATTTTAGAATATCGAGATGAAATTGTTGGCGGTAATGATACTTTTGATGGAAAACCACTTTTGACAGATGAAGATATTATAGAAGAAATGATAGCTGACCATATGTATAACACATCTACTAGAGTATCTTTAAATAAACTTATGGCCAAAAATAATCCAACAATATGGCAAAGGTTTGTAGCTTTTTGGCATAATTTATTAGATAAATTCCGTGCCCTTTGTTCTATACCTTTAGGTCTTGATAAAGAACAAGGCAAGAATATGAATATTGCTATGGAAAAACTTGTTACATCAATAAAAAATAAAGATGGCCAACTTTTATTTAAACGTACAAAAAATGGTTTAGTCTTTGCTAATAATAATGAAACGGTATTAAATAATAAAGAATTTAAGATAAAACCAGCATCTATAGAAGTATATTCGTCTCAAAAAGAAAAATTGTCATCTAGTAAAAGTAATGGATTTTTAGATAAGATGAAATTGTATTGGAATGGTAGAAAATCGACAGCAAAACCAATACAGATAAAACAAGCTTTGGAACTGATCAGCGGATATACATTTGAAATGGGGAGAATACAAACAAAGGACGATGTAGTTACCAATCATGTGGCCAAAATTATCAGGACGAAGAAAGCATTTGATTATCCTGCAATGTTAGAAGCAGTATCACCTATTCTGGCGGAAAAATTAGGCTTTAAAAATGATATGGCTATGCAACAATATATTGCTAATTATATTTTTGATGTGGCTTCAGCTAGAAATGATGAAGCAAATTATCATAAATTAGTAGCAGCAATTAATAATCAACAAATGATGAGTGAATTTAATCATTTACAAAGTTTATTTAGTGATTTAAAATCAATGTCTGCTCGTGATAAACTTAGAGAAAATCGTGTCAGTGATGACAATATGCCTAAATCTGGATTAAAGAAATTATTACATGAAATGTATTTAAAAAATCATGACCAATGGGTTGATAGATATGGGCCAGTAAAAAGAATGGTAGATAAATTTGAGAAAGCTACAGGACAAAAGTTAGAAATAACTAATCCTTATAAACAATTTAGATTAGTTGCTGGAAGTACAGGTACAGGAATAGCTTTTATCGAAGGGAAAAAAGGTGTTGTAAATCAATCATTACAAGCCATTTTCCCTAATATTGATTTTAGCAATTTTAAATCGTTGCAAACAATTTTGATAGATAATGGTATAAATAAAGATAGTGAAAAACTAGAAGAATTGGCTGATTATTCATTGGCTATGTATTATAAAGATAATCCTAAAAATAAACCATCATTTATGAAAAATAAAGATTTAGATGAAGTTATTAATACTACTGATGATAATATAAAACAAGCACATAAAGAACTTATAGATTATCAATTTAAATTGTTTGAATTAATGACTGATGCAGGATTGATAAGTAGACAACAATTACGAGAGATGAGAATTACTCACAAAAATTATGTTCCTATGTATAAGTATTTTGATGAAAATGATAATTTACTATTTAGAAAGGAAATAACAAAAGAAGAAAATAATGATAGATTGACTGTTAACCCTATAGAAGGTGTAGTTGTTAATACTTATAAGACAATGCGTATAATAGCTAAAAATAAAGCTAAGTTATCTTTAACAACATTGGCAAATGATAAAATGATTGCTCCATATATAAAAATAGAACAAGTTGCAAACAAAGGTGAAGATGCTAAAACAACATTTTCAGTCATGATAAATGGCAAAAAGCAAACGTATAAAGCTGATAAAGACATAATCGATATGATGAGAGATTTAGATACTGAAACAGGCAGTAATTTTTTGAAGAAGATAATATATAAAATTTCTAGTATTATGCGTTCAGTATTTACGATTTCTAATCCTGAATTTGGTTTTTCAAACTTTTTTAGAGATTTAGCTTCAGTAACTTATTATAATAAATATTCTATGCGACCAATGGATATATGGCATGGCTTTTCATCATTCTTTCATAAGGATAAATATTATTGGGAATATATAGCTTCAGGTGCAGCCCAAACAGCTGCTGTATCAATGGATAGAAATTATACACAGGCAAGCTTAAATAAAATTTATAAACATAGCTGGAAATCTATGGCTAGATGGAAAAATCTACCACAGGATATATTAAATATATTTCAGTATATATCTGAAGCATCTGAAATGGGATTGCGTATTGCTCATTATCGTGCAGGTTTAAGAAAAATGAGTGTAGATAAATCTATAAATCGCCAAGATATTGCATATGATACAAGAGATATCATGGATTTTTCTCGTGGCGGAAAAGCTGGTAGAGAATTAAATAGATATGTCTTATTTGCCAATGCTTCTATTCAAGGTTGGTCTAAATTCTTTAGAGATGTAGAAAGCTATGGTCTAAAATATGGATTGGCTAAAGGTGGAGCCTTATTGACTTATAAGATAGCTAAATATGCAATATTTCCTGCATTGGCTCTATTTTTACTAAATAAAGATGATGATAAATATAAAGAAACTCCGCAATGGTTACGAGATACACATTGGATATTACCTCTTGGTGATAAGATTATACGTATTCCAAAGGCAATGGAGCCTTCTATTCTTATAATAAGCAGTCTAACGGAAAGAGCTTTAAATTATAGTTACAATAAAGATAAAGAAGCTTTTAATAATGTACATGTTTTGTTGTTTGACCAATTACCAGATATATTTCCAACACTTTTGAAACCTTTAATGGAGACAGCAGCTAATTATTCATTATTTAGAGAAGGCAATATAGTGCCTTTATCTAAACAAAACGATATGCCATATATGCAATATGATGAATATACTTCAGGTGTATCTAAGATGTTAGGTAAAAAATTAAATATTTCACCAATGAAGATGGATTATTTACTGTATGGTTATACTGGCAATTATGGTAGGGCGGCAACAAAAATGCTTGATGTGAGTGTTATACCTAAAGAGTATGCTCAAAAAAAATCATCTTATGATAATTTAGTATCTAAAGAAAATCTTTTAGCATGGCCATGGGAAGATGTTGTATTTTTACGTCGTTTTATGTATACACCATATAAAAATGCACGCAGTTTAACTCAATTTTATGAGGATTTTCATTATCAGCAAGCTTTATATAATGAATATAAAGATACTGGTATAAGACCTAAGGAATTTAATGAACGATATTATGAACGTTTAAAAGAAGCTCAAAAGAAAATGAGAGATATCAAAAAAATGCAACAAAAAATAATAGATAATACCACTCAATCGGCAAATGCAAGACAATCATCTTTAGATAATGTAAATAAGAAACGATTAGATATAGCTAGAAAAGCTTTGCAATATAAATAAAAAATAAAAGAGAGTCTATATAAGACTCTCTTAACTGGACTAAAACTTTTCGCCATTTTATCTAAATTTGTTGCCATTTTGTTGCCATTTTTATTTATTAATATATTTTTTTATATAAAATAAACTTAAAATAATATTTTTTTCATTAAGAAATACTTTATTTTACAATACTTGTGTTTATAATACTAAAAAAAATAGAAACAGTGCGTTCTGTGATTATTTCTATGACAGGTGCTGTAGCGATTTTCTATTTCGTGAATATCATTGCAAGTTTATTCGGTTTCCATATGATGCCAACAAGTGGTATTTTTGGTATAGCGATTGGCTTTATTATCGCAGGTGTAGCAGCATTTAATTTGCTTTTAGACTTTGATAATATTGAACAAGCTGTAGCTTATGGGGCTCCGAAGTACTACGAATACTTCTGTGCTTTTGGTTTACTCTTAACTCTTGTATGGCTCTATATCGAGATTTTAAGACTTTTACAGATGATTATGGCTATGTTTGGCAATGATGACTGATGAATAAAATGATTAAAGATTAATAAAAAAGCTATTTGAGATTATCCTAAAAAATGGATATATGCTCAAATAGCTTTTTTATTTGTTAATTATTAAATATGAAAGAATGTAAATACTAAAAATCCGATACAACTTGCAATAATACCTGCACAAGAAGGCATGAAATATCTTGTTCTAACTAAGCAATAAAAAAGGCTGATGGTGAAGATAGGAATGAAGATAAAAGGTATACACAAGCCTAAAACCATAGCTATGGTTTTGTTAGCTAGAGCAATTACAATTAGAGGTAAAATATTGAATAAATGTCTAAATTTTCTTAGCTTGAGACTATATTTATACATTAAGAAGATACCTAGTGGATAAAATAAAAGCCATGTAATGATGATAAATGAATCTTTTTTATAAAATTTATCTTGTTTTATATTAGCAAGATATAAATCTGTTTGTTCTTTGTGAGCATCACCGAAATTGATTAATTTTTTAGTTAAAAAGTTTGGTGCTTGTTTGTTAGAGTTCTCCATGATAATATTCATCTCTTTTCATAACTTTTTAGTAAATTTCATTGGAAGCTTAGCGTAATATTATTTAGATTAATAAAATAGAATATCACTGGAATTTAATAGAGAATGATTAATTGCAAATAATTTATATTTGATGATTTATCAACATTAATAATTAAAAATTTCTCTAAAAGATTAGCTTCTTGATTAGTACATTAGTTAGCTTGAAAATAATATGTTTAATTGTCATTTTAGTGAAATACTTCTTTAATTAATCTTTGTGGATATACACTCCTTTGAAATTTATTAATAGTTTTAAGAGATTTGTTAGAAAAAGGGATATTTGATTTGTTTTTATCTAAGTATAAACTAATGTACTATTTAAAGTATATTCGTTTTATTCTAATAATTCAATTAAATTTTCGAAAATGATTAATAAAAATAAAAAGACTTAGTTTACTAAATGAAAAACTAAGTCTTAATTAAAATTTTAATTGATTAAATTTAATATTTTATGGTTTACATACTTTGCAAGGTACATATCCATAGCTAAAAGCTTTTTCACGACTACTAAAATATATGGCATTACCAGGATTAATTTTTTTAGCCCAGCGACAATCTGTATAGTGAAATTTATTGCTTTGAGACGAACCAATATAAGTTGTAGCTGTTGCTATATTTAAGGTCATCAATAAAGTAACTAAAGTTAATAAAATAATGGCAGTTTTCTTTTTGGTTTGTTTAAACATAAAATACACATCCTTTATTATTTTTATTTTAATATATTGTATGTAGTGTATAAATATTATTAGAGAAAAAGATAGACAAATTAGCCTATCTTTTTCTTATTTTTTTATTATTGTACTCGTTTAAACATTTTTTCTAAATCGTAAGTACTGAATTTTATAATAGTTGGTCTGCCGTGTGGGCAAGTGTATGGTAAAGTTGTTTGTGCGAGTTCATTTAAGATTATCTTCATCTGTGTGATATTTAAGACATCGCCTGCTTTGATAGCTGCTTTGCAAGCTGTCATAGCTAAGCAGGAATGACGAATTTCTTGAGGAGTAGGTGTGTGCAACTGAGAAAGTGAAATTAAAATTTCACGGAAAATATCTTCACTTTCTTGTGGTTTTATATCAGCAGGAACTTCTTTTAAACGGATTTGATTTTGTCCTGCTAATTCTACGTTAAAGCCTAAATCATATAAAATTTGTTGATTTTCTTCAATTAGAGTTAATTCACTATTATTTACATCTAAAAATAAATGCATCAATAATGGTTGAACAGGAATTCGCTCAGTCTGTTTAGCAAATTTATCGTATAAAATGCGTTCATGTGCTGCATGTTGGTCAATGATGTACATTCCTCCATTAGGACCTTGAGCAACAATGAAGCAAGCATCAATTTGTCCAATTGGCGTTAGATTGACAGCTTCTTTTAATAGTTGAGTAGAATTTTGACAATCTGTTGAGTTTTCGCTAGATGAAATATTTATATCTGTTTGAAGATTTGTAGTGGTATTTGTTTGGTAATCTTGAACGGCGGTTTCTTGAATAGTATTGTTGTGATAATTAGATAAATTAGGGTGAAGCGCTTCTCTTGTTTGACGAAATTTATTTAAATCTGTTGTTAAAGGAGTTGTATTATTTTTTAATGGTGATATATGATTGATAGAATTTTGTTTAAATGAATTTGATGGAGTAGATGAATTGTCTTCAGGTAAATCCATATTGATTTGTTCCGGCACTGTTTTTTCAATATGCAATGCTTTATCTGTTACAGGAATAGCAAAATCACTTAAAGCTTGATTATCACTAGGTTTTACAGCTTCTAAAACAGCATGGTATATAGTCTTGAATAATAAGGATTCATCTTCAAATTTTATTTCCGCTTTTTGAGGATGTACATTGATATCAATAGTTCGTTTGTTGATTTCGATATTTAAAATAACAAATGGATATCCAGATTTTGGCAGTAATGAATGGTAAGCATTGTCGATTGCTTTGGAAATAATTCTACTATTGACTACGCGACCATTGATGACGAATGTTTGCCAAGAGCGAGAACTGCGGATAATAGCAGGTTTAGAGATGAAGCCTGTTACTTTGATATCGTCAGTTATCGCTTCGATGGGCAATAATTCTTCGCTGACTTTAGCACCATAGATACATTCAATAGCATCATATAGAGAGCCATTACCTGGGGTAGTGATAGCTATTTTATTATTATTAATCAATTTAAAAGCAATATTAGGTTTAGATAAAGCTAATTTTATGATAAAATCATTTATTTTATTTGCTTCTGTGGTAGTGGTTTTGAGAAATTTTTTACGAGCAGGTACATTGAAAAATAAATCTTCTACTTTGATAGTAGTACCGATATTACAGCCCATATCTTCAATTTCATCAATGCGACCACCTGTTAATTTTATAGTAGTGCCTAAATCATCTTGTGGGCGACGTGTAATCAAGTTAAATCTTGATACAGCAGCGATAGATGGCAAGGCTTCACCACGGAAACCTAGAGTATCTATGGACATCAAATCATCTACTTGTTTGATTTTACTAGTAGCATGACGCAAGATAGCTAGTCTAGCATTTTGATTATCCATGCCATCGCCATTATCTGTAACGCGCATAAAAGATGTTCCACCAGCTAAGATTTCTACTTCGATTTTATCCGCATGAGCATCTATGGAATTTTCTACAAGTTCTTTGATTACAGAAGCTGGTCGCTCGACAACTTCACCAGCTGCTATTTTATCGACAGTGATATCATCTAAAATATGAATAGAAGTCATAATATCACTCCTCTTGTTTTGCCTGTTGTTGTAATTCGTATAATTTATTCATAGCATCAAGTGGTGTCATACTCATTAAATCTAATTCTTTTAATTGAGTGCTTATACTTACGCCGAATAAAGTTGGCATTTCTGCTACTTGCATGAATTTCAATTTTTTAGTTGGACTAGTAGTTAAAGTTGGTATTTTTTCTTGATAATCAGCTGTTTCAGTATCTTCTTGATTATCTTGAAGATAATTTATTTCTGAAGTAGTGTCATTTGTGATAGCTGTATCTTGTTTTAGTGTAGTATTTATATTGTTTTCGTCAGAAATATCTTTAGAAATAATAGTTTTTTCTTTAGTCGGAGCTGTATTTTCTAAATCAATGAGAATTGTTTCCGCACGTTTGACAACTTCTTGAGGTAATCCAGCTAATTTAGCAACATGAATACCATATGATTTATCAGCACTACCACGAATAATGCGACGTAAGAAGGTTACATCAGAGCCTTTTTCTTTTACGGCGATACAGTAATTTTTTACATGAACATCATCTTCTAAGTCAGTTAGTTCATGGTAATGCGTAGCAAATAAAGTTTTAGCTCCGATATGGTCGCGTATATGTTCAATAACAGCACGAGCAATACTCATACCATCGTACGTGCTTGTACCGCGTCCAATTTCATCTAAAATGACAAGACTTTTATTTGTAGCATATTTTAGAATATGAGATACTTCATTCATTTCTACCATGAAAGTACTTTGTCCACTGACTAAATCGTCGCTAGCACCTATACGTGTAAAAATTTTATCCACAGGGGAAATTGAAGCTTCACGAGCAGGTATGAAAGAACCTACTTGCGTCATCAATGTGAGTAGAGCAGATTGTCGCATATATGTTGATTTACCAGCCATATTAGGGCCAGTGATAATCATGATTTCATTTTGAGCATTATCTAAATGAGTGTCATTTGGCACGAATAAATCTCGATTTAAAATGCGTTCAACAAGAGGATGTCTTCCATCTTTGATATAGATAGTGCCATCATCTAATAATTTTGGACGAATGTAATTATATTCATCACCTGCTTGAGCTAAGCTTACTAAAACGTCTAAAATAGCTATTTCATGAGCAGTATTTTGAATAGAGCTTATTTTCGTTTTTAAGATATCGCGAAGCTCTGTAAAGAGATTATATTCTAATTGAACAATTTTTTCTTGTGCACCGAGAATTTTAGTTTCAAATTCTTTGAGTTCTGGTGTGATATAACGTTCAGCATTGGCTAAAGTCTGCTTACGAATATAATTTTCAGGAACCATTTCTGTGGAACTATGGCGGACTTCGATATAATAGCCAAATACTTTGTTATAGCCGATTTTTAAGGATTTGATACCAGTTTTATTTTTTTCGTCTTCTTCCATTTGCTGTAAAAGACGTTTGCTGTTTTTAGCGATATTGCGGTATTCATCTAATTCTTGATTGTAGCCATCTTTGATGAAGCCACCTTCACGGATAGAGAAACTAGGCTCTTCAACGATTGCCTTATCGATTAAAACTACTAAATCATTATAGGTAGAAATCTTTTGATGAATGTTTGCTAATAATTTAGCAGTGGCTTTAGCTAAGGATTTTTTTATAGCAGGCAATACATATAATGAAGATTTTAGGGCATTCATATCGCGAGCATTTGCTGTGCCGACTTCCATACGAGTCAATAATCTTTCAAAATCATAGATTTCTTTTAATTGTTCACGAAGATTATTACGCAAGGAAAAATCAGATACAAGATTAGCTACAGCATCTAAGCGGTCATTTATCTTTTTAGGGCTAAGTAATGGATATTCTAGCCATTTACGTAAAAGACGGCTACCCATAGCTGTTTTGGTGAAGTCTAAAACATCATATAATGTATCTTTTTTGCCACCATCGCGAAGATTGCGAGTTATTTCTAAGTTGCGCAAAGTATAGGTATCGATAAATAGAGATTTTGAAGAGTCTAAATAAGTTAATTTATTCAGATGAGTTAAATCTGTTTTTACTGTTTCATGTAAATATTCAAGTAAAGTAGCAATTGCCTTGTGAGCGATTTTATTATCTGGGCGATTATGCACATCAAAATGTTGTAGCATTAGGTCTTCGATTTGTGATGTGATTTCAGTTAATTCATTAACTAAGCAATTATTTAAACGGAGAGATAAGAAATTTTTTAATTCACATTCATAAGAAAAAGGCTTAATTAATAATAATTCTGGCATCATCAAGCGATAAAGTTCGTCAAATAATAATTGGCAACGATCAGGGCCATCATAAATACTATAGAAGCATTCTCCAGTGGAGATATCAGCACCAGCTAAATAAATAGCATGATTTTCTTCATAGATTAAAGCTATATAATTGTTTTTACTGCTAGTTAAGGCTGATTCGTTCATCACTGTACCAGGAGTGATGATTTTGATGACTTCACGTTTTGTAAGTCCCTTTGCTTTAGGGTCACCGATTTGTTCACAGATAGCTACTTTATAGCCTTTATTTACTAATTTATTGATATAAGATTCAGCAGCATGATAAGGCACTCCACACATAGGAATGCCATCACCTGCTGTACTTCTTTTAGTTAAAGTGAGTTCTAATTCTTTGGAAACGAGTATAGCATCGTCCAAAAACATTTCATAAAAATCACCTAAACGAAAGAATAATATTTGGTCTGGGTGTGCATTTTTTACAGCTTGATACTGTTGCATCATTGGAGTGAGTTTCAAAATTTACGCCTCCAATTCACCTTTTAATACCCATGTCTGTGGATGTGTGATTTTTACTTTAACTAAATCGCCGATTTGTTCATCTTTATGTTCCCAAAGCACAATTTTATTTGTACGAGTATGACCAGTATAAACATTTGGTTCAGTTTTACTAGGGCCTTCAACCATTACTTCTACTGTTTTATTTAATAAAGATTGATTTATTTCTAAGCTGATTTCATTTTGAGCGTCCATTAATTTATGAAGACGTTCTTTTTTGAGTTCTTGAGGAACTTGATTTTCCATAGTAGCTGCTGGTGTACCAGAACGTTTGGAATATAAGAATGTATAAGCTGCGTCATAGCGAATTTCTTTTAAGAATTCAAGCATTTGAGCGAAATCTTCATCTGTTTCTCCAGGGAAACCTACGATTAAATCAGTAGTGAAACTAGCTTCAGGGAATTGACTGCGGATTTTAGATACAAGTTCTTTATAATAAGCTGTAGTATAACCGCGGTTCATAGCTTTGAGCATTTTGTCAGTACCATATTGAACTGGTAAATGGAAATGTTCGCAGATATGCTTGCTATTTTTTATAGTTTCGATAACTTTATCTGTTAAATCACGAGGGTGAGAAGTCATATAGCGAATACGTTCAATGCCTTTGATTTTATCTACCATCGCAAGTAAATCAGCAAAGTCAGCATCATCTCTATCTTTTCCGTAGGAATTAACATTTTGACCGAGCAAAGTAACTTCTTTTACACCATTTTGAGCAAGTTTTGTTATTTCTGCAACGATTTCTTGTGGTGCACGACTGCGTTCACGACCGCGAACGTAAGGAACGATACAATAAGTACAGAAATTATTGCAACCATACATAATAGGAACGAAAGCAAATAAAGAATTATTTTCTGCTGGCTCTATATTTGGTGGCATATCATAATCGCCAGCTAATTTGACAATATGACCACGAGAAGCAAAAATTTCTTCTAATACAGCAGGTAAATCATACATTTTATTTGTGCCGAGGACAAAATCTACATGAGAAGCTTTTTTGAAGATAGCATCACCATCTTTTTGTGCCATACAACCAGTGATACCTAAGATTAAATCTGGTTTTTGTTGTTTTAAATGTTTGATTTCGCCAATTTTGCCGTAAATTTTCTTTTCGGCACTTTCACGAACACAGCAAGTATTGATGATGATAATATCAGCGTCTTCTAATTTTTCGGCAGGTTTATAGCCCATGCGTTCTAACTGACCTGCGAAACGTTCACCATCGGAAAAATTCATCTGACAGCCATAAGGTAAAATTTTATATAATAATTGTTTATGATTTAACAAAAGATACATCCTTTCTAAAAATAAATTGAATTGTAATTAAATAACTAAGATAAGAATAGCCACCAGCTAATTAATACTGGTGGCTATATCCACAATAAAATAATTATATCATTTTCTAAAATGGACTTCAATACTTAGTGATTTTTAAGACGGCAAGTATAATTTTGCAGATAAGATGTATTAGTATGATGAACTTTAACATGGATTTTTATTTTAGATTTTTGATGAATGAAAAAAATGATTTTAATTTTTGTGTTAAAATCTTGATTTTGTTACGAAAAATAAAATTTAAAATACAAATGTATATTATAAAAAGAAAAAATATAGAGTATTTATTATATTGCGTATATCATTGACAATATGAATAACTTTGGTATAATTATACGATAAAGATATAAGATAAATGCAATTAATTAATAAAACTTAAAAGAGGAGTGGTCGATAGATGAAGAAAAATATGAAAAAAGATATTTTAGTTATGGGTTTTGCGATGTTTGCCATCTTTTTTGGTTCAGGTAATTTGATTTTTCCACCGATTATAGGTTTAGTATCAGGTGAACAAGTTGGCTGGGCAATTATCGGTTTAGCACTTACAGGAATTTTATTTCCTATGATGGCTTTAGCTTCTGTAGGTAATGTAGGATATAATTTGCAAGATATGATGAAACATATCAATAGTTGGTGGCATTATTTATATATGGGACTTGGTTTATTAGTTGTTATTTTTGGTACTATACCTAGATGTGGCGGTGTAGCTTTTGAGTCTGGTATGCAAGGCATTTTTGGTGAATTACCATTCATGGCGAGAATTATTTTTCTAGCTATATTTTTTGCAATATCATATTATTTTGCTATGAACCGTTCCACTGTTATTGATAAAGTAGGCAATTATTTGACACCAGCTTTACTTATTACTTTATTGGCAATTGTTGTATTAGCCATTGTAAATCCTATCGATACATTACATAGTAGCTCTATTTCTACAGCCAAAGAGTCATTTTTGAATGGATTTTTTACAGGATATAATACAGGTGATGTAGGTACAGGTATTATTTGTGCAGGTATGTTTATCACTGCTTTTCGTGAAAAAGGTTATTGCAATAAACAAGAATATAATAAAATGATGCTCGGTATTATCTTAGTAGGTTTTACTTTATTATTTGTTGTCTATGCTGGCTTAGCATATTTAGGAGCTCAAGGTGTAAATTATTATAGTTTAGATGTAAATGCTACATTTTTACTCACTGATTTAGTGAAAAATTTAGCAGGTTATGAAGGTAGTTTTATTTTAGCTGTTGCTGTTATTTTGGCTTGTTTGACTACTGCTATAGGTATGATTGCTACTGCTGGTCAATGGGTGGAAGCATGGTTTAAAGGCAAAATTTCCTATAAACAAGCTTCTTTGATGATTACTATTGCTATTTTTATGATTTCTTGTCTTGGTGTTAGCAATGTGCTTAAAATATCTGGCCCTATTTTTATGATTTTATTCCCAATGTCAGTAGTATTGACTTTCTTAGGTTTAGGTAAAAAATGGGTACCAAACGATGGTGCATGGAAAGGTGCTGTTTGGGTAGCTTTTATTATGTCATTATTTGATGCTTTAAATTTAGCAGTGATGACAGGATTAGTGAATATAGATATTTCTGGCTTAATGAATATCATCAATCAAATTCCATTAGCTAAACAAGGCTTTGCATGGCTTATTCCTACAATTTTAGGTTATGTCATAGGTGCTGTTGTTTATAAATTTAAGAAAAAAGAAAGTATTGCTTATGAAGTTTGGGACAATTAATTTTAATTAGTATTTGGAGTATATTTTATGGAAGAAAATAATTTTATTTATGAGAATGGAAAAATTTTCACATCAGATGAAGATAATCTTCATGCTGGTAGTATGATTGTGGAAAATGGATATATAAAATGGATAGGAAAAAAAGAAGATAGACCAACTTGTGATTTTCCAATAATAGATTTAAATAATGCTTGCATATTGCCAGGATTTGTAGATGCACATATGCATCCTGTAATGCTGGCTGACTTTAGCAAAGAAATATCAGCATTACCTCCAAAAGTGAATTCTATAAAAGACTTGATTGCAGAAATAAAAACAAAAGCTCAACAGTTGAGAAAGGACAATAAGAATGAATGGATTTTGGGCTGGGGTTATGATGAAGGGAAATTCGCTGAAAAACGTTCTATAACTCGTTGGGATTTAGATGAAGGAACAGAAGATTTTCCTGTGGCAATCATTCGCACTTGTGGTCATATAAGATGTGTAAATAGTAAAGCATTAGCTCTAGCAGGAATAGATAAGAATACGAAAGACCCAGAAGGTGGGCAAATTGAACGTGATGAATTTGGCGAGCCTACAGGTGTTTTAAAAGAAAATGCGAGAAATTTAGTTTTGCCTTATATACCTGAATTAAATGAAGCTGAAAAGGTGCAGAATTTAGTAGATTTAGGGGACTTATTGATTTCACAAGGTATAGTGGCTGTTTGTGATATGGGTAATTTGGATAAATCCGATAATTATACTTATTATAGAGAAGCAATAGCAAAAGGTTTTAAGCAAGAAGTTTCTATGTATTATATGTGGGATTTCTTTATGCATGACAAAGATTTTGCTATTAGCAAGGAAAAACAAAATAATGATAATCAAGTATTTGTTGCTGGATTGAAATTAATTGGTGATGGTAGTGTATCTGGTAAAACTGCATGGATGGATAAGCCTTATTTAAATAGCAATAGTTGCGGTATAAGTGTATGTTCTGATGAACAATTGGAGACTGCAATTGATTTTTGTAAGCGAAATAAATGTCAATTATCCGTACATGCTATGGGAACAAATGCCATAAAACGCGTGGTGGATAGAGTTTATGCAGAAAAAGATTGGCTCAATCAAGATAGACCATATGTAAGAGTTGAACATATTACTTTACCTAGTCAAGATAGCATTAATAAAGCCGTAGAAAAGAATATTGGCTTTGTAACACAACCTATTTTTCTTTATGCAGAAATAGAAAGTTATCTACAAAATTTGGGCGAAGATATCATGAAAGAATGTTATCCGATAAAATCTTTATTAGAGCAAAAAGTAAATCTATGTTTTTCCACTGATGCACCAGCTACATCATGGGCAGTGCCTTCTGATCCTTTTGTTTGTATCAAAGGGGCTGTTACGAGAAAAGCATATGATAATACAGATTGTGGTGATGATCAAATCATAGATATGAAAACTGCGATAATTTTATATACAAAAAAATCGGCACAAATGGCAGGTTTTAAAAATCTTGGTCAATTGAAAACAGGATATAAAGCAAATTTCATAACACTTGATAGAGATATTTTTGCCATAAATCCTCAAGATGTTGATAAGGTAAAAGTTAATAAAACTTATATTAATGGCAAATGTGTTTTTGCTAGATAAGCTGAAAATATTAAATAATATTTAATAAATATGAGAAAATAAGAGAGAATTCTATAATATTATGGAATTCTTTTTTATTTATATTGATGTATTTGTAAAAATCAGATTATTTTTATTTAAAGAGTAGAAAATAAATACAGCTTGCTATATAATATTAAGGAATATAACTTTTATTTTTGTAAAAAGAAATGAAGTATATTAATAATAGAGAGGGATTTATAATATTTTTGTTATAAATTTGAAAGGAAGTTCTTTATGAATTCAAAAAATGAAAATTTAGCCATGTTATGTGATTTTTATGAATTTACAATGGGAAATGGCTATCTAAAAAATAATTTACATAAAAAAAATGTGTATTTTGATGTATTTTTCCGTAATATTCCTGATGATGGTGGTTTTGCTATAGCAGCTGGCTTACAACAAGTAATAGAATATATAAAAGACTTACATTTTGATAAAGAAGATATTGAATATTTTCGTTCTAAAAATATGTTCAGTGAAGATTTCTTAGAATATCTAGCTGATTTTAAATTTACAGGGGATATTTATGCTGTTCCTGAAGGAACTTGTATTTTCCCTCGTGAACCAATTATGACTATTAAAGCTCCTGCTATTGAAGCACAGATTTTAGAAACTTTTATTTTATTGACTTTAAATCATCAATCTCTTATCGCTACAAAAGCAAATCGTATAGTAAGAGCTGCTCAAGGTAGACCTGTGTTAGAATTTGGTTCTCGTCGCGCTCAAGGTGCAGATGGTGCGGTAAAAGGTGCTAGAGCTGCATATATTGGCGGTTGTGCTGGAACAGCTTGTACACTTACTGATGAACTTTATCAAGTGCCAGCTAGTGGTACTATGGCTCATGCTTGGGTACAGATGTTTGATTCTGAATATGAAGCATTTAAAGCTTATTGTGAAATTTATCCTCATAATGCAGTGTTATTAGTAGATACTTATAATACTTTAAAAAGTGGTGTACCAAATGCTATTCGCGTATTCAAAGAAATGCTTGTGCCACAAGGTATTACTAATTTTGCAATTCGTTTAGACTCTGGGGACATTTCTTATTTATCTAAACAAGCTAGAAAAATGCTTGATGAAGCAGGTCTTACAAATTGTAAAATCGTAGCATCTAATGCTTTAGACGAACATTTAATCCGTGATTTATTAATGCAAGGTGCTAAAGTAGATGTATTTGGTGTAGGTGAAAGAATGATTACTTCAAAATCTGCACCTGTGTTTGGCGGTGTATATAAATTAGTAGCTATTGAAAATGAAAATGGTGAAATTACACCAAAAATTAAACTCAGCGAAAATATTTCTAAAATAACAAATCCACATTTCAAAAAAGTATATCGTTTGTATGATAAAGAAACAGGTAAAGCTATCGCTGATGAACTTTGCTTATATGATGAAACAATTGATACAACAAAAGAACATACTATTTTTGATCCAAATGCTACATGGAAACAAAAAACTCTCACTAATTTCACTGCTAGAGAATTGCAAGTTCCTATCTTCAAAAATGGTGAATGTGTATATGAAAGCCCATCTATAGAAGAAATAAAAGCATATTGTCAAAAAGAAGTGGAAACTTTATGGGATGAAGTAAAACGCTTTGAAAATCCACATCGTTATTATGTAGATTTATCTCAAAAATTATGGGATATAAAAAAAGAATTATGCGTTAAAAATGCAATGAAAAGCAAATAATATAAATAAGATATGTTCATTTCTTTGATGGCAAAGAAACGAACTCAAATCACAATAAATTGTATAACATATTTCTAAAGTGCTGAAGCACTAAGAACTATGTTAAAAACCACCGCAGATAAATTTTTAGTTTTGAAAATAATTATTGCTTCATACAACGCTTAGAAACTCGCTACGCTCAAACATTCAGACTAAAACCGTATTCAGCAATAATTATTTTCAATAACCTACGGTTACCACTAAAATTTATAATGCGGAAGTAGTTTGGTATTATAATGAATTAAAAATGTAGTCGTAATTTTATTTTTGCCAATAGCTTTCAGCTACTGTAAAAGTCTGCTAATGCGGGAATAGTTAGGTGTTATTGATATTTAACAAAGTTATTTTCAATAATCTATGTTTACCACTAAATTTATAATGGGGAAGTAGTTTAGTGTTGTATTTTTGTAGTGTGTAAATTAAAGGCTAGAGTATAGTTTACTCTAGCCTTTTTGTTATTTTATGGGGTTGGATATGAGGTAATGGGGTTTTGTTCTGATGATGAAAGATGGAGTGGGGTTGTAATGTAGGTATAGTTGGTGGTTGTAGTAGTTAAATTCTAGGATATCAATGAAAATGCCTTGATTGTAAACTAATTTTAAATTTAGTTTGTTATTTTGCCAGCCATAGTTGGCGTAAGGGTTTTCATAGAAAATAGTTGTACAGGAATCAAAGTTATCATTTTCGGAATTAGTATTATTATTTTTCCAAGTGTTTAGTTTAGCTAATAAATTATATTTTTTAGTGCTTAAAGTGATATTAATTCTGATGCAATCAGGGGCAATTTGGGAGAAAGAAATAGAATTTAAATTTAGAGGATTGTGAGAGAACTTAAATTCTTGTTGAAAGATTTCGGGAGTAATGGAATTGTCATTAGGTAAATATGGTAAATGAAGCTTAGAAAGATAGTTATTTAAAGATGATAAATCTTGAGTAGAGGATTTATTATCTTTTTTTATTTGGTCTAAAAATTTCCATGTAGCAGATAAAATAGCTTGTTTTTGTTCGTTTTCAGCATTGCTAGTTATAGCTATGACCATATTTTCTTTGGGCAAGATAATGCAATATTGCCCGAAAAGACCAGCACAACGAAAGGCTTTTTCAGGTTGGCATTTCCAAAAATAATAGCCGTAGCCTAATTTGCTATCTGGAAAAACTTTATCATCTGTATTTATATATACTGTGAGTAATTTTTCAATATATTCTGGGGCTAGTAATTGTTTATTATTCCATGAGCCTTTATTGAGTATAAATTGACCAAATTTAGCTAAATCTTCTGTGGTCAAACTTAAACCCCATGAGCCTTTATCGTAGTTTTGAGTATTTTTTTCCCAACTTATATTAGTTATATTTAAATGAGAAAAGAGTTTTTCTTGTAGATAAGTCAAAAGATTTTTGCCAGTTAATTCTTGAATGATGGCACTACATAAAAATGGGCAACGATTATTATAAAAGAAGGAAGTGCCAGGCTTTGTCTGTAATTTTAAAGAAAATGCTTCACTAATCCAATCGTCTTTTAAGTAAAAATCTTGAATTTCTTTGTCGATGAAGCCATAAGTCATGGATAATAAATGATGTATGGTGATGCTTTTAATATCTTCAGTAGGTTCAAAATTTAATTTGTGTTTTAAAAGTGAATAAATTGTGGTATCTAATGTAAATAATTTATCTTGGAGAGCAAACATCATGGTAACTGCTGTAAAGGATTTGCTCACAGAAAATAAAATCTGTTTTTCATGTTCATTATAAGGGGCAATATGAACTTTGGAGAGCAATTTATTATCTTTATAGATTACAAGTGAATGTAAGTTTAGATTAGTTAAGGTATCAACATATTGAAAAAAATAAGAAGGTGAGATACCTTCTTGTAAAAAATTATTGTTTATCATATATATTCCTCGATTAATAAAATAAATTTTTGCGTAAACGAACAGCAACATAGCTGGCAATTAAAGTTTTGATGATATCACCAGGAATGAAAGGTAAAGCACCAATGGTTATGCCTTCTAAAATGGAAAGTTTCATAATGAAGCAAAGCATAGCTACACCAAAAATATAAGTGATAGGAATGACAGCAAGTCCTGCTAGAAAGAAGTTTTTGAAGGAGTTTTTATTTCCTTTTAGATAACTAGCGATAGGATAACTGACGATAAAGCCCCAAAGATAACCACCAGTTGGGGAAAATAAACAGTTGAAACCGCCTGCACCACCAGAAAATACAGGAAGACCGATAGCACCGATTAGCGTATAGACAATCATGATGATTAGTGTTTCTTTTGGTGTGGATAAAAATGCTGATAATAACATAGCTAAAGTAAGACAAGTAAACGGAACAGCAGTGATAGGGAAAGATATGTAAGCTGATATGCAGATGATAGCTACGCAAACAGCCATTTTTGATAGGGTTTTTGTTGTTAATGATGATGATGACATAAAATTATCTCCTCATAAATAAATTTAAAATCTCTTTGTTATGATTATAAAAAAATAAAATGAAGTAGTCAACTTATGATAAAATAAAGGTTTACCTTTTGTGATAAAAAAATCAGCATCTTTAAAGGTTTAATATAAATAGTATCTTTAAAGGTGCTGATTAATTGTTTTATTTTTTAGATTTATAAATTATATATGAGATGTATATAATTCATTTAGTAATTTATGAACTTTTTTATAAATAATAGAAGCATTTGATGAAAGTTTATCTGAATTATAATCTTGATAAACAATATTATTTGGTTGATTATTTATAAATTGTAACATTTCTTGACCAATATATTGCAAAATAGGATAGTTATCTTGTTTTGATAAATTTTGATAAATCACTAATAAATCTTTAGATACATGACCATTTGTATCAATTAAATTATCATAAATTGTAGGATTAATTAATTTTGATATAGTAGTATTAAAATTAGCGTATATAAGCTCGTTCATTGGAAAATTAGGATAGTCTTTCAAAAATTTTTCATAAGCTATTGCACGCTCGTTTAATTCTTGAACATCAATAGTTAAAATTTCAGAAATGATAGTAGGTTGTATGGTTTCTTTTGCACATAGATTTAAATATTGGGTTGTAGCTTCATCTGTGTATAAAGAGTATTTTTCTAGATATTCTGGATAATCTATAGCGAAGAAATATGTTCCTTCTAAGTTTCTAAGACATAATCCTGAACGTAGCCATTTAGAAAGTTTATTTTTTATTTCGCCATTTGGTAAATTTTTGATAAATTTTTCTTTATCAGAACCACAAATTACAGCAGGATTTTCTATATCTTTGGGAATAGCAACTAATATAGTTGAACGAATTTCTTTGTAATTTTTGCCATATATAATCTGCTGATGGCGTTAACATTTTTTCAGAAGATAAAATTAAATTTTGCACCATTTGACCTGCTAATTCTGGAGAAGCTTGGGCTATATTTTGCTTTACAAATGAATGAAGTGTTTCATAATCTTGATCCATCATACAAATAAATTCTTGTTTTATCATCATAGAATCTTTATTGTTTTTAGATGTAGCTTCAGAGATAGATATATCTACAGTTAATCCAAATAATAAGATGAAGATAATAAAAATTTTTGATAAATAGATAGATTTTTTATGCATAGTAAACACCTCTTTTATTAGTATTTGTATATCTATATTATATCTTATTATATGTATTTTTTTATTTGATTATAAAAAAGTTTTTAATTACAATAGATTGTATAAAATCAACAATAGTATAGTAGGTGATTTCATGGAAATTATTGATAATATAAATAAAACTATGAAAGATGATTTGATAAAAGAAATAAAAAAGAATAGTAAAATATCTATAGCTTCAGCTTGTTTTTCTATATATGCTTATCAAGAATTAAAAAAGCAATTAGATAATATAGAACAATTAAGATTTATATTTACTTCACCAACTTTTATAAAGGAAAAAGTGGAAAAAGAAAAAAGAGAGTTTTATATACCTAGATTATCCAGAGAAAAAAGTTTATATGGAACAGAATTTGAAGTTAAGTTAAGAAATGAATTGACGCAAAAATCCATTGCAAAAGAATGTGCTGAATGGATAAAAGAGAAAGTCATATTTAAATCAAATACAACGAATGAGAATATGGCTGGTTTTATGAATATTGAAACTAAGGATAAAAAGATTACATATATGCCTATACAAGGTTTTACAACTGTAGATATTGGTTGTGAACGCGGTAATAATTTTTATAATATGATCAATAAAATAGATGCACCATATAGTGAAGCTTATTTGACTTTATTTGAGAATATTTGGCAAGACAAAGATAAATTACAAGATGTTACAGATATTGTAATTGATAGTATTTCTAATGCTTATAAAGAAAATCCTCCAGAATTAATTTATTTTATAACTTTATATAATGTATTTAGTGAATTTTTAGAGGATATATCTGAAGATATTTTGCCTAATGAAGCCACTGGTTTTAAAGATAGTAAGATATGGAATTTATTGTATGATTTCCAACAAGATGCGGTGTTGGCGATTATTAATAAATTGGAAAAATATAATGGCTGTATATTAGCAGATAGTGTAGGTTTAGGGAAAACTTTTACGGCATTAGCAGTTATAAAATATTATGAGAATAGAAATAAAAGTGTATTAGTACTTTGCCCTAAAAAATTAGCAGAAAATTGGAATACATATAAAGATAATTATATAAACAATCCTATTGCTGTAGATAGATTAAATTATGATGTGTTATTCCATACAGATTTATCAAGAAAACAAGGTTTTTCTAATGGTTTAGATTTAGATAGAATTAATTGGGGTAATTATGATTTGATAGTTATTGATGAAAGTCATAATTTTAGAAATGGTATGGGGACTCATGCTAATAATAATGAAAACCGCTATGCAAAATTGATGGATAAAGTAATTCGTGCAGGGGTAAAAACTAAAGTATTGATGTTGTCAGCAACACCTGTTAATAATCGTTTCATTGATTTAAAAAATCAATTAGCATTGGCATATGAAGGAAAAAGTGATTTATTAAATAAAAAATTAAAGACAACAAAAGGAATTGATGAGATTTTCAAAAAAGCACAAAAAGCTTTTAATGAATGGGTAAATTTAGAGCCAGAAAATAGAACTACACAAGTTTTATTGCGTATGTTAGATTTTGATTTCTTTGAAGTTCTAGATAGTGTTACTATAGCTCGTTCAAGAAAACATATTGAAAGATATTATAGTGCAGAAAAAATAGGCAAATTTCCTGAAAGATTAAAACCTATTTCAAAAAGACCTATGCTCACTGATTTGAAGGAAGCTATTAATTATAATGAAATATATGAACAAGTAATATCATTGAATTTGAGTATATATACTCCATCTGATTTTATATTAGATAGTAAAAAAGTAAATTATATAGATTTGACGCAGAAAAAAGGACTTACACAGCAAGGTCGTGAACAAGGTATTCGCCGTTTGATGAGTATAAATTTACTCAAAAGACTAGAAAGTTCAGTATACTCATTTGAAGTAACCTTGAATAGAATAAAAGATTTAATAAATGATACTATTAATAAAATAGATGAGTTCAAACAATCTGGACTAGGTGATATTGATGCTATGAATATGAATATGGATAGTGATTTTGATGCTGATGACCAAAATACAGATTTATTCACTGTAGGTAGGAAAGTAAAAATCAGTTTAGCTGATATGGATTATATAAGTTGGCGACATTATCTAAAAAAAGATGCTGAAACGTTGGATTTACTATCTTTAATGGTAGGAGATATTACAGCGGATCACGATATGAAATTGCAGTCATTATTAGAGTTGATATCAGAGAAGATAGAAAATCCTATAAATGAAAATAATAAAAAAATAATGATATTTTCGGCATTTGCAGATACTGCAATGTATTTGTATGAAGAAATAAGTCAGTATGTGAAAACAAAATATAATTTAGATGTAGCAGTAGTAACAGGTTCAATAGAGGGAAGAACTACAATAAAGAATTTCAAAGCTAGTTTAAATAATGTATTGACTTATTTTTCGCCTATATCTAAGGGAAAAGATATATTAATGCCTCAAAATAGCGATAATATTGATATATTGATTGCTACAGATTGTATTTCTGAAGGGCAAAATCTACAAGATTGTGATTATCTAATAAATTATGATATTCATTGGAACCCTGTGAGAATTATTCAACGTTTTGGACGTATTGACCGCATTGGTAGTAAAAATAAGGTTATTCAATTAGTTAATTTCTGGCCAGATTTATCTCTAGATGAATATATAAATTTAAAAGGTAGAGTAGAAACGAGAATGAGAATTTCGGTAATGACTTCTACTGGTGATGACGATTTAATTAATCCAGAAGAAAAAGGTGATTTGGAATATAGAAAAGCACAATTAAAGAAATTACAAGAAGAAGTAATAGATATTGAAGATATGTCAAATGGTATATCTATTATGGATTTGGGATTGAATGAATTTCGTTTAGATTTGTTAGAATATATAAAAACTCATGAGGATTTGGATAAAAAACCGTTTGGTATGCATGCTGTAGTGAATAAAAGTGATGATTTGCCAAATGGAGTAATTTTTGTATTAAAAAATCGCAACAATAATATAAATGAAGATAGTCTAAATCGTATTCATCCATTTTATATGGTTTATGTAAGTGAAGAAGGAGAGGTCGTTTGTGATTATCTAAATCCTAAAAAATTATTAGATACAATGAGACTTCTTTGTCGAGGAAAAGACAAACCAATTACTCATTTATGTAAGATTTTTAATGAGCAAACAAATGATGGTAAAAATATGCAAGAGGTATCTCAATTATTAGATGAAGCGATTAATTCTATTATTGATGTGAAAGAAGAAAGTGATATAGATAGTTTGTTTACAACTGGCGGAACGAGTGCTTTATTATCAACTATAAATGGTATAGATGATTTTGAATTAATTTGCTTTTTGGTGATAAAATGAGGTAGGTGTTAGTATATGCTTTTTCCAGAAAAAAACAGAGTTTAAAAAGAGAATACCAAAGCAAAAGTTTTATACAAATATGGAGATAACATCTAATTTAAAAAAGGCTTTTGTGGAGCAGATAAAGATAATTTATTGGCAAAATAAATTGACATCTACAACATTGAATATAGATAAAGGTAAATCTGTATTAGAAATTGAAGTCATAGAAATAAAATTAAATAGTAAAAATTTAGATAAGATGGTTTTGTCTAAAATAGATAAATGTATACCGTACCATATATTGTTTTTATTAGAGTATGAAGGAATGTATCAGGCTTTTATCAGCTATAAGGAGATAGAAAATGAGAAGATAAAAGTAAATAAATACTATCATACGCAATGGCTAGAAAAAGAAAATCTTCCATGTAAAATAGAAGGTTTGAATATGGATAGTGTATATGAAAATTTTATACGTCAAATTGCAGGGGCAGAATTGAATGTAGGTTCAGAGGAGAAGAAGAATTTAAAAGAAGATATTGAACAAGCAGAAGAAAAGAAACAGTTAGAAAAACAGATAAGTGCTTTGCAGGCAAAAATAAGAAAGACAAAACAATTTAATCGAAAAGTGGAATTGAATAATGAGTTAAAGAAATTAAAGAAAATGCTTGAAAAGTTTTAGTTAAAAAGATTTTATGCATATTTAAGAGAGTCAAAGAAAATTGGCTCTCTTATTTTATATAAGATAAAGTAATTGTTTATAAAGATATGTATATCTTTAATTTAGAGTGATAAAATATTCATGTGAATAATTTTTTTGTATGTTTTTTTGAAGGTGATTTTTTATGATAGGGAAGAATTTTGACTTTTGTACAATATGTAAGGAGATATAATAAAGAAAAAAACTGTTTCTAAAAGAGAAAACAGTTTTTTATAAATAGATAATAGAAGAGAAAAGCTGACCTACCACAATCAGAATAAATCCCAATTTTTATTATAACATATAAGATTATATATTTATTATAA
>OOAJ01000047.1_pt1 | contig 104029 bp, 110 predicted proteins | sample 1671241 | NCBI WGS metagenome assembly OOAJ01 (sample SAMN06348136, study PRJEB24527) | human gut metagenome | biome: human gut; feature: ankylosing spondylitis patient; material: feces | host: Homo sapiens | place: China | collected 2015-10
TTGCATAACAAAAGCGTAGCAGCTAAAAGCCACTACGCTTTCAAGTCTAACTTTTGGGGGTCACCACAATTTGCAAAGATGCTTATTTGTCGTTACTTAATTTTATACATTTCCGTCTGCCATATAGGTTTGAATTGCTGTTATGTCATTCACAGTAATGTAGCCGTCCTTGTCAAAGTCGGCGCATTTAATCTGATTTTTGGTGTAAACTTCCATTTCAACAAGGTACTTCTGAATAGATGTTGCGTCTGTAATGTCAATCTGACCGTCGCCCGTTACATCGCCGAGCATAAAATCGTCAAAGTCCTTACATTCGCCAAAGTATGTGAGCGTAGTTTTTTCGTTAGGTGTAGACGAAAGCGCAACATAAATTTTGCCGTCAATCACTCTCATTCCGTAGCCTTCCTTGTCGGAACTGATTTTGCCGAGTGAGTCGGTTTCGCCTGTCTTTGTATTGAGATAATAAACACTGCTTGGAGTGTTGTAGTATAGAACACCGTCTTTCATATCAAGTCCTGCAAAGCCGTCAAGCCAATAGCCGGTTTCGCTCGCTTTCCAATAATCGCCGATTGTTTTAACAACCTCTGCACTGTCAGCCTCTAAATTGTATTTTACAAGGCTTTTCTTGTATTTGCTGTTGTATGAATTTGAAATCGCATAGTAACTGCCGTCATCATCTATGCACATTTTAGTGTTAAATTCGTGGAAAAGACTTTTGTCATATTTTGAGTTGTCGGCACTGTATGAGCTTACATAGTCATAGTGCGGCTGTCTGTTGTTTGTAGCTATTGCAATTTCGTCATCGCTCAGCAGAAAATATGTGTGGCTTACAAGACCGTTGTTGTCGGGTACCGGATCATCCCATGTAATGTCAACATTATAGTAAGAGCCGTCAATACATACCTTATTCCACGCATGAACCATTGCCGAAGAATTTACAATGTCGCTGTCTATGCCCACAAGTGAGAGCAAATATGAATAAGCGGCGGTGTATCCCTCACAGGTTGACTCCTTATTTACAAGTGCATCGTATGCGTCACATGACCTTGTCGAAAATTCATCTCCGAGTCCGTACTCACATTCAAGCGCAATCTCATCGTGAAGTGTAAGCGCTTTTTGATAATCCGTCATATTGTTGCTTAGCTTTGCAAGATATTTTTTGCATTCGGCGTTAAATTTATCTGTCATCTGCTCGGTTGTACTTTCGTCATAGCGGTAAATCGGAATAACGGAATTTATATAGGTAATGCCGTCGGAGGATTTTTTGGTGGTCATATAGTAGTTGTTGTTGTCCACATAAAAGAAAAGCGGATTTTTCTTTAGAGCCACAGCGTAAGCGCTGCCGATATTATCGGTTTGAATTTTGTAGTTAAATATATTTATACTGCTTGCGTGATTTGCCAAGCCGTTGGCAATGGCATCACAAGCCTCGGCATTTTTATCATAAAAAGCTTTGTTATATGTAATAGTTCCTGTCTGATTTAAAGGTGTATCGGCAGGGGTAGATACCGCAGACGCAGAAACAGCGCTTGCGCCAAAAATGATTGTTCCCGTTAAAGCAAGTGCAAATGTCTTTTTAATAATATTAGCCTTTTTCATTATTTCACTCCCTAATTTGTTGTTTATAGCATTATAACATAGAAATAGCAACAATTCAATAATTATTTTGTAAAATATTAAAATTAAGTTCTTTTGCCTTGCTTGTCTGCATAGATATTAACAAAGCCAAGGAAAGGACGATTAAAATGACAAGTCTAAACAATGAGGGCAGGTTTGTGCTTGCTATTCGCTCACTCAGTCAGAATATTTATCAGAGAATTTTACCGCTTATGCCAAAATTTTGCGACACAGCTCAGGAGATACGATTGCGAGTAAACCGACCTGTCGCTATTGTTTGTCCCGACACTACATATTTTCTTACCGAAAAGGGCGGACTTACAAATGCCATACTTGACGGCGCAATGCTCACAGTCAGCCGAGGAGATCTGACCGACACCTTTCACAACATCTGCAACTACTCGGTGTATTCAAAGCAGAGCGAAATAGTAAACGGCTTTGTAACAATGCATGGCGGTCACAGGGCAGGCATTTGCGGAACGGCAATTTGCGAGGGCGACAGGATAATAAACATTCGTGACATTTCATCAATCAATATAAGAATAGCAAGAGAGCATAAGGAGTGCTCACGAAAAATTATAGACGCACTTAATCCCGATTTTGGCGGAGTGCTTATTTGCGGAGCGCCATGCTCAGGCAAAACAACGCTTTTGCGAGATATGGCGAGGATACTTTCGACCGAGTACGGCAAAAGAATATCGCTTATAGATGAAAGGGGAGAGCTTGCAGGTACTTCGTCGGGTATTCTCCAAAATGACATAGGCTTGTGCGATGTTTTCGACCTTTACGATAAGCCGAGCGGAATTATGCAGGCTATACGCAGTATGTCGCCCGATATCATAGTTTGTGACGAAATCGGTACGCAAAGGGATATTGACGCTATGGAGTATTCGGTAAATTCGGGTGTTTCCTTTATATCAACCTTGCATTGCTCAAGCATTGAGGAGCTTAGAAAGAAAGCAAATATCAAAAAGCTCCTTGCAGGCGGCGGCTTTAAAACACTTGTTTTTCTCGACAACAGAACAGCGGCGGGCAGGGTAATCAAGATTATAAAGGTCGGTGATGTGTTTGTTGATTAAAATAATCGGTTGTGCATTGCTTGTAACGGCAACCACATTAATCGGCATAAAAAAGTCGCAGAGATTATACAGGCGCAGAGATTTTATAAATGACTTCCTTGTGTTTCTCGACTCACTCGCCACTAATATTCGATACAGCGGTGACGAGCTTTCTGTAATTATTTCAAAGAGTGAAGATCCGTTCGGGAAAGCCGTATATGACTCTTACCGGAAAAGCGAGGGTTCGTTTTTTGAGAGGTGGAAAAAGGCAGTAATAAAAATTTCTGACGGATATTCACTAAAGCACGATGACAAACAGCTTTTGTGTTCGTTTGGCGAAAAACTCGGTATAACCGATGTTGAAGGACAGCTAAAGCACATTGAACTTTACAAAGGACTTGCAAAGGCGCACCTTGATGACAGCAAAAAAGACATAACCGAAAAGTCACGATTATATAAAACAATGGGATTTTTTGTCGGTGCGGCTGTCGCACTTATTGTAATCTGAAAGGATAGCTATGGATGTTGAACTTATTTTCAAAATAGCTGCAATCGGCATAATAGTTGCCGTATTGTGTCAGGTGCTGATACGCAGCGGCAGAGAGGAGCAGGCAATGCTCACTACACTTGCGGGACTTATAGTGGTGCTGACGCTGATTGTTACTCAGATAAGCACGCTATTTAACACAATAAAGCAGCTGTTTGGTTTTTAAAGAATATGAATATTATTACAATAGCCGCAGTGGCAGTCGTGGCGGCAATTTCGGCGGTGGCAATAAAAAAGCACAACGGCGAAACCGCACTTATGCTTTCGGTAGCTTGCGGAGTAATTTTGCTGATGGCGGTTATCTCCTTTGCAGGCACAATATTGCAGACCGTAAACCAAATTGCGGCGGCATCGGATATGAATATTGAGTATATAAAAATATTGCTCAAGGTAATAGGAATCTGTATTGTAACAGAGCTTGCCGTTAGCGTGTGCAAAGAATCGGGACAGCAGGCAATAGCGGCAAATGTTACGCTTGCAGGTAAAATACTGATTATGGCGGCGTCACTCCCTCTTTATACCGAAATTTTCAATACTGTGGCGTCACTTGTAAATAACTCCTAAAGGAGTGTTGATGTTGAAAAAAGCAGCGGTAATTTTTCTGGTGCTTGCAGTGTTTTTGTGTTTGTCACAGGTTACGGCTTTTGCGGCAGATTCACAAAGCGCCACGCAAAGTACAGCAAATGATATTAACAGAATTTACGATACCTCCGCTTTATATAACAGTCTGTCGGACGATGTAAAGCAGAGCCTTGAAAATATAGGAATAAACGGCATAGACGGTCAGCAGATTTCGCAAATTTCATTTACAGAGGTTGTAAACGAAATCGTCAAGCTCGCAGGTGAAAACAGCGCAGGCCCGCTCAAGGCTGTAATATCGCTTACGGCGCTCATACTTATATGCTCGCTTTTATCATCCTACAAAAATTCGATTTCAAGTGAACTTTCCTCCTCACTTGGCATAGCAGCCGTACTTTGTGCTACCTGTACGGCTGCACTTCCTGCAATTCAGGTTATTGCCGATATGTCGGCAGTTGTAAAAACAGCATCAGCCTTTATGCTTGCCTTTGTGCCCGTAATGGTTATGATAATGTCGAGTACGGGACACGCCGTAAGCGGTGCGTCATATTACGCCATGATGATAGGCGCAGGCGAGGGAGTGGGACAACTCAGCTCCAAGGTGATAGTGCCGTTTTTAAATATGTTTTTGGGTGTATCGGTTACGGCAAGCGTATGCCCCGAAACAAGGCTTTCGGGCATTTCTTCTGTAATTTCAAAGGCGGTAAAATGGATACTCGGCTTTGTTATGACGGTATTCACCGCCGTACTTTCATTTAAGCAGCTGATAACCGCCTCGGTTGACGATGTATCTACACGAGCAGTGCGTTTTACTCTCAATTCATTTATCCCGATAGTCGGCTCGGCGCTTTCCGATGCCTACAAAACAGTGCAGGAAAGTGTAAATTTGCTCAAATCGGGACTTGGAATTTTTGTGATTATATCTATTGCATTTGTATTTTTGCCCATTATTCTTAATAGCTTGTTGTGGATATTCACATTATCGGCAGGAAAACTTTTTGCAGATACCCTCGGCATAAATCAGGTGAAAAATTTGCTTGAGGGTGTGAGTACGGTGCTTTCCACCTTGCTTGCAATCGTGCTTTGCATTATGTCGGTTTATATAATTTCAACGGCGCTTGTGCTTTTGTTGGGAGGCGGTGGAGTATGAGCGGTATGACTTCCGCAACCGTTACGGTATGCGCAGGTGCGCTTATATGCAGCCTGCTCTCAGCCTTTGTGCCTGAGGGCACTACCAAAAAAACAGTTGCCCTTGTGATTGGCGCTTTTATGGTTTGCTGTCTTATTTCTCCCGTAACAAAGGCAATATCTTCAATTAAAATTGACACAAATATCATAGCTGAAGAGGAAAATAAAATTTCAACCTCAGATGAGGCATACGCAAACCTTGTGATAAAGCAGGCAGAGCAAAATCTTGAGCAGAGCCTAACCGATTTGCTGGAACAGAACGGCATAAAAATATCGGAGTGCAAAATAGTTCTCGCAAAAGCGCAGTCCGACAGCATAATTATAGGTGACATCAGCATATATATAAGCAAAGACTATAAAAATCAGAATGATAAAATCGGCTCGCTCGTTTTTAAAAGTTTCGGAGCGTATCCGAGAATTACTTTCATTTAAGGGTGCAGGCTATGGACGAAAAATCAAGCGGAATAAAAAAGCTGTTTGAAAGTGACAAAATAAGAAAAATTATAATAATCGTCGGCGCAATCGGAATAGCGCTGATTTTCGTTTCCTCGTTTACAGGCATCAATACGGGCGGTAAGGAGGAAACAGGCGGTTTTTCCGTTACCACTTACAGCACAGAGATTGAAAGCGATTTGCAAAAAATACTTTCGAGCATCAGCGGCTGCGGAGAAACCAAGGTGCTGCTCACCATAGAAAACTCGGTTGAGTATGTGTATCTTGAGGACAGCACCACCAAGACAAAAGAAATTCAGCCTGTTATACGAGGTGTGCTTGTTGTGTGCGAGGGCGGAGATGACCCCGTAGTTGCACAAACGGTCACTCAGGCGGTAACAAGGGCGCTGGATATTTCATCGGCAAAGGTATGTGTTACAAAACTAACAGAACGAAGGTAGAGGTATTATGAAAATTCAGAAAAAGCATATTGTAATGACAGCACTTGTACTTGCACTTGCCACAGCGGTTTACATAAACTATCAGATTTCGCAGGCAAAAAGTACATCGCCCGTAAAGGAGCTGGGCGCAGCCTCATATGTAAATGCCACCGTAGGACAAACGGCAACCTCAGACGAGGCAGTGGCTACAATGGCACTTTCAAAGGAACAGCAGGACTTTTTTGCCGCCGAGCGCACCAAACGGCAGAACACCCAAGACAAGGTGATTGATGATGCCGAAGAAATACTTGAGTCGGATTCAAGCGCAGATTCAGAGCTTACGGAGGCGCAGAAAAATGTGGAGAAAATAATCGGCTTTTTCACTACACAGGATACAATAGAAACCATAGTAAAGGCAAAGGGCTTTTCCGACTGCCTTTGCTGTATAACAGATATGGGCGTAACGGTAATTGTGCCGAAAAACGAGCTCAATGAAAACACAGTGCTTTCCGTATACGATGCGGTAACAACGCATTACGATATAGCAAGCGACGCAATATCCGTTGTAGGTGCGTGAAGTTAAATTTAAAGCTGTCAACCGATTTCTGTTTTGTGTGATATAAAAACTCGGCGACTGAAATTTTATGCTTTATTAAGTTAGCGGCATTGGTGTTAATATAGTTTACAATCAAAATTTTATGTGATATAATTATCCTAAATATCTAAATATATAGTAAAGTTGGGATAATATGTCTGAAGAGATAAATGTAACTGCTCAAAATGCAGAGGAAGAAACAGCACAGGAAACCGAAAACAAGGTTGCACAAATCAATCTCACACGCTCAGAACAGCGTGAGCAGGCGTTTATGCTTTTGTTTTCAAATTCATTTACAAACACATCCGTTGACAATATGGTGCAGGACAGCTCCGAGCTGTTTATGGGCGGAGTAAGCCCTGTTGCTCAGGCAGAGGTTGAGGGCATTATTTCTGTGAAGAGCGAGCTTGACGAGATTATTTCAGGCTACCTTAAAAAGGGTTGGACGCTTTCAAGAATTTCTAAGCCGTCACTTGCAATCCTTGAGCTTGCCGTTTATGAAATAAAGTATCTTGAAAATGTTCCAGCAAGCGTTGCCATTAACGAGGCTGTTGAGCTTGCAAAAAAATACACCATCGGCGAAAGCGGCTTTGTAAACGGTATTTTGGGTTCGTTTGTAAGAGATAACGGTGAAAAATAATGAGCCTTTTTCTCGGTATAGACACATCGAATTACACCACCTCGGTTGCGGTGTATAACAGCGAAAGCGGACAAATGCTGCAAAGAAAACAACTGTTGCCCGTAAAGCAGGGACAGCTCGGCTTGCGCCAAAGCGACGCAGTGTTTCACCACACTCAGCAGCTGCACACGCTTGTTGAAAATATCGCAAATGAAACCGATTTATCGGCAGTGTCGGCAGTCGGAGTATCAACCCGACCTCGACCTGTTGACGGCTCGTATATGCCATGCTTTACGGTTGGCGAAAATACGGCGAGAATTATATCGGCAGTAATAAAAAAGCCTCTCCTGACCTTTTCACATCAGGAGGGGCATATTGCCGCAGCGCTGTTTTCAGCCGAAAGAGATGACCTGTTTGACAAGGAATTTTTAGCCTTTCATGTAAGCGGCGGCACAACAGAGGCAGTGCTTGCCAAGGGCAGTACAAGCTCGTTTGCCGTACAAGAGGTTGCTAAAACCCTTGATTTAAACGCAGGACAGGCGGTTGACCGAGTAGGACTTATGCTCGGTCTGAAATTTCCATGCGGTCCTCAGCTTGAACAGCTCGCACTTGAGAATACCGAAAAATTCAAAGTGCGCCCCACCTTAAAGGGTGCGGATTGCTGTCTGAGCGGTCTTGAAAATCAGTGCAAAAAAATGCTTGATTGCGGCGAAAGCAAAGAGAAAATCGCAGCCTTTTGCCTTGCCTATATTCAGTCCACACTCGAAAAAATGACTGAAAAATTGCTTGAGCAGTATGGCAGTTTGCCTGTTGTGTTTGCAGGCGGAGTAATGTCAAACTCTATTATAAAAAATGCGCTTACCCGTAAATTCGGCGCAACCTTTGCAAAGCCGGAATATTCCTCCGACAACGCAGGCGGAATAGCGTATCTCGCATATAAAAAATTTACCGAAACACAATAATTGCTTGCCAACGCAAAAGAAAAGCCAAGTGGCAGGCAATATGAAATAAACTGTAAGCAGTTTGAGAGTATCAATTTTATATATCACCAAACAGGAGGTCAGGAAATGTATTCACCGCAAATTCAAAAGCCGAGAGTGCTTTCGGTTTCACAAATCAATTTCTATATAAAATCGCTCATCGAAAATGACGGAAAATTGCAGTTTGTGCTTGTAACGGGTGAAATTTCCAACCTTACCGTTCATCAGCGCAGCGGTCATATTTACCTCTCGCTGAAGGACAACAATTCGGTTATCAGCGCCGTTATGTTTGCAGGCAATGCAAGGCGGCTAAAGTTCCGCCCCGAAAACGGAATGAAAATAATTTGCCGAGGCAGAATTTCACTTTACGAGCCAAGCGGCAGGTATCAGCTCTACATTGAGGATATGCAGCCTGACGGTGTGGGTGCGCTTGCACTTGCGTTTGAACAGCTTAAATCTGACCTTGAAAAAAAGGGCCTTTTTGACCCTGCGCACAAAAAGCCGTTGCCAAAATTTCCAAAAACAATCGGAGTTATTACCTCGCCCACAGGTGCGGCGGTGCAGGATATTACCAATATTTTAAGACGAAGATTTCCGAGCGTTGACATTATACTTGCTCCCGTTTTGGTGCAGGGCGACAGTGCGCCAAAGCAGCTTGTAAACGCAGTAAATAAATTCAGCGAAAGCAAAATTGCCGATGTTATAATAATCGGCAGAGGCGGCGGCTCGGCTGAGGACTTGTGGGCATTTAACGATGAAGAGCTTGCGTATGCTGTTTATCATTGTAAGACTCCTGTTATTTCGGGTGTAGGCCACGAAACCGATTTTACAATTTGCGATTTTGTGGCAGATAAGCGAGCATCAACCCCATCGGCGGCGGCAGAGCTTGCCGTACCCGACAGGCAGGAGCTTATATCTTACTACAAAAAGCAAAGGCAGTACCTTGCCGCAACTCTTGAGCAAAAATTCAAAACGGCTCAGCTTAAACTTGAAAAACAGCAGAGAAGAATGTCTTTGTCATCGCCAAAGGTGAGGGCAGAGCAAACCGAAAGACAGCTTTTAGCTAAAGCCGAAAAAATTTCTCGGCTTATGAATGATAATATTTCTCAAAAAGAAAATAAACTTGTTTCCGCAAAAGCCAAACTTGACGGTCTAAATCCGCTTAATGTACTCGGCAGAGGATACGCAATAGCCGAAAAGGACGAAAAAATAATTACCTCGGCAAAACAGCTGAGCGGCGGAGATGAGTTTACAGTAATTTTGAGTGACGGAAAAATAAACGCAAAGGTATGCGGTGATTAACTATGGCTTTTACACATCTTCATAATCATACCGAATACAGCTTGCTTGACGGTGCAAGCAGGATAGAGCAGCTTGTTAAATCGGCTAAGCAAAAGGGACAAACCGCCCTTGCCATAACCGACCATGGCGTAATGTATGGTGTAATAGATTTTTATCGTGCCTGCAAAAAGCAGGGGATAAAGCCCGTTATCGGCTGCGAGGTTTATGTTGCTCCGCACTCACGATTTGACAAAACCTCAGCCTATGAAAAATACTATCATATGGTTCTGCTTTGTGAGAATAACGAGGGCTATCAAAATCTTATCAAGCTCGTGTCAAAGGGTTTTACCGAAGGATTTTATTCCAAACCGAGAATAGATGACGAGCTTTTAAAGCAATATAACAAGGGCCTTATCTGCCTTTCTGCCTGTCTTGCGGGTGAAATTCCGCAGGCTCTCCTTGATGGAAATTATGACGGCGCAAAGCAGAAGGCTCTTTTTTATCAGTCGATTTTCGGCAGAGAAAACTTTTTTATAGAACTGCAAGACCATGGCATTGAGGAACAAAAGAAAATCAATCCGCAGCTTATCTGCCTTGCAAGCGAAATCGGCGCTGAGCTTGTGGTTACAAACGACAGCCATTATATAGATAAAAAGGATAGCTTTACTCACAGCATTCTGCTTTGCATACAGACAAACCGCACTGTAAACGATGTGGACAGAATGGAGTTTCAGACAAGCGAATTTTACCTTAAAACAGAGGAAGAAATGCGTGCGCTGTTCCCAAATCTTCCGCAGGCGTATGATAACACGCAAAAAATTGCCGACCGCTGTAATGTAGAGTTTGAGTTTGGCATTCGCAAGCTGCCACGCTTTGATGTGCCAAACAACGAAGACCACTATGAGTATTTTCGCAGGAAATGCTATGAGGGACTTTACAGGCATTACGGACAAAATCCCGATAAGTCTTTGACGGACAGGCTGGAATACGAGCTTGCCACAATTTCAAAAATGGGTTTTGTTGATTATTACCTTATCGTAAACGATTTTGTGCAGTACGCAAAGAGCGAGAAAATTCCCGTAGGTCCCGGCAGAGGTTCGGGCGCAGGCTCACTTTGCGCCTACTGCATAGGAATTACGGCGGTAGATCCCATTAAGTACAATCTGCTTTTTGAAAGATTTTTAAATCCGGAAAGAGTAAGTATGCCCGACTTTGATGTTGACTTTTGCACAGAGCGCAGAGGAGAGGTAATCGACTATGTAGTGCGCAAATACGGCACAGACAGGGTAGCGCAGATAATTTCGTTCGGTACAATGGCGGCGAGGGGCGCAATTAGGGATGTGGGCAGAGTGCTTGCAATTCCGTATGCAACGGTGGATTCCGTAGCAAAACTTGTGCCGATGGAATTAAAAGTTACAATCGACTCGGCGCTTAAAACAAGTACGGAGCTGAGAAACCGTTACGAGGAGGACGAGCAGACAAAACAGCTGCTCGACATAGCAAGGAGCATTGAGGGTATGCCAAGACACGCCACAATGCATGCCGCAGGTGTGGTAATTACCGACAGACCTGTATCGGACTATGTTCCGCTTTCAAAAAATGACGATAATGTTGTAACGCAGTTCACAATGACCACACTTGAGGAGCTTGGACTTCTTAAAATGGACTTTCTCGGCTTGCGCAACCTCACTGTTATAGATTACGCAGACAAGCAGATTAAAAAAAATCACCCCGAATATGACCCCGATAATATAAACGATAAAGACGAAAAGGTTTTTGCAATGATTTCTCAGGGCAATACAGAGGGCGTCTTTCAGTTTGAAAGTCAGGGTATGAAAAATGTTCTCATGCGCCTTAAACCCGATTCAATCGAGGATTTGATAGCGGTGGTATCCCTTTACCGCCCAGGCCCAATGGACAGTATTCCTCGCTATATAGACTGCCGACACAACCCCTCGCACATAACCTATAAGCACCCGCTTTTAAAGCCAATTCTTGAGGTAACCTACGGCTGTATTGTGTATCAAGAGCAGGTTATGCAAATTCTCAGGGTGCTTGCAGGCTTTAGCCTTGGCAGAGCCGACATTGTGCGCCGAGCCATGAGCAAAAAGAAAGCCGAGGAAATGGCAAAGCAGAGGGAAATATTTTTGCATGGACTTACAGATGAAAGCGGCAAAATTATTGTAGACGGCTGTATTCGCCGTGGAATAGACGAAAAAATCGCAAATTCCATTTATGATGAAATAGAGAGCTTTGCGTCCTACGCTTTCAATAAATCTCACGCAGCGGCATATTCTATGATTTCGTACAAGACGGCATATTTAAAATGCCACTATCCGCACGAATATATGGCCGCCCTGCTTACAAGCGTGCTTGATAATCAGAACAAGCTCGCCTCATATATCGGCGAGTGTCAGCGCCTCGGCATCAGAGTTTTGCCTCCGAGCGTAAACGAAAGCGACCATGGCTTTACGGTAACGGGCAGCAATATCCGTTACGGCCTGCTCGCAATTAAAAACCTCGGAAGAGCTTTTATAGACGAGATTATAAAGGAACGCAGATTTAAGCCGTTTACAAGTCTGTATGATTTTTGTAAAAGACTTTGCGGCAAAAATATGAACAGTCGAGCCATTGAGAGCCTTATTAAATGCGGTGCGCTTGACGGGCTCGGAGCAAACCGCCGTCAGCTGCTTGCCATAAGCAAAACCGTACTTGACGATGTAGAGTATGAGTCACGCAAAAATCAAGGCGGACAGCTGTCGTTCTTTGACCTCGGCGATGATGATGTAAAGGCAACTTCAGAGCCGCAGCTGCCCGACTTAAAGGAATTTTCAACAAACGAGCTTTTGCGTATGGAAAAAGAAATCGCAGGCATTTACCTAAGCGGTCACCCTGCCGATAATTACAGCCTGTATGCAGAGCGAATGAATGCCGACAGAATAGGCGAGGTTATCACCAACGAAACCGCTCGCTATCCTGACGGAAAAAGAGTGCTTATAGTCGGCATTGTTTCAAGAGTTAAAACTCAGGTTACAAAAAGCGGCAAGCTGATGGCTTTTATAAATGTTGAGGATAAATATGGCATTATAGAGGTTGTTGTTTTCCCGAATGTGTACGAAAAAAGCACAATACTTTTAAATGAAAACACGCCTGTAATTATAAAGGGCTCGCTGAATTTTAAAGAGGACGAAGAGCCTAAGATAATCAGCGACAGCATAGCAAAGGCATTTAATAATGACGAATGTAAAGATATGCCGCCCACAAATGCAGAAAAACGCAGGGCAGAGGGTGCAAATACTACCGCTTACAATAAAAATACCGCACCGCAGGCTTTGTATTTAAGAATTGATGACCTCAATACGGATATGTACTATCGTGCAAAAAGGGTGACTGATATTTTTGACGGCAGAACTCCTGTTATTTTTTACCTTACAAATTCAAAACGAAAGGTAAAAGCGCCCTTAAATATGTGGGTCAGCCTTAACGATGTTATGATAAAAGAGCTAAAACACCAGCTTGGTGATGAAAATGTGGCGGTAAAATAGCAAAAAATCAAATGGTTTTGATATTAAAAGCATATAAAATTACCTTTTAGCTATTGCAAAATTCGTACAATGGGTATATAATACTATACGAGATATTTGCTTTAGCGCATAAAAACTTTAAAGCATATGTTCGTTTAAGTGCTAAAGCAAAAATGAGAGGACGAATTTTTTATGAAAATGACAAAAAAAGTTTTAGCTGCTGCAACAGCAGCGCTCACAGTAACAGCTGCACTCGCAGGCTGCACAGGCGGCACTTCATCGAACAATTCAACTGCCGCATCGGCTACACAGGCAGACGCAGGCAAGGTTTACAATGTTGGCATCTGTCAGCTTATTCAGCACGAGGCACTTGACGCTGCCACAAAGGGCTTTAAGGATACTCTTACAGAAAAGCTCGGCGCAGACAAGGTTAAGTTTGACGAGCAGAACGCACAGGGTGATTCGGCTAACTGCGCAACAATCTGCAATCAGTTTGTTTCTTCAAACAATGATTTAATCCTCGGCAACGGTACAGCCGCACTTCAGGCTGCATACACAGCTACACCTACTATCCCTGTTCTCGGCACATCAATCACAGACTACGGCACAGCTCTTGATATGGCAGAGTGGACAGGTGTTTCGGGAATGAATGTATCGGGCACAACAGACCTTGCTCCTCTTGACAAGCAGGCTGATATGCTCAAAGAGCTTTTCCCTGACGCAAAAACAGTAGGTATTCTCTATTGCTCGGCTGAGGCTAACTCAAAGTATCAGAGTGACACAATCACTCCTTTCTTTGAGAGCGCAGGCTACACAGTAAAGACATATTCTTTCGCAGACTCTAACGATGTTGCAGCTGTAACAAAGACAGCTTGTGACGAGAGCGATGTTCTCTATGTTCCGACAGATAACACAGCAGCATCTAACACAGGTATTATAGACAACACAGCATCAGCGTCCAAAACACCTATCATCGCAGGTGAAGAGGGTATTTGTAAGGGCTGCGGTGTTGCAACACTTTCAATCAGCTACTATGAGCTTGGTCAGAAAACAGGCGAAATGGCTTACGACATTCTTGTAAACGGCGCAGACATTACTTCATTAAAGGTTGAGTCAGCTCCAAGTGTAACAAAGAAGTATGTAAAGAGCCGTTGCGATGCTTACGGAATCACAGTTCCGTCAGATTACGAGGCTATTGAGGAATAATTATCCTTATATAATTACCTTAATTTTAAATTAAAAAACGGTGGGGTGCCGATAAAACGACACCCCAATCTTTTATGTATTGGTGGTTCTTATGGAATTTTTAGCAGAATACTTTGGTTCTCTTAATCCTGCCAATTTTGTTGCGGCTTTGCCGGGCAACATTGCACAGGGCATCATTTGGGGACTTATGGGACTTGGTGTATTTATCACCTACAAACTTTTAAACTTTGCCGACCTTAGCGTAGACGGTTCGTTTGCCACAGGCGGCGCTGTTACGGCAATATTGCTTATCAACGGCTGTTCTGTATGGGTGGCGCTCATTGTAGCTATTCTCGCAGGCATTGCGGCAGGACTTATCACAGGACTATTGCATACCTTGCTCGGTATTCCCGACATACTCGCAGGTATTCTCACACAGATAGCACTGTATTCAATCAATTTGAATATAATGGGTAAATCAAACTTACCTGTAAGTTATAGAAACTATGCGCTTGTTATTTCCGCAAGCGACATCAACCTTTCAATTATTATCGGACTTGCCATTGCGGCTATTGTTATTGCGGCTATGTATTGGTACTTCGGTACTGAGCAGGGCTCTACAATCCGCTCAACAGGTTCAAACCCTGCAATGAGTAAGGCTCAGGGCATTAATATTAATGTTGCAAAGGTAATTGCACTTGCAGTTTCAAACGGACTTGTTGCATTTGCAGGTTCACTTTTCGCACAGTACCAGGGCTTTGCCGACATCAATATGGGCAGAGGCGCAATCGTTATCGGTCTTGCCGCTGTTATCATCGGCGAGGTTCTCGGCGAGGCTTTATTCCGCAAGAGGATGAACTTTGTTATTAAAATGGTATTTGTAATTGTAGGCGGTATTCTTTACTACATTGCAATGGGCATAGTTCTTTGGCTCAAGATGCCTACCGACGATACAAAGCTCTTTACAGCAATTATTGTTGCAATTTTCCTTGCTGTACCTTATTTGCAGAAAAAGAGTAAAACCTCCTTTAAAAAGGTAGCTAAAATGAATTTAAAGGCTAACAAGTCAAACGGAGGCAGTGACAATGCTTGATATTATTAACATTCACAAAACCTTTAACAAAGGCACAATAAATGAAAAGGTAGCGCTTAACGGAGTTTCACTTCACTTAAACGAAGGCGATTTCTGTACAATCATTGGCGGCAACGGTGCGGGTAAGTCAACCACACTCAATGCCGTTGCCGGTGTATGGCCTGTTGACAGCGGTCAGATTCTTATTGACGGCGTAGATGTAACGGGACTTCCCGAGCATAAAAGGGCAAAGTATCTCGGCAGAGTTTTCCAAGACCCTATGACAGGTACTGTTGCCGATATGGAAATTCTCGAAAACCTTGCGCTTGCGGCAAGACGAGGACAGAAAAGAGGACTTCGCTGGGGCGTTAAAAAGTCTGAAAAGGAAGAATACAGAAACCTCTTAAAGCAGTTTGAGCTTGGACTTGAGGACAGAATGACCTCAAAGGTAGGACTTCTTTCGGGCGGTCAGCGACAGGCAATCACACTTTTAATGGCTACAATCAACAAGCCAAAGCTGTTGCTCCTCGATGAGCATACAGCGGCGCTTGACCCAAAAACAGCCGCAAAGGTGCTTGAGCTTAGCGACAAGATTATTGCCGAAAATAACCTTACAGCACTTATGGTTACTCACAATATGCACGATGCCATAGTACATGGCAACCGCCTTATTATGATGAGCAACGGCAAGGTTATACTTGATATTTCGGGCGAAGAAAAGAAAAAGCTCACAGTAGACGACCTCTTGCAGAAATTTGAAAAAGTGAGCGGCTCTAAGCTCGAAAACGACAGAATGCTTTTGAGCAAGGGCGAGAATTAAGCTATTTAGCTTAATTATAAAATTATACGGCAACGAGGCTGTTTCATCTAAAAAATGAAACAGCCTTTTTGTAAATATGTGTTGCAAATAATAAATAAGTGTTGCAAAAATTTAGATTGCCGTTACCGCAAAGTTTAGATTAAAAAATTCAAAATTCAGGTCAACCGTTTTAAAGGGTTGCGGGTTTGGGCAGAGCCATAATTTGCCCTTGAAAAACGGCAAACCAGCAGTTTTAGCAACGCAGTTTTTCCTCTTGTTGCTGTCGCATTTGGCTATCAATAATTTGTGACGGCATAAAGTACAGTGAGCGTTGCTCGTATCAACCAAAAATAATTAACAACAGCAACACTGAATATCATTTGAAAAAATCAAAAATATCTTTAAATTTCATCATTTTTTAACATTTGTGTAACTGATTTTGCATTATTGGAATTGTAATTGTCGAAATCCATAAAAAAATATATTATAATTCCTTTATGTAAATTAGAACACTCCGAAATCTTGTAAAATATGATGTTGAAGATAAGTGAATGAGGTGATAAGGTTATGAAAAAAGCTTTGATTATTTCACACTCTGTCCAAAGCGCTCAGTCACTTGCGCAGTTGCTCAAGATTGAGTCCTTTTCGCAGACTTCAATAGCTGATAATTCCAAAACAGCAAAAAAACTTGTGGAGAATGACGAGTTTGACCTTATCTGTATTAATGCGCCTCTTGCAGAGGAAAGCGGTATAGAGCTTTCTATGCACTTTGCAAAAGTCACCCGTTCAAGCGTGGTTATTATTGTTCCGCAAAAAAATGCAGACGATGTAAACGATGCCCTTACCGAGCATGGTGTGCTTGTAATAGCTAAGCCTATTAATAAGCATCTGTTTCATCACTATGTGCAGTTTACCGAGTGTTTCAGAATGAGAATGCTCACAGTAAACGAGGAAAATGAAAAACTCCGCCATATTGTAGAGGATATGAAGATAATAAACAGAGCCAAGCTCCTGCTTATTACCTGCCTCAATATGACCGAACAGGAGGCACATCGCTACCTTGAAAAGCAGGCGATGGATATGAGAATGAGCAAAATGCAGATTGCAATGCAGGTTATTAAAACTTACGAAAACTAATTATGCAAAATTTCTGAAAGGAATGTGTGTTTATGAGCCGTAAAGCATATTTGATACTTGAAAACGGAACAGTTTTTGAGGGTAAATCATTTGGTGCAGAAAAAGAAACAATGGGAGAATTGGTTTTTACAACAGCTATGACCGGTTATCTTGAAACACTCACCGACCCTTCTTATTTTGGTCAGGTGGTTATTCAGACTTTCCCTTTAATCGGTAACTATGGTGTAATTCCCGCTGATTTTGAGAGCAAAGTGCCCTCACTCAGAGGTTATATTGTAAGAGAATGGTGCCAAGCTCCCTCTAACTTCCGTTGCGAGGGCGATCTTGACACCTTTTTAAAAGAGTCAAATATTCCGGGCATTTACGGAATCGACACCAGAGCGCTCACAAGAATTGTTCGTGAGTACGGTGTGCTTAACTGCAAAATCGCTTATTCGGGCGAGGTTACCGAGGAAGAGCTTGCAGAGATTAAGGCTTATAAAATCGAGCAGGCTGTTGAGAGTACAACAATCAGCGAAAAAGAGGAGTTCAAAGCCGAAAACGGCGACCTCAATGTTGTACTTATGGACTTTGGCGCAAAGCACAACATAGGCAGAGAGCTTGTAAAGCGTGGCTGTAATGTTACGGTTGTGCCTGCTCATACCACAGCAGAGCAGATTAAGGCTATGAACCCTGACGGCGTTATGCTTTCAAACGGCCCCGGAGATCCTTCAGACAACACAGCAATTATTGCAGAGCTTAAAAAGCTTTGCGAATATAAAATTCCTACTTTCGGTATCTGCCTTGGTCACCAGCTTTTGGCACTCAGTCAGGGCGCTAAAACCGAAAAGCTCAAATACGGTCACAGAGGAGCAAATCAGCCTGCCAAAGAGGTAGAAACAGGCAGAGTTTACATTACTTCTCAAAACCATGGCTATGCGGTTGTAAGCGACAGTATGCCGTCAAACGGCGAGGTTAGCTTTGTAAACGGCAACGACAACACCTGCGAGGGCGTTAAGTACAACAATATGCCTGCTTTCTCGGTTCAGTTCCACCCCGAGGCTTGCGGCGGCCCTCACGATACAGCATTTTTGTTTGACCGTTTCATTGATTTAATGAAAAACAATAAATAATACTATCCATAATTTATATACGAATATGATTTTTTAAATAAGGATAAGGAATGATTTTATGCCACTTAAAAGCAACATTAAAAGAGTTATGGTAATCGGCTCAGGCCCGATTGTAATCGGTCAGGCTGCTGAATTTGACTACGCAGGCACACAGGCTTGCCGTGCGCTCAAGGAAGAGGGACTTGAGGTTATTCTTGTAAACTCAAACCCTGCTACCATTATGACAGATAACGCAATGGCCGATAAAATTTATATCGAGCCGCTCACACTTGAAACAGTAAAGAGAATTATTAAAAAGGAACGCCCGGACAGCCTGCTTTCTACGCTCGGCGGTCAGACAGGACTTACACTTTCCATGCAGCTTGCAAAGGAAGGCTTCCTTGATAAATACGGAGTTCAGCTCCTCGGTGCAAACCCCGAAACAATCGACAAGGCAGAGGACAGACAGATGTTCAAGGATACAATGCTTGAAATCGGACAGCCTGTTATTCCGTCACTTGTTGTAAATGATGTTGAATCTGCCGTAAAATTTGCCGATGAAATCGGCTACCCTGTAATTATTCGTCCTGCATTTACACTCGGCGGTACAGGCGGCGGTATCGTAAATGATGAGGAAGAATTAAGAGAGATTACTTCAAACGGTCTTGAGCTTTCACCGATTACACAGGTTCTTGTAGAGAAATGTATTTCGGGTTGGAAAGAAATAGAATTTGAGGTAATGCGTGACAGCGACGGCAATGTTATTACCGTTTGTTCAATGGAGAACTTCGACCCTGTCGGTGTTCATACAGGCGACAGTATCGTTATTGCTCCTACCGTTACACTTGCCGATAAGGAATATCAGATGCTCAGAAGTGCGGCACTCGACATTATCTCTGCCTTAAAGGTAGAGGGTGGCTGTAACTGCCAGTTTGCACTCAATCCCGAAACCTTTGATTATGCTGTAATCGAGGTAAACCCAAGAGTATCCCGTTCATCTGCACTTGCGTCTAAGGCAACAGGTTATCCGATTGCCAAGGTTGCGGCTAAGATTGCTATCGGCTACACACTCAACGAAATCAAGAATGCTGTAACAGGCACAACCTATGCTTGCTTTGAGCCGGCTCTCGACTATGTTGTAGTTAAGTTCCCTAAGTGGCCGTTTGATAAATTCGTATATGCAAACCGCACACTCGGCACGCAGATGAAGGCAACAGGCGAGGTTATGGCTATTGCTCCTACATTTGAGCAGGCTATTATGAAGGCTGTAAGAGGTGCAGAGATTTCTCACGATACACTCGATGACAAGGAGTTTGCTCAGCTTTCAAATGCGTCTGTTTATGACAGACTCAGCGTTTGCGATGATAAGAGAATTTTCTGTGTATATGAGGCACTCAAGAGAGGCATTACAGTAGACCAAATTCACGAGGTTACACTCATTGACGAGTGGTTCTTAGAGAAACTCAAGAATATTATTGCTGTTGAAAACGAGCTCAAGAACAATGAACTTACAGATGACCTCTATTACAGAGCAAAGACAATGGGTTTCCTCAACAGAACTATTGAGGCTATCACAGGCAAAAAGTGCGAAAAGAACCTTTTACCTGTTTATAAAATGGTTGATACCTGCGCCGCTGAATTTGAGGCTCAGACACCATACTTCTACTCAACCTTTGATAAGGAAAACGAGGCAGAAGAGTTTATTAAGAATAATAAATCAGACAAAAAGACAGTTATCGTATTTGGTTCAGGCCCTATCAGAATCGGTCAGGGTATCGAGTTTGACTATGCGTCTGTTCACTGCGTATGGGCACTTAAAAAGGCAGGCTACGATGTTGTTATCGTAAACAACAACCCTGAAACCGTATCAACTGACTTTGATACAGCCGACAGACTTTACTTTGAGCCGCTCACAACAGAAGATGTAATGGGCATTATCAATACAGAAAAGCCATACGGCGTTGTAGTTGCTTTCGGCGGACAGACCGCCATTAAGCTCACAAAACATATGAGCGACTGCGGTGTAAATATCCTCGGTACTTCATATGACGCTATTGATATGGCAGAGGACAGAGAGCGTTTTGACGAGCTCCTTGAGAAATACCACATTAAGCGTCCGAGAGGCGTTACAGTTATGACAACCGATGAGGCGCTTGAGGTTGCACAGACAATCGGCTATCCTGTACTTCTCCGTCCGTCTTATGTACTCGGCGGTCAGAATATGATTATCGCATTCAACGAGGCAGATGTTAAGGAGTATATGGCGATTATTCTTGCACAGAATATAGAGAACCCAATCCTTATTGATAAATACTTACAGGGTACAGAGCTTGAAGTTGACGCAATCTGCGACGGTGAGGATATTCTTATTCCGGGTATTATGGAGCATATTGAGAGAGCCGGTATTCACTCCGGTGACTCAATCGCCGTATATCCTGCTTGGAATATTTCAGACAAGATGACACAGACAATCATTGAAAGCTCAAAGAACCTTGCTATTGAATTGCAGACAAAGGGACTTGTAAATATTCAGTACCTTATCTATAAAGACGAGCTTTATGTAATCGAGGTTAATCCTCGTTCATCAAGAACAATTCCTTATATCAGTAAGGTTACAGGCGTACCGATGGTTGACCTTGCCACAAGAGCAATGCTCGGCGAAAAGCTCAAGGATATGGGCTACGGCACAGGACTTTACAGAAAGAGCCCTTATATTGCGGTAAAAGTACCTGTATTCAGCTTTGAAAAGCTCATAAATGTTGATAACCACCTCGGCCCTGAGATGAAGTCAACAGGTGAAGTTCTCGGTGTTGCAGGCACTCTTGAAGAGGCTCTTTATAAGGGACTTATCGGTGCAGGCTACAAGATGAAGAAGAATGGTGGCGTGTTCATTACCGTTCGTAATTCAGATAAGGCAGAAATCGGCGAGATTGCCAAGAAGTACTATGACCTCGGCTTTAAGATTTATGCTACCGAGGGCACAGCGGCTGTACTCAAAAAGTATGGTATAGATGCTGTTGCCGTAAAGAAAATTCACGAGTGCAAAACAGACAACACACTCACACTCATTGAGTCGGGCAAGATTCAGTATGTTATTTCGACATCTGCCAAGGGCAGAATTCCGTCAAGAGATTCTGTTAAAATCCGCAGAAAAACAGTTGAAAGAAACATTCCTTGTCTTACAGCGCTCGACACAGCAAACGCACTTGCAGATTGCTTAAAGAGCCACTACACACAGCACAGCACAGAGCTTATAGATATTAATCATATGAGGGATGAGAAAGAAATGCTAAAATTCACAAAGATGCAGGGCATCGGCAATGACTACATTTATTTCAGCACTTTTGATCAGGAAATCAACAATCCGGAGGCTCTCTCTGTAAGACTTTCAGACAGACATTTCGGTATCGGCGGCGATGGTATTATTCTTGTTTGCCCATCTAAGGTTGCTGACGCTAAGATGAAGATGTACAACCTTGACGGTTCAGAGGGTAAAATGTGCGGTAACGGTATCCGTTGCGTAGGTAAGTTCCTCTATGACCATGGTATGGTTGACTATAAAGAGAAGGACGAAATCACAATCGAAACCCTCTCAGGCATTAAGAGCCTTAAGGCTTATACAACAAACGGCGAGGTAACAAGCCTTAGAGTTGATATGGGCAAGGCAATTCTTGATCCAAAGGAAATTCCTGTTGCTATGGACAAGGATAAAATCGTAAACGAGCCTGTTACTATCGGTGACAAGGAGTACAACATTACCTGCGTATCAATGGGTAACCCACACTGCGTAGTATTTATGGACGACATCGACAACCTAGACATTGAAAAGGTTGGCCCTGTATTTGAAAACGATAAGCTCTTCCCTGAAAGAGTAAATACAGAGTTTGTTACAGTTCTTGACGACCATACAATTAAGATGAGAGTATGGGAGAGAGGCTCAGGCGAAACTTGGGCTTGCGGTACAGGCGCTTGCGCAGTAGCGGTTGCAGCTTGCGAAAACGGCTTCTGCAAGAAGGGCGAAGATATTAAAATCAAGCTCAAGGGCGGTGACCTTGTCATCAATTATACAGACGAAACCGTATATATGACAGGTAACGCTGAAAAAGTATTTGAAGGAGAGATTGAGGTATAATTTATGGCTAATCATACTGAAAAGAAAGCTAAAAAATATATATTTGTAACAGGCGGCGTAGTATCCGGTCTTGGCAAGGGTATTACAGCAGCTTCTCTCGGCAGACTCCTTAAGGCAAGAGGCCTTAAGGTAGTCGCTCAAAAACTCGATCCATACATCAATGTTGATCCGGGTACAATGAGCCCATACCAGCATGGCGAGGTTTATGTAACAGAGGACGGCGCAGAAACAGACCTCGACCTCGGTCACTATGAGCGTTTTATTGACGAAGACCTCAACAAGTATTCAAATCTTACAACAGGTAAGGTTTATTCAAATGTACTTGAAAAAGAGCGTCACGGCGATTACCTCGGCAAAACAGTACAGGTAATCCCACACATTACAAATGAAATTAAGTCTTTTATTTACAATGTAGGTGAAAAGACTGACGCCGATATTGTAATTACAGAAATCGGCGGTACAGTAGGCGACATTGAAAGCCAGCCGTTCCTTGAGTCAATCCGTCAGGTATCACTTGAGGTTGGCAGAGAAAACAGCATTTTCATTCATGTTACACTTGTTCCGTACATTAAGGGCAGTGAAGAGCATAAATCAAAGCCGACACAGCATTCGGTTAAGGAGCTCCGTTCACTCGGTATCAACCCTGATATTATTGTTCTTCGTTGTGACGAACCGCTTGAAGAGAGTATCTTTAAGAAAATTGCTTTGTTCTGTAATGTAAAGCCTGACTGTGTAATTGAGAACATTACACTTCCGACTCTTTATCAGGCACCGCTTATGCTTGAAGAGAGCAACTTCTCAAATGTAGTTTGCCGTGAACTTAACATAGCCACAGACAAAACACCTGACCTTACAGAGTGGAAAGAAATGCTTGAAAGAATTAATAACCGTTCAAAGAAATGCAAAATTGCTCTTTGCGGTAAATATGTTGCACTTCACGACGCATACCTTTCAGTAGCCGAGGCACTTCGTCACGGAGGTTACGAAAATTCCGCTGATGTTGAAATCAAGTGGGTTGACTGTGAGCTTATCACAAAGTATTCGGCAGATGACCTTTTAGGCGATGTTGACGGTATTCTAGTTCCGGGCGGCTTTGGCAACAGAGGTGTTGAGGGCAAGGTAATGGCTGCTAAATATGCTCGTGAGCACGATATTCCGTACCTCGGTATCTGCCTTGGTATGCAGACAGCAGTAATTGAATTTGCTAAGCATGTACTCGGATATGAGGATGCAAACAGCGGTGAGTTTGCTCCAGAGGGCAAGCACAATGTAATCGACCTTATGCCCGAACAGCTCGGTATTGAAGATATGGGCGGTACAATGCGCCTCGGTGCTTATCCTTGCGTTATCAAAAAAGGCTCAATTATGGAGAGAGCTTACGGCAAGGCAGAGGTACAGGAGCGCCACCGTCATCGTTATGAGTTCAATAATGATTACAGAGAAGAGATTGAAAAGGCAGGTATGATCATTACAGGTACTTCGCCAAACGGTATGCTTGTTGAGGCAGTAGAAATCCCTGCAAACAAGTTCTATATCGGTGTTCAGTATCACCCTGAGTTCAAGTCCCGTCCTAACAGAGCTCATCCGCTTTTCAGAGAGTTTATTAAGGCGTCACTTGATAAGTAATTTTGGAATTTTCTTGGTTTTGGCAATTATTTGTCACTAACCTTTTGCTCATATATCAGAAAAGGATTGATAATAATGCAGATTAACAGAAATTTTGACAACCTCGTGCCAAACTATCTTTTTGCAGAGGTTGCGTCAAGAACAAATAAGTATATGCAGGAGCACCCTGACAAAAAGGTTATCAAGCTTGGTATCGGCGATGTTACACTTCCGCTTGCACCTGTTGTAATTGAGGCTATGAAAAAGGGCGCAGAAGACCTTGCACATAAGGATACATTCAAGGGTTATCCTGACTATGAGGGTTACGCTTTCCTCAGAGAGGCAATCTCTAACTACTATGCTGGCTTTGGCGTAACAGTTGGCGCAAACGAAATCTTTGTATCAGACGGTGCAAAGTCAGACTGCGGCAACATTGGCGATATTTTCGGCAAGGATAATGTTGTACTCGTTACAGACCCTGTTTACCCTGTATATGTTGACTCAAACATTATGGCAGGCAGAAAGATTGTTTACGCTAACTCAAATCGTGAGAACAACTTTGCCGCTCTCCCTGACGAGAATGTAAAGGCAGACATCATCTACCTTTGCTCACCAAATAACCCAACAGGTTCAGCTTATACAGCAGAAGAGCTCAAGCAGTGGGTTGACTATGCACTCAAGAATGACGCTATCATTCTCTATGATGCAGCATATGAGGCATTTATTACTGAGGATCTCCCTCGTTCAATTTTCGCTATTGAGGGCGCAAGAAAGTGCGCTATTGAAATGTGTTCACTTTCTAAGACAGCCGGTTTTACAGGCACAAGATGCGGCTACACAATCATTCCGAGAGAACTTGAGCGTGACGGTCACAACATTTACAACACATGGTATCGCCGTCAGGCAACAAAGTTCAACGGTGTTTCATGGCCTGTTCAGTGTGCAGCAGCCGCTGTATTCAGCGAAGAGGGTCAAAAGCAGATTAAAGAGAACATTTCTTACTATCAGGAAAACGCTAAGATTATTTCTTCAGCAATGGACGAGCTTGGCATTTACTACACAGGCGGTAAGAACTCACCATACATCTGGCTCAAGTGTCCTAACAATATGGGCAGCTGGGAATTCTTTGACCTCCTCCTTACAGAGGCAAATGTAGTAGGTACACCGGGCGAGGGCTTTGGTAAGAACGGCGCAGGTTACTTTAGACTTACTTCATTTGGCGACAGAGAGAACACAATCGAGGCAGTAGAGAGAATTAAGAAGTTACTTTCAAAGTAATTTATTTCTACTGTTGTAGATAAGTTTAATTTAAAAAATTATCGGTGCAGTCTTATGATTGCACCGATTTTTGCATTTTAGGGAGAAATAGCAGAAACTTAAAATTATTGGTTCATTGTCAATAGTTGGAGTAAATTATGGTTTAGCCGACTTTCGGTCGGGCAACAAAGTACGGCAAAAGAAAATGTTTCCGTCCCGAGGTTAAAAGTTTGGTCAACCTTTTCAAAGGTTGTGGGTGTGGGCAACGCCCACAAATGCTTTAAGTTAATGCAAATTTTAATAGCCATACGGCTTGCTGTTTGGCGGCTTGAACATAATGGCGAGAGCCTTTAAAAGCGACAGCACAAAAGGAAAAATAACTACTGATTTGCCGCTTTTCAAGGGCAAATCAGCCACACCTCAAAACTTTTATGTCCTTTAAAATATCTTTTCTCTACTTATTAAAGTGTAACTTTTTTACTTTCTGCCACTTATTGGTCTTTACTTTAGCTTTATTTTAAAGTTTTTATTAATCTAAAGTTTGGTTATTCTATTGTGTAATTACAACTGTTTGTTTTTTATTAAAATTAGTACAAATTTATTATTTTATGGGCTCTGCCAAAACCCGCAACCCTTTAAAAAGGGTTGACCTAAATTTTAGATTTTCTATTTGCGGTATTAAACTTATTCTTTTAACCAACACCAAACAAAACCTCCTGCCAATCGACAGGAGGTGATTTTGTAAAATAATAAATCAATCGTCATCGTACTCATTATCCGGTACAATGTCAATCATTTTTGCGTCACTTTTAATTTTCTTTGCAAAGTGTCCGATTGATGCCATAAGTGCAAGTCCCGAAATTCCCTCGTAAACAAGTGTAATGCCGAGCACAACCATTATGAAATCGGCAAAAACGGTCGGGAAAATAATTGTTGAAATCGCAAAAATTATAATCAATGCAGAAACAAGAAAGCTGATCCACCAATATTTCACACCGAGCACCTTTAGCTGAAATGACCTTTTTATGTCAATGGCACTGTCTACAATAATCAAAATTCCGATAATGGCAAATATCATTCCGTAAATCGACTGCGGCGAAATCAAGAAAAACACGCCGAATGCGGTTGCGGCAATGCCGACAATCATTTCAAAGCCGAACGATGCCTGCTTTGCGGTAAAGTAGGTTATAAGATTAAAAAGTCCGTAAACCGTAAGTGCTCCGCCGAGTGCGTAGCATAGCGCAATGCTCACCTTGTCGGGATAAAATATCATTACAAAGCCGAGTACGATATACGCAAGGGCAGAGATAATGGCGGTTGATATTGCCTTGCCCTGTTTAGTTTTATTATTTTTCATATGGTCACCTCATCAGTCAATGCGCTTGTCGCAGTAGTCGCACATCTGCATACCGAGCTTGAGATATGAGCGGTTTGGCAAATATTCCTCTTTTGCGGTTATGCACTTAGGATTTGAACAGCGCTTGTCAATAATTGATATATCTCTGCTTTTCAGCATAAAGTCATCGTCCTGCAACAGCAAGAGTATGAGCGCCATTCTGCCGTACATTCCGTATTGCGCCTGCTTAAAGTACAGCGCACGAGGGTCATCGTCTATGTCAACAGTAATCTCATTTACTCGTGGGAGCGGATGGAGAATTATCATATCCTCCTTTGCCTTTGCCAGCTTTTCCTTGTCAAGCACAAATACATATTTCTGCTTTTCGTATTCTTCCTTGCTCGCAAAGCGCTCCTGCTGTATTCTTGTCATATAGAGTACATCAAGGTCAGAAATCGCACTTGCAAGATCATTTGAAAATTCATATTTACAGCCGTTCTTTTCGAGAATATCAATGATGTAGAGCGGCACTTGTAATTCTTTTGTAGAAATAAGCACAAATGAATTGTTATCGTACTGCGAAAGCGACTTGATAAGCGAGTGCACAGTTCTGCCGTTGAGCAGGTCGCCGCAAATACCGATTTTTAAATTATCAAGTCTGCCTTTTTCACAGCTGAGTGTTACAATATCGGCGAGCGTTTGAGTAGGGTGCAGATGACCGCCGTCACCGCAGTTTATAAACGGTACGCCTGCATACATAGACGCCGCCATAGCCGAACCCTCAACAGGGTGGCGCATAGCGATAATATCGGCATATCCGCCCACAATAGTAATGGTATCTTTAAGGCTTTCGCCCTTTGCAACAGAGGAATTAAGCGGATTGTCAAAGCCTATTGTTCGTCCGCCGAGCTTTAGCATAGCGGTCTGAAACGACATCTGAGTTCTTGTGCTCGGCTCGTAGAACAGAGTAGCAAGAATTTTGCCGTCACAGGCGTGTCTGTAATCGGCAGGATTTTCCATAATTTTTTTAGCCTTTTTAATCAGCATATCAAGCTGATTTTTAGACATTGCGTCAAGGTCTATAAGATTTTTATTAGCCATAAAAACACTACCTTTATAATTTTCTTTTATTTTATCAAAAATACTCAGGTTTTTAATATCTATAAAGAAAAATAACATATAAAATTACAATTTATGTCAAGGTAAAATTATATATTATTTTAACAATTTTTACTGAAATTTTGTTAAAAATATATTTTGACTTAATTTTCAATTTATATTATAATAGGGAAAATATGGTGTTAATGTAATAAAATTTAACTTTAATGAGGAATGACCTTTGTTTAGCAACTACCAATTAAGCGATGAGATGAAACGGGCGGTTGGCACACAGCTTGTATTGTGGAAAGAAAAGCCCGAAAAAAATTGCGCTGTTTTCCAACGAATTTTCAATCCTATGCTTATTTTGTCACTGATAATTACGGCATTTATCATTATGTTTTACATAAACGGCAATGCGTCCACTTCGCCGAGAGCGCCCACATACCTCAGCGAGTTTAACGAATTTCAGCAGAGCTTGTTGAAAGCAAGCGATACACTGTATGTGGTCAAATTTTATATTTTCCTGTTTTCGCCGATAATTCCTATCGGACTGTATATATTAGGCTTTGTCTTTATGCTCAGGCAATACAAAAATGCCGAGTATGTAATTACCGACAGAGGCTTGTTTGCAGCAAAAGGAATTTTTGGCAAGAAAATATCTTATAAACCCTTTACCGAGATTTATAACATAGAAATAAAAAAGGAAATTACAGACAGTATCTGTAATACGGGTACGATTATTGTAATGTATGAATATCCGCAGCAGTCCGGCAGTTTTAGAGGTTTTATCAATATGACGCCTTTAAAAATAAAAAATATTCCTGATTATTTACAGGTTTGCGGTATGTTAAAAGAAAAAATGAGGTGTGAACATTATGTATAATGATTATAAGGTGAGCGCAGAGCTGCAGAGTATGATTACCAACGAGCGCATAGTGTGGGCAGGCAGACCTAAAAAGTCGTGCTTTGTGCTGGAGTGCGTATTAAACCCAATGCTTATTTTTGCTTTCATTTGGTTTATGTTTGACTTTATGTTTATAAGTCAAATGTTCTCAAGCGACCTTTCTGAGTTAGACTCAGGCGTATGGATGTTTGTCGGCTTTTTCGCTCTTCATTTAATGCCTGTATGGATTTATCTCGGCGGCGTTATATTTTCATTCAGAAGGCTGAAAAACACAGAGTACGCAATAACAGATCGTGGAATTTATGTTACAAGCGGCTGTTTTGCTAAGCAGTATAATTTTAAACCGTTTACAGACCTTTCACATGTGTATATCCACAGGGGAGTTTTAGACCAAATGCTCGGTGTGGGCGATGTTATTTCGGAGTGCCACCACTATGCATATTCTCGTACAAACAGCACTTCAACTTCGTCACATTCATCGGGATTTAATATTACCGACATTCCCGACTATGTTGAGGTTTGCAATCTTATTAAAAAGTATCAGACCGATATTTACGCCGATACACAGTATCCTAACGATTTCAGACCGCAGGGCAACCACGGATACAACACAAAGTATTATCCGAACGGCGGAGTAAATCCAAATGATTTTTACGGACAGAACAGCAATCCGAACGCTTACTACAATAACCAGCGCAACGCATATTATAATCAAAACAATGCGCAAAATTACAACAGAAATTATAATGCAAATCCGCAGAATATCAATCCCGATTACAACAGCAACCCCGATTTTACGGGCGAAAATTGTGACACTCACAACGGCTATGAGGTAAACGGCGGAAGTAATAATTACGATAGCTGGGACAGTCCAAATGCAGGCAAAAACAAAGACAGCTGGGACAATCAGTAAGAATTTGCAGAAATATTTATAAATTTGTTTTGACATTTTACAGCTTTGGTACTATAATAAAATAAACAATACAAAACGGGAGCCAATCGGCTGAGAGGAAATGAATTGACATTTCGACCGTAAACCTGATTTGGATAATGCCAACGGAGGGACTTTGTAGCCGAAGTTTATTATAGATTTGCGGCAAATATTTTTCAGCAAACAAAGTGCACCGATTTGGTGCACTTTATTTTTTTGCTCAATTTAAGAGTTGAGGTTCTAAGCTACACTCAAAATTCCAATCATTCGGAGGTGAACTTATGATAAAAATTAACGGAGTAAACATTGACAAAGCAGAGCTTTCGCTTATGCAGTATCTTGAAGAAAATTCAATTTCACCACAGAGAATTGCAGTTGAGCTTAACGAGGAAATTCTGCCAAAGGCAAATTACGCAGACGCCGTACTCGAAGACGGCGATGTGGTAGAAATAGTAAATTTTGTCGGCGGCGGTTGCTGAGCTTTTTTGCATTGATTTATAAAGGAGATAATGATAATGGAAAATGATAAGCTGATTTTAGGCGGTCACGAGTTTAATTCCCGATTTATTCTCGGTTCGGGCAAGTATTCACTCGACCTCATAAAGGCGGCTGTTGAAAACGCAGGCGCAGAGATTATTACACTCGCTCTCAGACGAGCTGTTACAGGCAAGGTTGCAAACATTCTTGACTATATTCCAAAGAATGTTACCCTTTTGCCAAATACCTCCGGCGCAAGAAACGCAGACGAGGCTGTAAGAATTGCAAGACTTGCTCGTGAGGCAGGCTGCGGAGATTTTATTAAGATTGAAGTAATCAGAGATTCCAAGTACCTTTTGCCGGATAATTACGAAACGGTAAAGGCTACCGAAATTCTTGCAAAAGAGGGTTTTGTGGTACTTCCGTATATGTATCCCGACCTCAATGTGGCAAGAAGTCTTAGAGATGCAGGCGCAGCCGCTATTATGCCGCTCGGTTCGCCAATCGGTTCAAACAAGGGTATTGCCACCAAGGAATTTATTAAAATCATCATTAACGAAATCGACTTGCCGGTCATTGTAGACGCAGGCATCGGCAGACCGTCACAGGCTTGCGATGCTATGGAAATGGGCGCAGCCGCTGTAATGAGCAACACAGCCATTGCCACAGCAGGCGACATTCCTATGATGGCTAACGCATTTAAAAAGGCTATTGAGGCAGGCAGACAGGCTTACCTATCGGGTCTTGGCAGAGTTATTGAAAACGGTGCGTCCGCATCTTCACCTCTCACAGGTTTTCTTGAAAGCTGAGGTGTGACAAATGGAAGAAAGAATTGACCATATGAAATATCTGCCCGATATGGAGCAGATTGACTCGGATATAATGGACAGGGTAATCTCGGCTATGAACGATTACGACCCGTCTTTATACACAGAAAACGATGTTCGCAGAGCACTTGAGCACGATGAAAAGACTGTTGATGATTTCAAAGCCTTGCTCTCACCGTCAGCCTTGCCTTTGCTTGAAGAAATTGCCGAGGCGGCAAGGGTTGAAACCAAAAAGCACTTTGGCAACTCGGTAAATATGTTCACACCGCTTTATATCTCAAATTATTGTGAAAACTATTGCATTTATTGCGGCTTTAACTGCCACAACAAAATCCATCGTGCCAAGCTCAATGCCGAGGAAATCGAGCACGAAATGCAGGCAATTGCAAAGACAGGCTTGCAGGAAATACTTATTCTGACAGGCGAAAGCAAAAAAATGTCGGATGTAAAATACATTGGCGAGGCTTGCAAAATTGCGAGAAAATATTTTAAGGTGGTAGGTCTTGAGGTTTACCCCATGAACAGTGACGAGTACCGCTATGTTCACGAATGTGGCGCAGACTATGTAACCGTTTTCCAGGAAACCTATAATTCCGACAAGTACGAAACTCTGCACCTTGCAGGTCACAAAAGAATTTTTCCGTATCGTGTCAACACTCAGGAAAGAGCGCTCATGGGCGGTATGCGTGGCGTAGGCTTTGCCGCACTTTTGGGACTCAGCGACTTTAGAAAGGACGCCTTTGCAACGGGTATGCACGCTTATCTTATACAGAGAAAGTATCCGCACGCAGAAATCGCCTTTTCTTGCCCAAGGCTCAGACCGATTATTAATAACGATAAAATCAATCCAAAGGATGTGCACGAGCCGCAGCTTTTGCAGGTGATTTGCGCATACAGATTGTTTATGCCGTTTGCAAGCATTACCATTTCCACAAGAGAATGTCAGCGTTTTCGTGACAATGTGGTTGACATTGCCGCTACCAAAATTTCGGCAGGCGTAGATGTCGGCATTGGCGGTCATGACGGCGAAAGTGAGAAAAAGGGCGATGAGCAGTTTGAAATTTCAGACGGCAGAAATGTTGACGAGGTTTACAAGGCTCTCACAGACAAGGGCTTACAGCCTGTTATGAGCGACTATATCTATGTGTAATGTAGTCAGCGTTACCGCAAAGCCGCTCTGCAAAGATGATTTTTTGCAGAGAATAAGAAAAATATCGGATTCTGAAGTGCAATATATAATTCTTAGAGAGAAATATCTTTTGGAGCAGGAATATTATTCACTTGCAAAAGAGGTTCTCTCTGTTTGCGACAAGGAAAAACTTATTATACATAATTTTATCGGCACAGCCGAAAGCCTTGGCATAAAAAAAATACACTTGCCGTTTAGTGCGTTTAAAGAATTAAACGGCAGGCGAAATTTTGATATAGTCGGTACTTCTGTTCACAGTGTTGATGACGCAGCTTTTGCGCAGGAAAACGGTGCGGACTATATCACAGCAGGGAATATTTATGAAACAGACTGCAAAAAAGGATTAAAGGGCAAAGGGGTTAATTTTTTGCGAAATGTGTGCGAGAGTGTGGATATTCCCGTATATGCAATCGGCGGTATAAATGCCGATACGGCAGGCGGCTTTAAGGCGGTAACAGAGAAAAATTTTGCAGGAGTATGTGTAATGTCATTGCTTATGCAATGCGAAAATATAGACAACGAGGTTTTGAAACTACAATCGAAATTGAGGTGATATGCGTGATATTTGACAAAAAAATGCTTGCCCTGTATGCAATAACAGACCGTAAATGTATCGGTGAAAAAGGTCTTGAATACAGTGTTGAACAGGCCTTGTACGGCGGAGCAACAATAGTTCAGCTCAGAGATAAGGGAGCAAATATTGACACACTCTGTAAAGAGGCAGACAGTCTGCTGAAAATTTGCCAAAGGTACGGCGCACCGCTCATCATTAACGATAATGCAGAGGTTGTCCTCAAAACAGGCGCTGACGGTGTTCACCTCGGTCAGAGCGATATGGAGCTTGCCCACGCAAGGGAAATTCTCGGCAACGATAAAATAATCGGCGGTTCGGCTCGTACGGTTGAGCTTGCCAAAAAAGCCGAGCAGAGCGGCGCAGATTACATTGGCTGCGGTGCGGTGTTCGGCACTCTTACAAAGTCAGACGCAAAATATATCGGCACTCAAAGGCTCAAAGAAATTTGCACCTCGCTCAGTATTCCCGTTGTAGCAATCGGCGGTGTAAACGCAGGGAATATTTCTCAGCTTGAGGGCTGCAAAATCAGCGGTGTGGCAGTTGTAAGCGCACTTTTCGGCGCAGAGAATGTTTATACTTCCGCACAGGAATTAAGAAAGCTCGCCGACAGCGTAATTTACGGAGGTTAATGTGAAAACTGTATTGACAATAGCAGGCAGCGACTGTTCGGGCGGCGCAGGAATACAGGCTGATATTAAAACTATTACAATGCATCATTGCTATGCTATGAGCGTTATTACCGCACTCACAGCGCAGAACACCACAGGTGTTTACGGTATTGAGCAGACGAGCGACGAGTTTATAGCAAATCAGCTTGACTGCGTATTTACCGATATTTTCCCCGATTCGGTAAAAATCGGAATGGTTTACGGCAACAATTCAGCAAAGGTTATTGCCGATAAGCTGAGGTTTTACAATGCAAAAAATATAGTTACCGACCCTGTAATGGTATCTACAAGCGGCAGCCGACTTATAAGCGACAACGGACTTGAAATGCTCAAAAAGCATTTATTGCCAATTTCAACTCTGATTACTCCGAATGTTCCGGAGGCAGAAATTTTAAGCGGAATTAAAATCGGCAGTGTGTCAGATATGCAAAAATCAGCAAGCATTATTGCAGAAAAATTCGGCTGTTCGGTTCTTTGTAAGGGCGGACATTTAGAAAATTGCAGTGATGATTTGCTTTATCATAACGGAAAGTTTTACACCTATCCGTCAGTAAAAATCAACAATCCTAATACACATGGCACAGGCTGTACCTTGTCAAGCGCCATAGCGAGCAATCTTGCACTCGGATATGATATTCCAAGGGCGACAGAGCTTGCAAAAAAATATGTAACACACGCAATCAGCCAAAAACTCGACCTCGGCAATGGCAGAGGGCCGCTGATGCATAATTATATTTTAAACGAAATCAGAAAGGCAGATGAAATATGAGAGAATACTCAACACAGATGGAGGCAGCAAGAAAGGGAATTGTAACCAAGGAACTCGAAATTGTAGCCAAAAAAGAGAGAATGACAGTAGAGGAGCTTATGCCGCTCGTAGCGCAGGGCAAGGTTGCCATTTGCGCAAATAAAAATCATAAGTGCATTGACCCGGAGGGTGTCGGCTCAATGCTCAAGACCAAGATAAATGTAAACCTCGGCATTTCAAGAGATTGCAAGGACTATGACATTGAAATGGAAAAGGTTATGCAGGCTGTAAATATGGGTGCTCACGCAATTATGGATTTGTCATCACATGGAAATACAATTCCTTTCCGCAGAAAGCTCACAAGCGAGTGCCCTGCAATGATTGGTACTGTACCTGTTTACGATTCTGTCATCCATTATCAGCGTAACCTCGATACTCTCACAGCGCAGGACTTCATTGATGTTGTCAGACTTCACGCACAGGATGGCGTAGACTTTGTAACACTTCATTGCGGCATTACACGCAAGACCATTGAGCAGATTAAAAAGCATAAGAGAAAGATGAACATAGTTTCTCGTGGCGGTTCACTTGTATTTGCGTGGATGTGTATGACAGGCAACGAAAACCCGTTCTATGAATATTACGATGAAATTCTCGACATTTGTCGTGAGTACGATGTAACAATTTCTCTCGGTGACGCTTGCCGCCCCGGCTGTCTTGCAGATGCCTCCGATGTGTGCCAAATTGAGGAGCTTGTGCGCCTTGGCGAGCTTACAAAGAGAGCATGGGCAAAGGATGTTCAGGTTATGGTTGAGGGTCCGGGTCATATGCCTATGGACCAGATTGAGGCAAATATGAAAATTCAGCAGACCATCTGCTGCGGTGCGCCGTTCTATGTTTTAGGCCCATTGGTAACAGATATTGCCCCCGGCTATGACCATATTACTTCGGCTATCGGCGGAGCTATTGCCGCAGCATCTGGCGCAGCATTCTTGTGCTATGTAACCCCTGCCGAGCACTTGGCTTTGCCAAATGTTGACGATGTAAAGCAGGGCATTATTGCCTCTAAAATTGCGGCACACGCAGCCGACATTGCAAAGGGTGTGCGTGGTGCAAGAGAGATTGACGATAAAATGGCAGACGCAAGAAGAAAGCTCGATTGGGAGGCTCAGTGGGAATGTGCCATTGATCCCGAAACCGCAAGAAAAATTCGTGATGACCGCAAGCCTGAGCACGAGGATACTTGCTCAATGTGCGGCAAATTCTGCGCCGTAAGAAGTATGAATAAAGCACTTAACGGCGAACATATCGACATTCTTTGATAATTAATTTAAAAATAACATACCTGTATTTCAAAGCACCTTGCATTAATTGCAGGGTGCTTTTTTTGCCTTTCTTAAAAAATATTTTAAAAAATTAGCCTAATTAGTGCAATATTCAGGGTTTTTTAAGTATTGTAAAGGGGGTGTTATATGAACACAGAAATCATCACTGCGCTTATAGTTGCGGTGGGGAGTATAATTTGCCAATTACTTATAAATGCCTCTAACCGCAGACGGCAGGAGAGCGAAAACGAAAAAACAAAATCATTAATTGTATACCGCATAGATCAGCTTGAGCGCAAGCAGGATAAGTACAATCATTTGCAGGAAAGAGTTTTCACGCTTGAGCGATTATCGGCGGTTACAGATGAAGAAATCAGAGTGGCAAATCATAGAATAGCCGATTTGGAGCATATAAATTCAAAAAAGGGGGAGAATATATGAAAGGTAATTTTAAAAATTGGGCAAAGGCTGCGGGAGTTCGTGCGGTAAAAACAGTGGCGCAAACCGCTGTATCAATTATCGGTGTGTCGGCGCTAATCAGCGAGGTTAATTGGCTTGCGGTGCTTTCGGCAAGTATGCTTGCAGGCATTTTGTCATTGCTCACAAGCATTGCAGGCTTGCCCGAAATTTCAGAAAAATAAGTACATTAGCGGCATATCCGAATATTATGTAATATGAAGATGTGCTTTACAAAAAACTGCCTTAAACGAGCATTGCACACATTTTTGCAGACTGCCTTCGGCTATATCATCGCAAACCTTGCGCTGTTTTTAACAGGAACAAACTTTGCAAATGAAGAAATGTGGAAAAGCGCACTCTGCGGACTGTTGGTTTCTTCGGTTTCGGCAGGACTTTCAGCGGTTATGAACCTTGAAAAAAAGGAAGGAAAACCACAGTGTGACGAAAAATGCTCAGAAATTCAGAAAAATGAATGAATACTAATTTGCAATAAATAAATAATAATATTGTCAGCCGCAGGTCAGCTCGACCTGCGGTTATTGTTTTATGCAGAAATATGTATTATAATATAAAGGAAACACAGTATGGAAATACTTTCGTCAACGCTAAATCATATAGCAGTGCTTTTTTCTTTTATCCTCATCGGATTTATTCTTAAAACGAAAAATATTTTACCCGATACCAGCGGCAGAACCCTGTCACGGCTTGAAAACGGAATTTTTATGCCTGCGGTGGTAATCAATACCTTTTGGAACAACTGCACCGCAGAAAATATAAGCCGAAAATGGATTTTTCTTGTATACAGCACAGCGCTTTTGCTTACGGCAATTTTCCTTGCTTTTATAATTTCAAAATTTCTCACCAAGGACGAGTATTTGCGCAAGGTTTACAGGTATTCGCTCTCGGTGTCGAACTTCGGCTTTGTCGGCACTGCGCTCGTGCAGGGAATTTACGGAGCTGAAAGCATAGAGCTTTTTGACTACCTGATATTCACCCTGCCGCTCAATATGTTTACTTATTCAATCGGTATTGCTTGGCTTGTGCCATCCGACAAAGGCGGATTTTCTTTAAAATCGCTGTTAAATCCGATATTTGTTTCGCTGTTTATAGGCGCATTCCTCGGACTTTTTCAGATACCGAGAATACGCCTTGTCGACACAATAATTTCAGAATCCGCCGCTTGTATGGCGCCTGTTGCTATGATTCTCACAGGCTTTGTCATAGCCGGATACGAAATAAAAAGCCTGCTTAAAGTAAAGCAGACCTATATAGTAGCGGTGTTGAGGCTAATAGTGTTTCCAACGATTTTCGTGCTTGCACTGAGATTTTTAAATACAGACAGCGAAATAATCTTTGCTACCCTTTGCGCAAACGCAATGCCGTTCGGAATGAACACAGTAATAATCCCCTCGGCGTACGGCGAAAGTCCGCAAACGGGAGCAAGCCTTGCCCTTGTATCTCAGGCAATGGCGGCGGTCACAGTACCCACAATGTTTTTAATATTTTTTTAGGAGATTTAATATGAAAATTTATCTTGCGTCACCGTTTTTTAACGATAATGAAATTGCAAATATCCGCCAAGCGGTTGAAATTTTAAATGCAAAGGGACACGAGGTTTTTGTGCCGATGGAGCACGATGTTGAGAATAGAGAAAGTCTTACCAATGCCGAGTGGGCAGAGGAGATTTTTAAGATTGATAAAAGCGGAATAGACAGCTGCGATGTGGTTGTGCTGCTTTACGGCGGAATGTACTCCGACAGCGGCACTGCATGGGAATGTGGTTATGCCTATGCGACAGGCAAAAATGTAGTAGTGTGCTGCTGCAATGCCGAACAGCCAAACTTGATGATAGTAAACGGCAGCCACGCATTTTTAAACAGCATAAATGCCCTCAAAGATTACGACTTTTCCAAAATGCCAATTATCCGCACCGCAGGCGAGCAGAAGTGAGTTTGTTATGAAAGGTTTAAGAACAAAAGAAAACTTTAAATTCTTAAGATTTTGGAAAATAGTTCAGGGTTCGGCAAATGCAATGGGGAAAATATTTTTCTTGATTGCGGAGAGGGAAATTGTTTTGAAGATGATAATATTGAATGTGAAAACCTTACAGGCTGGTTAATTGATATAGATAAATCAAATGAGTTTGAAGTTATATTCAAGTCATTTTCTAATATTGACGATGTATGGGACGATTATTTAGCATTTGTAGCTTGGCATAAAAATGATGATAATAATATTAGCGTAACTTTTGAATGGCTCTGATACATACTCAAGCACTTGGCAAAAGCTGAGTGCTTTTTTGCAGAATATAAAAGTTGTCACTCGGCTTATAGAGTTTTTGAGTACAAATATTTATGTAAAATATAATATGAACTTACAATTTTGCACTTTTAATAAAACCACTCATATCCTCCGTTGTAATTACATAATAATAAATTATGCCGACAAATCATATAAGTTTTATGAGTATAAAATTGTAAAAATTTGTCTGATGTAAGAAATTTGTGTTTAATTATTTTGAATTTACCAAAAGTGTTGACATTTTATGATGAAAGTAGTAAACTAATAATCAGTTAGCGAGTGCTAACTTTTTTAGAGCATTAAAGTTAGTTTCTACTAATTAGTTGGCACTAATCAAAGCGGTGAGGATGGTGAGTTTATGCCTTTAACATTTGCCGATCCGGGCGTTGAAAACATTATCAGAAAAATCGGAGGAAACTCTGAGGTTCGTGCACATCTTGAAAACTTGGGTTTTGTTGTTGGCGGTACAGTAACAGTTGTTACCTCAATGGCAGGCAACCTTATAGTTAATGTTAAGGGAGCACGAGTTGCAATCAGCCGTGAAATGGCAAGCAAAATTATGATTTAATGGAGGTACAGTATGAGAACTCTGAGAGATGCAAAAATCGGAGAAACCGTAAAGGTTGCAAAACTTAACGGTGCAGGCGCAATTAAGCGCAGAATAATGGATATGGGTATTACAAAGGGCGTTGAAATTTATATCCGCAAGGTAGCACCGCTCGGTGACCCTATTGAGGTTACAGTAAGAGGCTACGAGCTTTCTTTGCGTAAAGCAGATGCCGAAATGATTGAGCTTGTTTAAGTAAAATACGGGGATTCCCCCGATATTTTTTAAGTTTTAAGTTAGCCTAAAATAACTATTTAATTTATGAGAGGAAGACATTAAATGGGTATTAAAATTGCACTTGCAGGTAATCCTAACTGCGGTAAAACCACCCTTTTTAACGCTCTTACAGGTTCAAACCAATTTGTTGGTAACTGGCCGGGCGTTACTGTTGAGAAGAAAGAGGGTAAGCTCAAAAAGCACAACGATGTTGTAATTATGGACTTGCCGGGTATTTACTCACTTTCTCCTTACACACTTGAAGAAGTAGTTGCTCGTAACTATCTTATTGAGCAAAGACCTGACGCAATTCTTAACATTGTAGACGGTACTAACCTTGAGCGTAACCTTTACCTTACAACACAGCTTACCGAGCTTGGCATTCCTGTTGTTGTTGCCATCAATATGATGGATGTTGTAAAGAAGAGCGGAGATAAGATCGACACCAAGGAGCTTGCTAAAGAGCTTGGCTGCAAGGTTGTTGAAATTTCTGCTTTAAAGGGAACTGGTATTATGGAGGCTGCCGAGGCTGCGATTGACGCTGCCGAAAACACCAAAACTGTTCCAATGCACACATTTAATGGTGTTGTTGAGCACGCTATTGCTCATATTGAAGAGGCAGTAGTTCACGAAATGCCTGAGGAGCAGCAGAGATGGTACGCTATCAAGGTATTTGAGCGTGATGATAAGGTTATGGCAAAGCTCAACCTTAGCGATGAAATCAAAAAGCATGTTGAAACTGACATCGAAAATGCCGAAAAAGAGCTTGACGATGACAGCGAAAGCATTATTACAAACGAAAGATATGTTTACATAGCTACCATTATTAAAACTTGCTACAAGAAAAAGAGCAAGGGCAGCCTTTCAACATCAGACAAGATTGATAAGGTTGTTACAAACCGTTGGCTTGGCCTTCCGATTTTTGCCGTAATTATGTTCCTTGTTTACTTCATTTCAATGCAGACAGTAGGTTCAATGGCAACAGACTGGGCGAATGACGGCTTGTTCGGTGACGGCTGGCATTTGTTTGGTATTGGTTCTTCTCAGACAGAAGAGGCTGAAGAAACTTACGGCGATTCAGACGCAATTATCGAGGCTTTCAATGAGCGGTACGGTAATGATGACATTGCAGCTGCTATTGACCTTGAAGATGAAAATTATTCTGAAAACGCAGCAAAAGCAGCGCTCTCTCAGCTTGTAACATTAACTCCTGCCGATGCAAATGTTACTTATTCTGTTGAAGATGAAGAAACACTTGAGGTAACTGAAACTCCTGATACAACAAAGGCTCAGTTGCAGGAGGCAGTAGACAATTATCTCAATACAGATTACAAAGAGGCTTACGGCGCTCCTGACGCAAGCACATACGGTGTTTGGGTTCCCGGCATTCCTGTTCTTATCGGCAACGGACTTGACGCTATTAATTGTGCCGATTGGCTCAACGGTCTTATCCTTGACGGTATCGTAGCCGGTGTAGGTGCGGTTCTCGGTTTCGTACCGCAGATGCTCGTACTCTTCTTACTCCTTGCATTCCTTGAGAGCTGCGGTTATATGGCTCGTATCGCATTCGTACTCGACAGAGTATTCCGTAAGTTCGGACTTTCGGGTAAGTCGTTTATTCCAATGCTTGTTGGTACAGGCTGCGGCGTTCCGGGTATTATGGCATCTCGTACTATTGAAAACGAGCGTGACCGCCGTATGACAATTATGACAACAACATTTATTCCTTGCGGTGCAAAAATGCCGTTCATTGCTATGATCGCAGGTGCTATTTTTAATGGCTCACCATGGATAGCTACATCAGCTTACTTTATCGGTATGGCTGCAATCGTAGTTTCAGGTATTATGCTTAAGAAAACAAAGATTTTCTCAGGCGATCCTGCTCCATTCGTTATGGAACTTCCGGCTTACCATCTCCCAACAGTAGGCAATCTTCTCCGTTCAATGTGGGAGCGTGGCTGGTCATTCATTAAAAAGGCCGGTACAATCATCCTCCTTTCAACAATCCTCGTTTGGTTCACAACATACTTCGGATTTGTTGACGGTCAGTTCCGGATGCTTTCAGAAGACCAAATCGGCAACTCAATCCTTGCTGCTATCGGTAACTGCATTGCTTGGATATTCACTCCACTCGGCTGGGGTAATTGGCAGGCTGCCGTTGCATCTGTTACAGGACTTGTTGCTAAAGAGAATATCGTTGGTACAATGGGTATTCTTTATCCGGGCGGATGGTCAGAAATCGGCGCTGCATTTACAGCAATCAGCGGTTTCTCATTCCTCGTATTCAACCTCCTCTGCGCTCCTTGCTTTGCGGCTATCGGTGCTATGAAGAGAGAGATGAACAACGCTAAGTGGACTTGTTTCGCAGTAGGCTATCAGTGCGTATTTGCTTATGCAATTTCACTTATGATTAATCAGTTTGGCGGACTCTTTACAGGCAATGTAAATGTTATCGGTCTTATCTTTGCGGTTTTGGTACTTGCATTTATGATTTATATGCTCGTAAGACCTTACAAAGAGGCAAATACATTGAAAGCCGATGTTAAAGTAAAGGGCTAATAAAATAGATAGGGAGGATGTATATGCTTACTTTTTTAGCCAATAATCTTGGTACAATAGTTGTTTTGCTTATAGTTATTGCTGTTGTAGCGGCAATTATCATCAGCCACTTTAGGGCAAAGAAAAAGGGCAAATCTTCTTGTGGCAGCTGCGGCTGCGGATGTGCATCCTGTGCAATGGCAGGCAAATGCCACCCTAACACACATAAATAATTAATCACAACTAAAACAACCGTACATTCATTTAATTATGTTTGTACGGTTGTTTTTTGGTTCTGTTATAAATGTGTGGCAGCATTAATAATGGTTTGCCGTACTTTCGGTCGGGAAACAAAGTACGGCAAACGCTACACTTTCTGCCCGAAGTTAAAAGTTTGGTCAACCTTTTCAAAGGTTGTGGGTGTGGGCAACGCCCACAAATACTTTCAATTATCTCAAATTAGTGATATCCAAACGGCTTGCCGTTTGGTGGCTGAATATAATGGCGAAAGCCTCTGCAACAGCAACAAAAGAAAAAGCAACGCTACTATAACTACTAATTTGTCACTTTTCAAGGGCAAATTAGTCACTCACAAAAATTTTTTGCGTCCTTTAGAATAACTTTACTCTACTTTGACTAAAGTGTAACTTTCTTACTCTCTGCCACTCATTATTCTTAACTTTTGTTTTATCTAAAAATTTTGATTACTCTAAAGTTTAGTTATTCTATATAAATAATTGCAACTGTTTGTTTTTTATTGAAAATCAGTGCAATTTTATAATTTTATGGGCTCTGCCCAAACACGCAACCCTTTAAAAAGGGTTGACCTGAATTTTGAATTTATTAAACTAAACTTTGTGCGATAACCATAATTTACTCCTCCATCTGCTTTCCGAGAAATGCGGCAGCTGAGTGTGCAAGTTTTACCTCAGTTTCGGTTGGAATTTTATTATCTTCGCTCATAAGCATTACAACCGCACCTGTAACATCGCCTGCGGCTATAATAGGGTAAATAACTGCCGCCCGATGTTCCACACCCTCAACAGGCTGAATATCGCCGATTGTAGCTTGCGTGGCAGTGTAGCTTTTCCTGTTTTCCATATAGTTTTCAAGAACCGAGGATACCCTGCGCTCAAGCATTTCTCGCTTAGAAACTCCCGAGGCGGCAATCACATGGTCTTTGTCGCATATAATAACAGGCAAACCGCTCACCCTCGACAAAACATCCGCATATTGTGACGCAAAAGCCGAGAGTTCCCCGACAGGCGAATACTTTTTGAATATAACCTCGCCATCGGTAGCAGTATATATTTCAAGTGGGTCGCCCTCACGAATACGAAGAGTGCGGCGGATTTCTTTTGGTATAACAACACGACCGAGGTCGTCTATTCTTCTTACAATACCTGTTGCTTTCATATCAAATCTCCCCTTATTTTGTAATATTTGCAAAATATTGCATTAATATTGTTTGAATTATAATTGCATTTATACCGCCGTTTAAAAATAAAATATGCACCGTATTATCAGCTTTACGGTGCATACAGTGTTTATTCTTTAATTTTCAACACAACAGAAAGTGTAAATTTCATTTCATCGGGGTTAAAGCTATGGCTTACATTGCCGTCATATTGCTTTGCAATTCGCTCTATGCTCTTAATTCCGTAGCCGTGAATAAATTTATTGCTTTTAGTTGTTTGCAGTTTGCCGTCCTTTAGGTTAGGCGCAGAGGAGCAGTAGTTCCAAGCGTTGATTACGATATAGTTTGTGTTTATCGGCTTTACAGTCAGCTCAATTTTCTTATTGTTTGCATTTTGTGTAGCCTCAATGGCATTTTCAAGCAGGTTGTCAAGCAGAGAGGTTATATCGTTATCAGACATAAACGAAAAATCAATATCACGAATATCGCAGTAAAAATCAATCGTTTTGTCTTTGCAGGTGTTCATATATCTGTTTATGATTGCGTTTATCAGCTTGTTGTCGCTGTATATTCTCAAATACTTGATTTGATAGTTTTCGTATAGGTTATCTATATATTTGTTAATGCCCTCAAAGTCCTTTTCGTTTGAAAGCTCTTTTATAGACAACAGGTGGCGCTTTATATCGTGAATAAGTATGTTTGAGTTTTCGTATTGATTTTGCAGAATCGAGTAATACTCTGTATCAATCTCGGATTTTTGCTTTTGAAGTTTCAAAGAAGTGTTTTCAGCCTGAGTTTGCAGTACGCTTTCGTGAACAAGAAAAACCACAATATTTGAGTACATCAATAAAATTGTACCCACCACAAAAAGTATATATGCATACTCGTCAAGCTCGTATTTAAGGGCAATGTATGACATTCCGCCCATAATAAGAATAGATGCCATCGGTAGAAAGAAAAGCATATTTGTTTTGTTGAGCTTTAAATTTTCCTTATTTTCTTTAATAGAGAGTTTTGAAACAAAATATGCTACAAAGAAGAATAACAGTTTTGAACTTCCGCTTACAAGTACAAAAGTCATACTATTGCTCTCAATATTTGAAAAATCAATTTTAAAAATTATCATTGCAAGAAACAGTACGCACATTTCTGTAATGAACATTATGGATGTAAGCAGAATTGTCGCATAAATTGATTGAAAAATATTTGTATTAAAGCAGAAAATGCAAAGCAGTATGTTACAGGCAATAAATCCGATTAAATTTGTAAAATTATTGTCGCTGACAAGGTTTATTATGAATTGCACCAACGATGATGAAAAAAAGCACAAAAACATCGCATTGTTGTTTAGCTTTGACGTGAATTTGTTTGAGAAAAATATGTAAGAAATAATTGCCTCGAAAATATGCACCGTTGCGTAACAGAATATTGTCATACAATACCTCCCGCAAAATCAAAGAAAGCCTTTTTAAACTCGGCATATTTTCTTTGAGAAATGCAATGAGCCACCAAGTTTCCGTCGTCGGTTTCAAAGGTTATTGAGCTTTTGTCAAAGTTTGTAACATTCTGAAGATTTACAAGGTAGCTTTTGTGCGACTGAATAAAGCAGTTTGGCTGATTAATTATCTCGTACCATTCGGCAGGCTTTTTGTTGGTTTCGTAGGATTTGTCCTTTGTAACAATCAGCGAGCCGTGCTTTCTGTTTTCTATATATAGAATATCCTTCGTTTTTACGGTAAAAATCTCATCGTATTTTTCTATAATAATGCTCTTGCTGATTTTCTTGTAATACTCAACCGCCTCAAGAAAATTTCTGTTAAATCTCTCGGTATCAATCGGCTTTGAAAGGTATCTGAAAACCTGAATTTTCATTGCGCTGTCAAGATAAGCGGGGTACGAGGTTAAAATCATAATTATTATGTCGGAATTGAGCATTTTCAATCTTTCCGATACTTCAAGACCGTTTACAGACGGCATTTGAATGTCAACAATGGCAATGTCGTATGAGTGTTTTTCTTTAAAAATAAAATCTCCGCAGGTGCGCATATCCACATTGAACTGCATTTTATAATTTTTTTGCAGTTTGTTAATAAGCGAACTAACCTGTTCGAGAATTAATTTGTTATCATCACAAAGCAGAATATTAAGCAAAAAAATTCCTCCCTTAAAAGGTATTATACAACAAAAAATCGAATTTGTCATATAAAAATCATCACTTTTGACTTTTTTTAATGCGTTTTTGCCGAAATTGTAACAAACCTCTTTTCTCGTGATAGAATACAGATGGTAAATAAAGGAAAAACAAGTACAAATTTAGAAGTTTTGTATTTAGAGGTTTTGATTATGGCACTTCACAGCAACTTCATACACCTACGATATGGTGTATGAAGTGATGCGGTGCTATGTAACAATGGTACGGAGGTTAATAAAAAGGGAGGAGTACTCTTGAATACAGCTGCATTAAACGATTTTATTTCTTATTCAAAGGTTAATGACAGCGTTATTAACAAGTTCAAGAATATAATTCCAAAAATTCTGATCTCAATCTGGGAAAAACACGGATTGGGCACCTTTATGAACGGATATATAAAGGTTATTAATCCCGATGATTATCAAAGCATTGTAGACAGCACCTGCTGTACCTACAAAAAGTAGTTCCTATTTTTGTAACTGCTTTTGGTGATATTATCACACTCGAAAGTGGCGAATACATAGGCATTTTGTATTATCGCTACGGAAAATTTGAGCTGCTGCTAAAGGATTTTGATTTCTTTTTAAGCCACCTTACAGACAGGAGCTTTGTTAACGAATTTTTTTCCTTAAATCAGTATTATAAAGCTATTAACGAACATGGAATGTTGTTGTATAAAGAGTGCTTTGGCGATACCACCTTATTAGCGCTCGGTGGCAAGCACACCACCGAAAGTCTGAAAAAAGTTCAGATACAAGAGCATATAGCGCTGATAAATTCGTATTCGGGCACAATAATGTAAATCCGTTATGTCTGACATCTTGCAGTTTATTGTTAAGTGAGTAATCGGCAATATGTTATTTAAAGAGAGAGGGAACAAGATGTCAGACAACGAGATTTAAACCTAAATTTGATAGTACCTCATATGTTTTAGTAGTATCTGCGCTTTGTGTAGGTGCCACTTTTTTATGCTTTTATAATCTTTTTGCAAATGTGGGGGTAATATTAATAAATTGTGGTTTAACACACAAAGTTTAGCTTAATAAATTAAAAATTTCAGTCAACCCTTTTTAAAGGGTTGCGGGTTTGGGCAGAGCCCATAAAATAATAAAAACATACTAATTTTAATAAAAAAAGAACCAGTTGCAATTATATTGTAGAATAACTAAACTTTAGATTAATCAAGATTTTAATATAAAACAAAAGTAAAGACTAATGAATGGCAGAAAGTAAGAAAGTTGCACTTGAGTATCAGTAGAGAAAAGATATTCTAAAGGAAACAAGAGTTTGCGTGTGTGCCTAATTTGCCCTTGAAAAGTGGCAAATTAGTAGTTTTAGTAGCGTGGCTTTTTTTATTATGCTTTCGTTTTAAAAGGCTCTCGCCGTTGTGTTCAAGCCACCAAACGGCCAAGCCGTTTGCCTATCAAAATTTACAATAGCATAAAGTATTTGTGGGCGTTGCCCACACCCACAACCTTTGAAAAGGTTGACCGAACTTTTAACTTCGGGTCGGAAAGTTTAACATTTATCTTGCTTTGATGCCCGACCGAAAGTATGCTAAACCATATTTTAACCAACTTTTGATAAAGAACCTTTATAATCAAAATTCGCCAAAATCCCAAAAGTCGAACACAAAGCAAAGAATATTTGTTTGTTTTGGTCAAAAATTCAAAAAATCGAAAAAATTAATAAACAAACTTTACTTGCAATTTATGTGCAATTTGCCTTTTTACTTTACTATTCCTACAAAAACAGCAATAAGCCCTTGATTTTGTGGTGATTTTAAGTATAATAATAGAGTAGTAACTATATATAGTTACCGTAACATAGTTGAAATGTGCCTGTTACGAACGGGCTTCATTTTCATAAAACACACAATACAAAACAGACCGTTTGCCAGCGGTCTGTTTTGTGCTATATAGAGTATAAAGAGCTTAAATGGATCTATGCTGACTGTTGAGCAGTGACGCTATTTTAAAAAGTTTAGCATACTATAAAGCTTTCTTTTGAGAAAAAGCGGCTCTAATAAAAGTTGTCACTCGGCTTGTAGAGTTTTTGAGTACAAATATTTATGTAAAATATACTATGAACTTAAAAAGAAGTATGCTATAATAATACTCGTAAAGGAACGGTGGCGGCTGTTTCAGCTCCCTTGCGAAAGGGGGTGAGTGTCTTAATGACAGATGTAATTTTATTACTTACATTCGCTGTTGTATTATCAGCAGTAAATGAAATCATAAAGAACATAAAAAAGAAATAACCGCCCTGTGTTGCAGCACAAGACGGTTAAGTTGAAAAATTAAACCTATTGTAAGCGAAACAGCTAAAGCCGTTCCTTTTCACCTATATTATACATCAACAACAAGTTAGTTGTCAATAGAATAGATTGCAGAAATATGGCAGAGTACGGAAACCTTTTCAGCTGTACCTCTGAAGAATCGAGAAATTTTTTCTGTAAATTACTTGTATTAAAAATCCATACACCAACCAAGCGCTTGGCGTAAGCATTAATATTATAAATAATTTTGGAGATGCTTTTATGAAAATAACATCTAAAAGCATATGTGAAAAATTAGGATTTGATGTGTTGATTTATGAACCCGAATGTCCGGGTTATGAAGATGACTCAAAACTCTCCCATTTTCAATACTTTTATTAGACGAATCACTTTTTTTAGTGATTATCTGACAGAAAAGCAAAAAGATACTAAAACCGCTCCGTAAAAAGGGCGGTTTTGTTATTTTAACTTCCTTTCAACTTGTTTTTAATACTTAAAAAGAATTAAAACAGTTTGCCTTCAGAATTTAGCACTTCTAATAAAGATAGGTAGTTGAGTTGAAAAGAAAATATCTGTAATAATTGCCGATTGTCCCTGATGTAAAAATTGTATTGAACAAGCAGATAAGAACCTCATTTAGCTTGAAATTATTTAACAAGCTGACTAACATTTTTGAAATTTAAAGCAATTTTAGGCGGTGTTTTGCGATAAATATAAAAAGAAAAACCGCACCCAAACACCTAAAAAACGGCTTGGTTATGCGGTTTTTGCTTTGGAGCTGGTGAACAGACTTGAACTGTCGACCTACTGATTACGAAACATTACAAGAATTTGAAAAAGTGCAGTAAACAAGCGTATTTTTATTATACATTGACTAACATCAGACTAACATCATTTTTTGCGGTTCTGCAATCGCAGAGATGTAATCGTTTAGGTCTATAATTTTATTGATTTTCTTAATCTGATTTGTTTGCACTAAATGTGTATAAATATTCAAAGTCGTTTCGGGCTTTGCGTGTCCGAGTTGGTTTTGGACATAAAGTAAATCTTGACCGCAAAAGAACAAGTTTGTAGCAAAAGTATGTCTTAGATAATGTGCGGTGAATCTTTCAATAACAAACGGAACGCCTTTTGGGTCGAACTTACTTTTTGGCTTTCGCTCATATTCGGAAAAATCTCCGTATTTAAGATTGAGGTCTGCCATATAGCTGTCCCACAGTTCTCGCCACGCTGTTGTTGAGAAGAACTCCCCTTTTGTTGTAAGTACAACAAAGTCGGATTGTTTATGGTTCTTTTGATTTTTCAGAAAATCCACAAGGGTGTGGGGAATATTGACTGTTCGTATGCCAGCCTTTGACTTTGCGCCTTGCACAATGTGCGGAGTTCCTGTCATTACAAGTTTTTGATGAACACTAATTTGAGCATTTTCAAGGTCAATGTCATACCATTGCAACGCAAGGCATTCACTTAATCTTAAACCAGACAGCATCATGATCATAGCAGGAAGTTGTGCTCTGTGTGGCATTTCCATAACCCACCGCTGTTCTTGCTCGGTCAATGCCCTGCGCTCGCTTACAGGTGCATTTTTCGGTATTCTGACATATGTTAATGGATTGTAGTCAAGTATGCGGTTTTCAACAGCAAAGTCAAACACCTGCCTTGCGGTCATTCTGTAATCACGCAGAGTTTTCTTTGAAGTCGGTTTGCCTGTATGTGGATTTCGTGCGAAATAGTCATTTATGATACATTGAAAATCTGCTTTTACAAGTTTGCTAATTGCAACATCGCCTAATACAGAAAACGGTTTAAGGTTTGTTTTATAACTCTTATACTGCTTGTCAGAAGAAAGCAGAGCCTTTTTGTATATCAGCCAATTTTCGCAGAGTTCACTGAACGGCATATTCTCGCTAAGAATATCCATACCTTTGCTGATTTTTAGCTTGATTTCATTTGCTTTGCGTGTAACCTCAGCTTGCGTTTTGCCAAATACAGACTTATACATAGCCTTGCCGTTTCCATCTCGTCCGATATAGATATTTTTTTGATACCTGCCGTCTTTGCGTTTTTTCATTATAAACACTCCTTTTTAATGTAAAAAGGGTGCAAAAATCCCCTGTAAATTAATTATTGAAAAATTTACAAGGGTGTGATACAATATTATTGCAATTAACTGCATCACTTGCACCCTGTGTAGGTGATTTTCCGCTCTGTTCGAGGACCAGTCGAGCAGGGCGGATTTTTTATTTTAGCTATAATACGATTAGTAACTCTGTTCAACTCCATGCACTGCTTGGTCGTGAGTAAAGCCTTCGTACTCAAGCTGTTCTATTAATTCATCTCTTGAAAAAGACATCAAGCTAAGATATGATTTTGCTGATTTCACAGCCTGCTCGTTCCAATCTGCTCCACAATTATCTACTCCGTAAACTGCTTGATCGTGAGTAAAGTTTTCATATTCAAGTTGTTCTATTAAACCACTCTCGGAAAAAGCTGAAGTACTAAGATATGATTTTGCAGACTTTTTAGCCTGTTCGTTCCAATCCGCTCCGCAATTATCAGCTGCATAAACTGCATCGTTGTGAGAATACTGTTCATATTCAAGCTGTTCAACAAGTCCTTGATACGAAAAAGGCATAACAGCCAAATATCCTTTAGCCGAGCGCAGAGCATTTGTTTGGTCTGCTGATAAATTATTATCTTGCTTATCATCTGCAACTTTTGATTCCGCCTTTGATTCAACTTTCGACTCTGTTTTAGATTCTTGCTTAGATTGAGGCTTTGTTTCTGTTTTTGACTCTGCCATGGTTTCTTTTTCTGTTGGAACTTCTTTATATGTAAAACTTTCGATTTTTGAAGTTTTATCATAATCGTTAATATGCTGCGTTGTAGGCACAACAGCTGGTTGAACGGATTTGTTACCCGTCAGAGCTACTGCGATTGAGATAATCGCTATAACAGAAACTGCGGCAAGAGAACCAGCTAAAATCTTAATGATTTTCTTTTCTTTATTTTGAGATTCATTTTTGAGATTGTTAGCAATCTCAAAATTATCTTTAAATAACGGTTGTGGCTTTGGCGGTAATATAATTTTTTCTCCGCACTTATCACAAAAAGTATAACTTTCAGGTACGATTGCACCGCATTTCTGACATTTTACTTTTGGCTCGTTTGATTCAACGGGTTTTTCATCAAATCGTGACGGCGCGCTTGATTGTTCTTTAAGGTCAGTTTCACTGTCTGTAAACAGAGGTTTTTGTTCAATCGGAATAACTACCTTTTCTCCGCACTTATCACAGAATTTGGATTTATCCGAGATTTCTGCACCACATTTTTTACATTTCATTGTTCATTCCTCTTTTCGATATATTTTGTACTTATCTGTTCGAGGACCAGTCGAGCAGGGCGGTTTTTTATGATTTATTTGCAATAATCAATTTTACTTTTGCGTTGTAGCTGATTTTTTCATTCTCATCGTAATGCTCGCCAATAGTAAAATCATTAATGCCAAGTATACGCTCTTGATTTGATTTTACAAAAGCAACATCTTCCCTATGCAGATTTCCAACATCATATCCGTTAGCAAGAATTCTGATAGCCGGCTCACCTTTGAAATTGTATTCTTCCATTTTTACATTAATAGCTTTACCGGATTTTTTGTCAGCTTTTAACTTTTTCAGATATTTTTGACGGTCATCAAATGTTACACCTGCAACTTTACATACCTTTGTATGCGATTTACCGATTTCAGGGGTTAACTGTGTTGGTTCTTGCTTTTTGCCGAATAATTTTGTGAAAAATCCCATATCAATTCTCCTTATCAAATAGCATTAGCCTCAAGCTCGTTATGTACAACAGGCTCATAATCATAAAAATGCTCGGATGTAATGTGCTTTAATTCGTGCTTAGCGGCTTTCTGTTGAGTATCATAGCTAAGCAGAATATTAATATATACATTGTAATTGCCGTCCTCATCTAAGACCGTTACGCCTCGTACGGTCAGCGGCAATTCTAAACCTCTAATAAAAATTTCTCCCAAAGCTATTCATCCTTTTTTAATGCTTCAATAATTCTGACTGCTTTTTCCACATCTTCTTTTGTAGCACCCTTAGTAAGACTAAATAACATTCTTAGTTCACTTCTGTTCTTGAGCTCCTCGAGGTATTCTTGGAGTTCTGAATTTAATTCGGCGGAGGTCTTTGAATCTGTGAGTGTGTTCATATCTACATTGAAATAGTCAGCTATAGCTTCTAAAGTTTCAAGATTAGGTTCTCTTGTGCCATTCTCATACATACTAATAGAACTTTTAGAACAACCTAAATGCTTTGCAAGTTCTTCTTGACTTAGATTTGCTTTTAATCTCAACTGTTTAAGTACATCGGAGAACATTTAATCACCTCTTGTGTTTTGTTTACTACATAATATCACGAATTGTGAAAAAAATCAAGTAAAAAATTTCACAAAATGTGTTGACATTTTTAAAATGCTGTGTTAATATAATAGTACACGATATGTGAACTCACTTAAGGAGGTGATAAAATGAATGCAGAAGTCATTGGCGAGAAAATTAAAAACTTAAGAGAAAAAAATAATATCTCAAGAGAAAACTTTGCAAATGCCGTAGAAATCAGTCAATCTGCTCTTTCTATGTACGAAAACGGACAGCGTATTCCTCGTGACGAAGTTAAGCTAAGAATTGCAAGATTTTTCAACACCTCAATAGAGGAACTTTTTTTTACAAATTAAGTACACGAAATGTGAACCAAATGTTTGTACAATAAGCAGGACTTTTAGACAGCAGAAAACAGCATAGGAAAGGAGATGTGAAAAGTGAACTTATGTATAATTATGATACTAACAAATCTGTGTATATCTGTGGTATTCTTAACTATCGCAATAAAAATAATAGCTGTCCGCATTATAAAAACGCTTGACAGCTATTTGAATAAATATGATGCACAGATTATGGATTTAATTCGCTGGGCAAAGGGTTTAGACAAACATCAATGAACGCTTTTCCAACAGGAGTAAGTGTTGCAACTCCTTTATGTAAATCAAATTTTTGATTACTGTTATTTAATTTGTTCATGGCTTCTATTTGATTTTTGAAATCTACTACTATAGGTAAAGAATCAAAAATCTTATAGACTGAATCATCAGTTATGTGTTGATCATATGCGATGCTTATAAGACCCATACGAGATAAAGACGATAAAGAAATTGATTGTTGCTCAATTGAATCGCAAAACTCATTACTACAAAAAATATTAGTTTGCAAAATTTTATAATCGCCTTTTTCAAACTTTATCATTATTTCGCATATTGGCAAATTTTCTTCAACTGAAAAACATTTTAGGTTTTGGGCATCTATAGGCGACATTTGTTGAATGATGTCAGAAAAAGACGGATGAATTTTTTCGATTTTTCTACTGTCGAATGAATTGACGATTAACTTTTCAAACATTTCACGAATTTCGTCTTCATTCATAAAGTATTTCGCTTTTTCAAGAGCAGGTCCAATAATCGATTCTCTCGATTCAACTTTATGTTCTGTTGGAATATTATCTACACCCTTTTGAATGTTAGCTTTAAAGTCTTCAAACTTTTTTTGGCGCTTTAATTCGGCTTTTATTGAAGCATAATGTATGCCACCTACAGTTAAGTTTATGAAATCGGCTAACAGACCACCTACAACTTTTGTTGGTGGATTTGTAAGATTACTTACTGCTTCTGATTCTAAAACAGCTTTTGTAACACCATAAGCAGTATCATTTATGTTTTGGTCACTCATATGTGCACCACCTTTCTAAATTAATAATAACATTATTTGGGTAATAAAGCAATAAAATATCGAAAAGAATAAGGCAATAATTTTATAAGGAGGGTATATATGCCAAAATCTAAGAAAACAGTAACCAACTGGGACGATGTCCCGCTCTACATAGATTTGCCGTTGCTGGCAACCCTTTGGGGGTTCTCGGTTGATTGTTTAAAGAAAAAAGCACAGTCGGGAATTTTGCCGGCGGCAAAGATGTTCGGTGAGTGGAGAATATCTAAAGAGGACGCAAAGGCTTACTTCGAAAAGGCTTACAACGAAACGCAGGAGGGAATAAAAAAAGATGGATGTAATAATTAACAACATACCGACCTATCCGTTTAAGGATGTTGAAATCGGAGATGTGTTCTCTGATGATTTAGGACGCTTTATGATGAAAGTATCATACGAAACAGCAATATGTTTAGAAGATAATACAGTCTATGGCATTAACAGCAATGTCAAATGCTATCTGAGGGACTGCGTGATTATAGAGCGTGAATTGTTCGAAAATCTCAAGAAAGGAACAAACGGATATGAGTAAGCTTGAAAACTTGCAAATCTGCATCAAAGACGGCGAAGTTATAGCCTTGCAGGGGCTTGACACCGTTACGGCTGAAAGGCTTGAGGACATTTTGAATTATGTCGCAGAAGTTAAGGAAAGCCTTGACAGGCACAAGCTCAGCAACAGAGCAACAGGCATTAAGCGTGTGGCGAACAACTGTAAAAAATTCATTAGGTGCTGCAAATACGCAGCGAAAAAATAAAAAGGGGGTGTAACAGATGAAAAAAGGGACAACAATCGAAAGCGGATACGATGCTTCGGGGCGCTGGTGTCTGAAACTTCGAAAAGCTAAAGGCAAGTTTACGCTTGATGAAATAATTGAAGCGGCGAAAGAATGGGAAGAAGATTACTACGCTGTGATTATTAAAGCAATGAGCGATGAGATAGCACAGTATTACGACGATGACCTTGACGGCGATTGCGTGACATTGTATCGTGCTACAGATTTTATAAGCAAGGAATGTAGCTGATGAAAAGATTAACTTTAAATCAAGACAGCGGACAGGCTTGAGGACATTAAGGGGGTGATAACAGTGCAGAAATTAATACGCAACGGATTCAACGAGCCGTACAGAATTATTGATATCAACAATAAAGCACTCAGTCTTGAAGATATTCCCGACAATCTCGTGAGTGTGGTACATAAACTTGAGGGCTATGAGAACACAGGCTACAATCCTGATTTTATCGACACCATTTCTTATATTCTCGAAGATATGAAGGATTTGCTTGAAAATCCCACAGCCGAGAACATCAAGGCTTGCAGAGCCAAAGTCGATTACATTTTAAGTGCAAAAGACAAAGCCGCCAGCTAATGCACAGCTGGCGGCAAAGTGAAAAGATATAAAAATATTCACCATATTAATTATATCTTTTCACTACACAAAAATCAAGAGAAAAGGTGAATTTGTATGAATATTTTAGAAAATGCAGTTGATTGCATAAAAACCCAAGGCAAGAACTATAAAAAATACTCAAATGAGTGGAATGTTATGCAACAGCTCATTGACATTATCACAGCACAGCCGGAGAGTGCAGAGATTGTATTGCAAGACTTAAATGTTGAAGAAATGCAGGTGCCTGCACTAGTGAAGAAAATAACAAGCGAGAGAATCGCAAATCCTGTTGAAGTTATGAATGCTATTTGTAACTTTTACTCAATCCCAAAACCGAGCGAATTGCCGCCAGAAGTGTGGCGAATGAACAGCACCTCTCCTACCCCGACAAAGCCTGAAAAACAAGGCTTTATAAACCTTATGGATTTACTGTGAGGTGAGTATAAATGCAGAGAAAAAAGCTGTTAGCGTTAGAAATAAACAAAAACCGTGCGGATGTACCTGCAATGCAAGCGGTAGTTGAATTTCAACACACCGACCTATGGGGCATTAATTATACAAGCAACAAATACAACTATGTGTATGACGCTTTTCTTGATACTTCAACAGGCGAAAATACTCTTATAGTTGATATGTTTAAGCCTGCCCCCGGGGCGGAGTTCATTTATAGACTGTTCATCGGAAAAAACAAGCAAGGTGATGATAAATGGTTCATCGTTAAATCAGACGGCACAGTCAGCGAAAGCAGTTTGCCAGTTGATTATTACTACAATCGAATCTATTATCCGTTCGCTGCTGAAACAGATAAGGTCATTGACGATTATTTGGCGGACACAAGCTCTTATGCAAAAGGAAAAGGCATTGAAAAAATAATTGCTTGGCAAAGTGCAGTAAGGCAAAAACGGCTCAAAGATAAATACCAAAAAATCAAAGACAGTATAAGTTACGAGTTGGCAGAAATAAGACCATTGCCGCAAGCGGTGCATAAATGGATTGATAATACCGTAATGGCATATAGCCGATATATGTTTTATGATGCCAACGGCAAAAAGCAGACTACTGCAAGATGTTCCGTATGCTGTAACGAGGTTACTATTAACAAAGTACGCAGCGGAGATAAAGTCACTTGCCCTGTCTGTCACAAAAAGTGCACTGCAAAACCATATCGAAAATATTTGAATTCAAACGGCTTTTGTAACAGAGAAACAATAATGTATCTGCAGCCGTTCAAAGGAACAAGATTTTGTGCTCGTGAATTTGTAATCGAATATGACTACAGTTACGGCAGAATTAAGCCTGTCATCAGTATGCAAGAACTTTCAAGAACAACTTGCGACTTTGACGGACAAGAAATGCGAGTGCAGGAACAATACACATATGACGAAGATTACAAAGGCGGTGACTGGCGAAAGGATTTTTGTAGAAGTGTAAACTCGAGTTTGCCGCTCTACCCCGGCACGCTCAATAAGATATTTAAGCGTGTAAAAGGATTTAACAAGTGGCATATCGACTACGACAGGATAGCGAGGTTATGCAATCCTGTCGGTTGTGAAAACTTGTATAACGCAGTCAATCAAGTTGCAAGTCTTAACAATATAATAGACAACGACTTAATTAATCTTGCACGAGATGTCATTACATACACATACAGATGTACTGAATTTGATTTAGCAAAAGGGTCTTTGAGAAAAAGTTTCGGAATTACTAAAGACGATTTAAAAATTTTAAAACAGTTAAACCCAAAATTATACGAATTCAAACTATACAAAGCGTATAAACAAACAGGCAGAAAAATTGACATTGAAGAGTTAAAAGAATTTTTTGCAATTCGTTCAATGATCGACTGTGATGTTAATGATATGTTAAGAATTTTAGAATACAGTTCTCTAAGAAAATTTTGTCAATTTTTCCGCCGATGGGAAAACGGAAATTGCGCAAAACAGTATGATAGCTACTATTGGGACCCAAGGAGAACATTTTTTAGAGATTATAAAGACTATATAGAAAACGCTACCTTGCTCGAATATGACTTATCGAATTTAGAAGTCCTCTACCCTAAAAATTTTAAGCAGGCTCACGATTTAGCGTCGGATATAGTCAACGACAAAAATTTCAGCGAAGGAGAGCTGCCGCAGATAGCCCGACAGTATGAAAAATATAGTAATCTGTACAGCTATGAAGATAAAGACTTCTGTATTATGCCGCCCGTAAGGCACAATGACTTAAAAGACGAAGGTAAAACACTATGTCATTGTGTAGCGACCTATGCCAAAAGAGTTGCTACAGGCAAAACGATTATACTTTTCGTTCGTAAGACAAGTGAAAAAGAAAAACCTTACTTTACGCTTGAACTTAATCCTGTGACACTTGGAATTGAGCAGTGCAGAGGATTTGAAAATTGCTCATATCCGAACGAAGTTAAAAAATTTATGGATAAATGGTATAAAACAAAAATAGAACCACTGATAAGGAGTAAAGGAAAATGTCAGACAACAGCAGCATAATGAGCATTGCTGATTTTAATATCACTGAAATGTCAGCAGATACAATGTCAGCACTAAGTACACATCAAAAAATAATCACAGCAGAGCAGACGGCTGCAAATGCAATGATTAGCTTGTGTGAAAATCTTAAATTAATGAGAGATAAGCACTTATACGAAGCGCTCGGTTTTGAAACATTTGATACATACACCGAGCAGGCTTGTGGCATTAAACGCAGACAGGCGTACAACTACATAAGTACATATGAAAAGCTCGGCAGTACAGTTTTGCAGTCAAATGCACAGCTTGGTATTACTAAGTTACAATTATTAACCGAAGTATGCGCAGTAGACAGGGACGATTTTATTGCAGACAATGACCTTGCAGGTATGTCCGTCAAAGAAATTAAAGAGCTTGTAGAAAAGAGCAAGCAACAATGCGAACAGCTTGCCCTGCTCGGTGATGAACTTAACGACAGTAACAATGTTCAGAAATCATTGCAAAGTGACAAGCAAAAACTTACTGATGAAAACAAATCGTTACAAAAGCGAATCAAAGAACTTGAGGACAAGCCTGTTGAGGTTGCCGTACAAGAACCAACGCAAGCGCAAATTGAAGCAGCGGCACAAGCGAAAATCAACAGCTTAAAATCATCGTTTGAAAAAGAAAAACAAAATGCTGTTGAGCAGGCTGTCAGACAAGCTACTGAAAAAGCACAGACAAGTGTTAAGGATGAGCTTGAAAAAACATACAGAGCTAAGCTTGAAGCAATTGACAAAGAAAAAGCAGACGCTATTAAAAAAGCAGAACAGTTGGCCAACAAGCTTGACAAAAATGCAGATGCCGACCTTGTGACAGCAACGCTCTACTTCAACGAGCTGCAAGCTCAGCTTGCAAAATTCATTAACAGTGTTGAAAAAATTGTTGAAACAAATCCTACTAAGGGTGAGAAACTCAAGCAGATTGCGAAAACATTTTTAAGCGATACAATTGCAAATCTTAATTAGTTAATAAGCTCCGCACAGCTTGTTATATAGAAAGTAATAACTTTCGTTAATTATTCCTCTTAAAATAAAAATATAATACTTTTACTGCTTGCATAACAAAAAAGAGCAGGTGCGGCTGCTCTTTATTTTAGGTAAGTATGACGGAGTTACTATGGAATTATTAGAATTTAAAAACCAGATACTAAAGCTATGCAACACATCTGATTTGAGAGAAATTGGAAATATCCTTTTTCGTGTAGTCCTAAGTAATGTAACACAATTTTATGATGAATACAATACACTTGTTGCTAATGAAAGTAAGGATTGGTTGCAGGCATTATGGCAATATTATGAAGCTGACCGAGCAGAAAAGAAACAAGACTACACACCAAAAAGCCTTTGTAAGTTAGTATCTGCATTAGCAGGAAATTGTAAAACGATTTATGACTGTTGCGGTGGCAGTGGAGCGTTGACTTTGCAAAATCTAAAGGATAAAGCTATTTCAAATTTGTATATAGAAGAGCTTGACGAGAATGTTGTTCCATTTTTGCTGTTTAATTTATCTTTGCATAACGCAAACGGCTATGTTGTAAACGGTGATGTGCTAAAACAAGAAAAATATAAGATATATAAACTTAGTAGCGGCGAAAAATACAGCACGGTTAAAACAGTAAATACTGTGCCGAATTTTAAAGCTGATGTCGCTGTCAGTAATCCACCGTATAACGTTAAGTGGCAACCGCCGCTACCGCTCGAAAACGATATTAGATTTCCAGTTGTTCCGCCAGCAGGCAATGCAAATTATGCTTTCGTTTTAAATTGCATTGCAAAGGCAGATAAAGCAGTTTTGATTTTGCCGATGGGGGCGTTGACACAGCGAAACGAATATGATGTCAGAAAATATTTGATTGACAACGATTTAATCGAAACTGTAGTAACATTGCCTGGCAATATGTTTGAGTGTACATCAATTGCGACTTGCATTATGGTGTTGAACAAGAACAAGTCGAGCAAAGGTAAAGTTACATTAATACATAATAACGAAAACTGTATTACCGAGGAACGAGAACAGAATGGTCAATTTGGCGGCAAATCTCACACTAACAGAACTTACAAAAAGAAATTTAATGTTTTGACTGACAAAAATATTGCGAAAATTCTTGATGTTATAAAAAATCAAAACGAAGTGAAAAATTATTCATTGATAAAATCCAATGCTGAGATAGCAGAGAAAAAATATATGCTTGCTCCGAGTGTGTTTTTTGATGTAAGTATTGAAGATTTTGAAGACGATAAACATCGTGATTTTCAAGAAATTGCCGATAATATCAATTATATTACCAAAATGCAAAACGCTTGTAAGTTAGTTATTAACGAAACAATTGCCAGAAAATTAGGCTTTGATGTTCAGCTTTATAAAGATGAAAACAAAAACTCAAATCAGTTTGCGGACGAACAATCCAAATTGTTAGGTATTAAAATTGAAAAGTCCGATTATATTCAGTTCACAAAAAATAAGAACGAATTTGCATTTAAGTGCAACGATAAAGAATTGTTACCTGATATTTTTATTCACTTTTTGACAATATGGAAAAATCAAATTTCTTTACTCAACACGATGCAGAATCAGTATTTGGCAGAACTCAGGGACGCATTATTACCCGATTTAATGAGCGGCAAAAAACAAATTCAGGAGGATATATGAAACATAGAGAACTTGATCACATAGAGCTTTTGTGTCTTGAAATCAAAGAATACAACAAGAAAAACGCTACACATTACAGCTACGGAGAATATACAGCTTTAGTGCGTGCAGGTAAAATAGTGTCTGATGTAATGAACGGAAAGGTGTGCAGGAAAGATGAAAACTAAAAAATGCTTTGACATATGTAAAAAAAGTGGAGTGTTTTATGTGTATCAAGCCGAACATGATGAGCAGTGGCTTTCTGACGGAAGTGCCTGCTACCCTATCACAGGCTTACCAGTGCTGACAGAAGACAGTATATGCAAGTTATATGATATTAACGATACTCAGAGAAACAAATGTTGCTTTGAATTTTTCGTTGGTACTCCTCCGATTTTAGTTTCTGACAGTATTCCAAACGAATTGGACGCTGAGATGTGGGATATTACAATAGCAGTCAAAGATAAGATAGTCATACCGATTTCGACGGAAGAAGGAATTTTATTTATTGATATAAAATATTTAGCTCCGTTTACCGATATGCCAAATGGTGATATGCGTTTGACTATAAGAGATGGGATTAATGGCAAGAAATATGTATGCGTCAAGTTTGGCTTGATAGCATATGCATTTATTGCTCCTGTTGATGTGATTAACGACGAATTTGTAAATAAGATTGAAAAACTATACTCACAGTCAAAAATAGCATTAAGCAATTCAGGAGGTTCGATTAAGTACAATGAAACAGTATGAAGCAGACGAACAAAAGAAGCTCTTTCGCTGGGCTGACTTTATGAAGACAGAGTATCCCGAATTGGATATGATGTTTCATATTCCAAACGGCGGTAGTCGCAATAAACTCGAAGCGGCCAATCTAAAGAAACAAGGTGTGCGTGCAGGCGTGCCGGATATATGCTTACCTGTTGCTCGTGGAGGTTATCACGGACTGTTTATCGAGCTTAAATTTGGCAAGAACAAGACAACAGCAAAGCAAGACGAATGGCTTGCAAAACTGAATGAAAAAGGTTATGCAGTTGCTGTCTGCTATGGCTGCAAGAAAGCACAGGATAAAATTCTCAAGTATCTGAATTTAGGAGAATAACAATGGAAAATGAAAATGCAGAAACCAAAGCCGAAGAAGTCACAGAAGAGAGTAACTTTGACACTCTGAGTGAACTTGACAAACTTGCGGTCAGATTTATCGCAGGTGAAATTGATACAGATATAATAAACAGTCTTGATACATACAACCGTTGGCTTGTGCTGTCGATGTCAGCTATATATAGTTGCGGCAAAATTGGCTTGCTCTCGGCTAAAAGCTGTGTACAAGTCAAATATAAATTGCTCAGTGAATACAGACGGTTCAGAACTGAAACATACTTTGCAGAGCGTGAGCACTTTGAATGGATTAGAAGAACAAGAGAAACATCTTGCAAATTAACTGAGCTTGCACTTCAAATCAATAACAAAGACACTAATGCTTTAAAAACAGCTTTAGAAGTTATCGACCTGCTCACAAAGCAAGATGTGTATAATCAGCTGTTCATAAAGGCAGAAACCGATGAGGACTACAAGCAGAAATGCGTACAAGTTCTTACTAAGAACGAAGCACTATTTTTCGACCGTTTCGGTGACATACCTTTTGTTGACTTACTATTTAAGTTTTACAAGTCAACCGAAGAGAACCGAGCAGCGGAAATATACAAAGAACTTGATTGCGATAATCTTAATGTTGTTGCGCATAGAGTTCCTGTAAAATCCGAAAATTGCAAAGGCATTGCAAAATCATATCTTGAATATTTCAAATGAAAATCGCAGGGGCTGAAATGCCCCTGCATATCCTGCTTAAGTAATTAATTAAGTGACGAAAACTGTTTTTACATATATAATAGGAAGTTTAACTATGTTTACATACAAATGTGAGATCCAATCAGGACCAATGCTTGAAATTAAATACTATCAAAGTTTGAGAAAGCGTAACAAGAAAAATATGTCACGCAGTATTAACAGAGCAATCACATCAGAAAAGATGGCGCAGGCTAATCGCATAAGAGGTGAGCAGCATACACAGAGATTAATTCTTGCAAATTTCAAACAAGGTGATTGGTGGGTAAGATTTTCGGCACCGTATAAAAATTTCACAGAAGGAGAATTTGAAAAGATTGTAAGCAATTTTTTTAAGCGCATTAAGTATCACGCAAAAAAGCAAGGCGTACAGTTCAAGTATATTGGTTTTTGTGAATGTGGAAAGCGTGGGGGCAACTGGCACTTGCACATAGTTATTGAGGACTGTATTAAAGACATAGCAATGAAGATGTGGCAGTGGAGCAACGGAATTAATCTCACACCATTGTACGAAGACGGCAGTTTTGCTGACCTTGCAAAATACATACGCAAAGATGTAACAGGCACTAAAAGGCTCAAGACTTCTCGTAATCTTACAAAACCCACAGTTACGGTAACAGAGGGCAAAAAGCGTGAATTCAAAAAACTTGAAAAAGGCGAGGCTTTGCCTGTGCCTGATGGATATTATTTTTACAAAGACGATATGTGGGTTAATGACTTCACTGGAGCAAGCTATCATTTTGTATTTATGCAATTGACTGCAACAAGGAGGCTGACAAACAATGAACCTAAAACAAATCAGAGAAATGAGTGACAATATCTGTAATTACAGAGTCAGGATAGCCACTCTTGAAGCAGAGGTAACGCACATTACCTCAAACATTACTGCTGCAAACGGAGCAAGTGCGTCAGGGAGCATTGACAAGATAGTGCCCCAAATAGCTGACCTTCGAAACGAATTACACAACACAGAAACGAGAAGAGCTGTTGCAATATGTAGTATACCAGCTGAAACAACAGAGGGCAGCTGCTTAATTTTGCATTTGCGTGATAAGCGTTCTTGGAAAGAAATAGCGTTCATTATGGGCGGAGGGAATACAGAAGACGGAGTGCGTATGATGTGCAATCGCTATGAGTGGTGAAAGTTGTTCGTTTGTTCGCTTAAGGGTGTGTTAGAATATAATTGAGCAAAGCTCAGAAAATACAAAGTTAATCAAGTCGCTGTTAATGCAGCGGCTTATTTATTTGCAAAATGATAAAAAGAAATGTAACAACAGAGTGGGTAATACAACAAATACAAGGCGGCAAAGCATACAGGTTCTATCTAACTGCTGACTGGCAAAGAGTACGAGATAAAAAGCGTACAATGGAACACAATGAATGTGAACGGTGCAGAGCCGTAGGAAAATATAGCCCTTGTGAAGCGGTGCATCACAAGAAATATCTTAGAGCAAGACCTGACCTTGCTCTTGATATCAACAATCTTGAATGTTTGTGCAAAGATTGTCATTACAAAGAGCATCACAAACTGCAAGAAAAAATTTTTTCAGAAGAATTTTCCGAGAAATGGTAGCACCCCCGGGGTCAAAAATCGCACTTACCCCAAGCGTATGGATAACGGTGTACAGGGTAGACAATTTGTCCTCGCACACACGCACGAGAAATTTTTGTGAAAGGAGCAATAAAATGGCACAAGTTAAAATGGCAAAAATCAAGGAAAGTTTAATTGAACAACTCACATTAAAAGGAGCAGACATTGATGTGTATCGTGACTTAATCGAAAGTTACATTTTCTACACTAAACTTGAACGACAAATGCAAGCTGACATCAAGAAAAACGGCTTGTCATACAAGGCGATTTCCTCGACAGGTAAAGAATACACTAAAGACAATCCGTCAGTGAAAAATTCAATAATGTACAACAAGCAAAGACTTGCGATTCTTTCGCAAATGGGGTTATCAATTGACAAGGTCGAAAGTGATGTAAATGACGAACTGTAAATACCTTGACGATTACATAAAGCAAGTAAAAAGCGGTCAATATCGTGTATGCAAAGAGCAAATACAGCTTGTAAATTTCATAGAAAAAGTATTCGAAAATGAGCAAGTCTATGTTGACAGTGAGCAGGTTGAAAAGTATTTTGCTCTACAGAAATATTTTCCATACGAATTATTTGCATGGGAAAAGTTTTGTTTTATTCTGCACAATTGCACATATTCCGCACCGGGTGTATTAAGATTTCCAGATTTAGTTTGCGTGGTCGGGCGAGGTGCAGGAAAAAACGGCTATCTTGCATTTGAAGATTTTTCTCTGCTCACGCCTGTCAACGGCATACGCAATTATGACATTGACATTTGTGCGACCTCTGAAGAGCAAGCAAGCACAACTTTTAATGACATCTACGAGATTTTGGAAAACAATTCTACAAAAATGCAGCGGCATTTTAAGTGGAATAAAACAGAGATTACAAACATAAAGACTAATTCAACAATCAGATACAGAACTTCAAACAGCAAAACGAAAGACGGAGGCAGACCCGGCAAAGTAGATTTTGACGAAAAGCACGCATATGAAAATTATAAGCTCATTGATGTTTTCACAACGGGCTTAGGCAAAAAAGCTATGCCACGCAGAACAACAATTACAACTATGGGAGATGTTCGGGACGGGCCACTTGACAACGAGCTTGCCGCAGGTCTTGAAGTGCTGAATGGTGATGCACCTGACAACGGCACTCTTTATTTCATATGCAGGTTAGACAACGAAAAAGAGGTATATGAGCAAGAAAATTGGTACAAAGCAAATCCCTCGTTGCAATATTTTCCAAATTTGTTAAGAGAAATTCAAAAGGAATTTGAGGATTGGAAGCGTGACAAAGTAAATAATTCGTCTTTTATGACTAAGCGTATGAATATCCCCAAAGGTACAGAAATGCACCCGGTTACAGCGTGGGAAAACATAAAAGCCACAAACAGACCGCTACCCGATTTGGAAGGCAAAACTTGTGTATTTGGTCTTGACTATACTAAAACAACAGATTTTCTCGGAGCAGGTTTGCTGTTTATGATTGATAACGAAATTGTTTGGAAACCGATGTCGTGGTATTGCTCACAATCCGCTGACCTCAGCAGAATTAAATTTCCGTATGATAAACAGCCTGACCTGCAACGAGTTGATGGTGCAGAAATATCGCCACAAATTGTTGCAGAATGGCTCAAAGAACAGAAAAAGCACTACAACATCATAGCAGGAGCGCTTGATAATTACCGCTACACTTTGCTCAAAAGTCCTCTATTGGAGTGTGGATTTGAGTGTGACCGCAAGGGGCTTAATAACTTAAAACTCGTTCGGCCGTCAGATAAAATGCTGGTAGCTCCGCTGATAGCGTCTGATTTTGCAAACCATAAAATCGTATGGGGTGATTCGGCGTTAATGCGTTGGTACACGAACAATACATCTGCAACAGAGGATAAAAATGGCAATATCAGCTACGGCAAAATCGAACCAAAGTCGAGAAAAACAGACGGCTTTATGGCTTTTGTAGCAGCATATACACAATTAGATTTGCTCAGACAAAGCCAGCCTATTTCAACAGACAATTTTAAAAAATTTTTTAAAGCTATCAGCGTATAGCGTATAAGGTTGTGATATTTTGAATATTTTTAGTTTTTTCCGCAGAAAAATTAAAGCAGCCCCTCAAGAAAATGACAACAGCTTTGATGATAGTTATTCTGCCGCCGAACAGCGGTTTAGGCTAACAGAACTTGCACTGTTTACTGCAATTGATTTTATAGCAAAAAGTCTTGCTAAAAGCGAATTTGTTACGGTTATGAATAACAAGGAGTACAAAGGGCTTGAATACTATCTATGGAATTATGCACCGAACAAACATCAGACGAAAGTCGAGTTTTTAACGCAGGCAATTTCAAAATTAATCTTTGACAACGAATTGTTAATTATTTCAACTGCTGATAATCAGTTGCTTATTGCAGATAGCTATTGCAAAACGGAATATGCTGTTTTTGATGATATTTTTACAAGTGTAACTTGCCGAAATTTTACATATCAGCGTACTTTTAGTGAAAGTGAAGTAATTTATTTAAAGTACAACAGCTTTGCTCTCAGAGGCTTATTAGCCGAAATGTGCACTACATACGAGCAGCTTATGATGTCTGCTCAAGAGCGCTACAATAAAGCCGCAGGGCATAAAGGTATAGTAACTTTTGAAAACTTCAACTTTGGCGATAAAGATTTTAACGAAACATTTTCTGAAATTCTCGGAAAGCAGTTCAAAAAATATTATGAGTCAAAAAATGCTGTACTACCTGTTTTCAAAGGAATGAAGTATACAGAGCCTGCAACAGAGGCAGGGAAAACTACAAACAGTGAAATTACCGATATTCAAAAGCTAAGAGCAGAGGCATATGCAACTGTTGGAAACGCTTTACACATTCCGCCGGCTATCCTTAGTGGCGAGGCATCTATGCTTTCGGACGCTATGGATTGTGCTATCGCAAATGCAATAGATCCTCTCGCTCAAATGCTCGAACAAGAAATTACAAAAAAGAAATTTGGAAATTCCGAATTTTTAAAAGGCAATTATATGCTTATTGATACAACAACAGTTAAGCATATAGATGCGATAAGCAATGCAAATAATCTTGACAAATCAATAGCAAGCGGTGTTCTTTCCCCTGCCAAGGCTCAAAAGTATTGTAATATGCTGCCTTGCGAAGAAGAATGGGCACAGAAATATTACATTACAAAAAACTATCAGACAGCAGATGAAACATTGAAAGGTGGTGAAACTCAGTGAAAGAAAGAAACTACAAAATCAGGCAGATTGCGGATGAAAATGTCTTGCAAATCTATTTGTACGGTGAAATTGAACCGGGGTATTTAGACTGTTGGGGCTATTACTACGGTTCAACTACAAGTGCAGAGTATATCCGCAAAGCAGTTGATAAAGCGGGGGCTATTAGCAGTATCGAACTGTACATCAATTCAGTTGGTGGTTATGTTGACGAAGGTGTTGCTATTTACAATCTGTTAAAAAGGCAGAATGTACCTGTTACTGCGTATATTGACGGTATGGCGTGTTCAATTGCAAGTGTAGTAGCTATGGCAGCGGATAAAATCATAATGCCGTCTAATACAACAATGATGATTCATCACGCTATCGGTGCTTGCTACGGTAACGCTAAGGAACATAGAGAATACGCCGAACAGCTTGATAAAATCAGCGAAGCAAGCACAAATTCATATCTTGTACACGCAGGCGATAAGCTTACGAGAGATGTGCTCGAGCCACTACTTGACGCTGAAACATTCCTTACTGCACAGGAGGCACTCGAACTCGGCTTGTGTGATGAAATTCTCGACCCTGTTGACTTAACGGATTCAAAAGAAGTTATCGAACAGGCTGAACAGAGAAAAAATCCTAAAGCAAAACAAGCAGCGGCAGAACTCACAAAAATGCTTGGTAAAAAGCTACAGGAACCAAACCTCACTCAGCACGAAAAAGACAGCTTTGATTTTTTTGAAACATTTTTCAAAAACAAAAACTATTTATAAAGGAGATTAAAAATGAAAAATCTTGATTTTATTAACAATGCAAAAACAAATTTTGCAAAGCAGTTGAAGGAAGCGTTCGCAGACAAAGACGAAGCTAAGATGACATCTGCGTTTGAGCAGTACGCTACAAGTCTTCAGCAGGCTATTATCGACACAGCAGCGGAAGTAGGTGCGACCGCCGACAACGCTATCCTTGCAAAAAGAGGGTTCCGCCAGCTCACATCAGCTGAGCAGACCTTTTACAACAACATTAAAACTGCATCTAAGTCGGTCGATGTTAAGCAGAGCCTTGCAGGTCTTGATGTAACTATTCCGCAGACTGTAATTGATACAGTTCTTGAAGACATTTCAAATGAGCATCCACTTCTTGATGCTATCAATATTGAAAACACTTACGGCTCAGTGAAAGCAATTTTTGCAACTGATACAAAGCAGATGGCGGCTTGGGGCGCTCTTAATTCTCAGATTGCACAGGAACTTGCTGGCACTATCGAAGAAAAAGACTTCTCAACATCAAAGCTTACAGCATTTATTCCTGTTCCAAAGGATATGCTTGAACTCGGAGCTACATACATTGACGCTTATGTTCGCAGAATTCTTGCTGACGCTCTTGCTTACGGACTTGAAGACGGTTTTATCAATGGTGACGGCAAAAACAAGCCTGTGGGTATTCTCAAGAATATTAACGGCGCAGTAACCGCAGGTGCATTTCCTGACAAGACAGCGACTAAAGTTACAAAACTTGACATTAAGTCATATATGCCTCTAATCGGTAAGATTGCAAAAGGCAAAGGTGGCAAAACTAAGTCAGTGCCGTTTGTCGACTTAATTGTCAATCCTGTTGATTACCTCACGAAGGTTATTCCTGCAACTACAGTTCTCGCTACTGACGGTAGCTATAAAAACAACATTTTCCCTTATCCTACACGAGTTTTTCAATCTGAAATGATTGCAGTAGGTACTGCTGCTCTTGGCCAGCTTTCTAAATACAAAGCCTGCGTATCGACAGGCAAGGGCGGTAAACTCGAATATTCTGATCAGAACCAGTTCCTCGAAGACAATCGTGTATACACAATTAAAACATTCGCAACAGGTTTCTCGTATGATGAAACTGATTTCTTAAAGCTTGATATCAGCGCTCTTGAACCGCTCGCTATCGAGGTTACTCTCAATTCTAAATCATCAGCATAATAAGCAGGAGGTGTTGAATTATGGCACAGTTAATTGATGATGTGATTAATATGCTTGATTTTGACAGAGAACACATCAAAACTGACGATAGTGCAAAGTCAAAAATTAATATTATTATTGAAAATGGCAAGCAACACCTCCGCTCTTTCCATCCTGCCTTAACTGATGAGGATTTCATACGCTCTACAAGAGCAAGAAGTTTGTTGTTTGACTACTGCCGATATGCTTACAGCAACGCAACAGAACAGTTTGACAACAACTTTGCAGCGGATATTTTGATGTTAAGGCAAGAATATGAGGTAAAAGCTTATGACTCAAAGTGATATTAAGTTTTTGACATTTAATGACGGTGTAGCTTTTGTTTTTGATACAGACGAAAACGATACTATTATCGCTAACACAGCACGAAAGTATCGCTTTGGCAACGAAAAAGTCGGGGTTACTCGTTACTATGGTGCAAAGCAAAATGATATTGAACTTTCTAAAGTGATACATATACATTACGACGAAAAAATTCAGCCAGATATGGCTTTGGTAATTGACTGCACAAGATACAAAATTGAGCAGGTACAACATGACAGATGTAAAAATCCACCTTGCACTATTTTATCTTTGTCCTGCAGAGGCTTATACAAGGAGAAAGCAAATGACTTTTAAAAATTATGACGAATTCGTCGGCTTACTTGAAACTTGCAACTTCAAAGTTGCCGAAGCTGATTTTAGCAAACCGGTTGAAACTCCATTTATTGCTTATTTCAAAGATGAAGATAAAAATGTATATGCAGACGGAAAAGCTATTTTTACTTTATATGGCAAGATTGATATTGAGCTATATACAGACAGAACAGACCATGCAAGCGAAGAAAAATTTGCAGAATGGCTTAATAGCAATAATCTTGTTTGGAAAAAGACTAACCGAGCGTGGATTGCGGCAGAAAAAATGTGTGTATCATATTATGAAGTAAGAGTTGATTACAAAATATGAGCAACAAAAAATGCGGTATCGACAGAATTGGCGAAACTATATCTCGTGAAGTTGCAGGGTATACGGCAGACATACAAATGGGCGTAATACAACTTGTTGATACTAAAGCAGATGAGCTTAAAGAAGCAATTAAAAAAGCGGCACCTGTTGGCAAAAGAAAAAAATATCGCAGATCGTTCAAAGTAAAAGTTACAAACGAACTTAATGCTTACTATGAAAAGACGGTCTTTGCCTCAGGCAAAGAATACAGGCTTACACACTTGCTCGAAAAACCTCACGCAAGCAGAAAAGGCGGAACTGTAATGCCAAAAGTGCACATTGCTCCTGCAAGCGAGCAAATTCACAAAGAATTTGAAAACGAAGTTAAAAAACTAATTCTCTCTTCAAAGGCAATGGGTGGAGGAATCAAAAGAAAATAACAAAGGAGATTATCTTATGAACAAAACAATCGCAAAAGTAGGCTATGCTATGCTTACAGAAACAACAGAAGGCAAAATTACATATGGCGAGGTTAAATGGTTTAAGTCCGACAAAGCAGGCGGCAGAACAGTCGGTGCAGAGCCAAGTGGTGAATCAACTACCGTATATGCAGACGGTTTGCCTGTTATAGTTGCAAATAACAATGCAGGCTACAACATCAGTCTTGAGCTTATTGCTATCGTTGATGACATTGAAAAGGACTGGTACGGCAATGCTGAGGCAACCGAAGGTGGATTTATCGAAAAAGGCGGAATCAGCGTATTGCCTCGCTTTGCTTTGCTTGTTGCTAAAGAGCGTTATGACAGCGACAAACTCTATGAAATTGACACATACTTCGACTGCGTTGCATCTACAAGAGCCACACGCAACGATAAGACATCAGAGGGTAACTTTGATCCGCAGTTTCCGACATTTACAATCACTTCAAAACCACGCCCGGACAATGATTTTGTAAGATATACTTCGTACGAAGACACATTGCCGACAGCAGTTGTAACACCGACAGTTAAAGGAGCAGAATAATGGACAAAACGCTTACAATCGGTGACAGGCAGCTCGAAGTTGAAGTAACAGCATATACTATGCTTATCTACGAAGATAATTTTAAAGGGCACAGCTTTCTCAAAGATGTAGATATGTTGACAGCTAATCCAAATAAAGTACAGTACAGCTCAACTGTGCGCATTTTATGGGCAGCGGCTAAATCTGCAGACGATACAATAAAACCAATCAAAGAATTTTCAAAGCAGTATAGCATTGGAGAAGTAATATCAACAGCACAGCCCCTTGTTGACCTCATTGTAGAATCACTGAAAACCAGCTCAAAAAAAGCAACAGCGGCAGCAGTCTGAGAGTACAAATGACGGCACAGGAGATTTTATCCTATGCCGTCAAATGCGGTCTGACTGTCGCTGATATAAAAATTTTTTCAATTGGTTTTACTTTAGATTATATTGACACTTATTACAAGCTCAAAAGCAATCAGAACATACACGCTGATGAAGAAAAATACTTGAAACTTAAATCAGTGTTGCCGTTCGTTGAAGAAAAATACAACAGCGGAAATATTACTTATCAGCAATATTCTGAATGGATGAGTAATTACAAAAGATTGGAGGATATATATGGCGTCAACTATTAAAGGTATTACAGTTAAAATTGCAGGCGAAACAACGGACTTGCAAAAAGCGTTGAAGAATATACAATCCTCTTCACGTTCATTACAGAGCGAGCTAAAAACAATTAACAATCAGCTTAAATTTGATCCGGATAATACAGTTCTGCTGGCACAAAAGCAAGATGTTTTGCGTGAGCAGATTGATAACAGCACCAATGCACTTAAAGAACTTGTTGATGTTGAAGAACAAGTAAAAGAGCAGGCTAAAAGCGGCGAAATTTCAACAGACCAATTCCGAGCGTATCAGCGTGAAGTTGAAAAAACAAAAAGTCAGCTTGAAAGCTTTAAAAAGCAACTTTCCGATACAGAAACAGCGGCAAAAGCTGTTGATATGAAGTCGCTTGAGAATGAAATGAGCGATGTCAGAACAGAAACAAGCAAAACAACTGACAGCTTTAAAGAACTTGAAGACAAAAGCAACAATACTAACTTAAGCAAATTCAAAAAAGAAGTTGACGATGTAAAAACATCTGCAACTGAGCTTAAAGATGTTCTTGCCGACACAACAACAGGAATCGGCGTTGCTGTGGGTACAATAGGCGGTTCAGCCGTAGCTGCAATAACAAGCGCAAATAGTGAAAAGAAAGCTCTTAACTCTTTGCAGGCCCAAACAGGCTTAGCCAAAGACGAACTGCTCAAGTACAAAAGTGTAATTAATGACATATACAAAGATAACTTTGGCGAATCGCAAGAAGAAATCGCCGATACTCTTGCAAAAATTAAGCAGGTTACGAGTGAAACAGACCCGAGCAAGCTTAAAGAAATGGCAGAAAACCTATATACTCTGCAAGATACTTTTGACGGTTTTGATATAAATGAAACATTAAGAGGTATAAACGGATTAGTCACTAATATGGGACTTTCTGCCGAAGATGCGTTCGACTTAATCGTAAAAGGTGCTCAAAACGGCTTGAATTATAGTGGAGAACTTGCAGACAACCTTGCTGAATACTCTCAGATATGGGGACAAGCAGGTTTTTCGGCTGAACAAACTTTCAGTATTCTTGAAAACGGTACAAAAAACGGTGCTTATAATCTCGACAAAGTTAATGACTTTGTAAAAGAGTTTACAATATCATTATCTGACGGCAGAATTGAAGAAAATATCGGCAGTTTTTCAGAAGACACCGCAACATTGTTCAATAAATGGAAAGACGGTAAGGCAACCGCAGCGGATGTTTTCTATTCTGTAATAAAAGATTTAAAGAACGCAAAAACAGACCAAGAGGCGCTAACAACAGCCTCAAATGTGTGGTCGAGCCTCGGTGAAGATAATGCGCTGAAAGTTATAACTTCTCTCGGTGATGTTAATGACAGCTATAAGGATGTTGAAGATTCAATGCAAAAAGTCAAAGACATTAAATACGATGATGTTGAATCAGATTGGGAAAACATTGGTAGAGTTGTTCAAACAGACTTAATTCAACCGATAGGTAAAGAACTTTATCCTGTCGCAAAGGAAGCGATTAAATGGGCATCTGAACATCTTGATGATTTAGAAACAATACTTGAAAGTGTAGCTAAGCAAGCTGCTCTTATTTGGGGAGCAAAAAAGTCACAGGAATTAGTAACAGGTATTTCAAATTTAATCGGAGTATATAAGAACCTTTCAACAGCAACAGATATAGCTGCAACTGCACAAAAAGGGCTTAACGCTGCTCAATCTTTGAATATTATCGGAACAATCACTACACTTGTTATAGGGCTTGTTTCTGCTGTTGAAACATATAACGAACTCAAATGGAGTAATTCAGAGGCTGGAAAATTCTGTGAAGAAATTGACAAAATTAAAGATAATCTCGCAGAGTACACACAAGAAATCACTGATAACTTGCAAAACACATTAGATAGAGTGGACGAACTTTATTCTGACAATACTCTCATAGATGAGTATCAAGCAAAGTTAGATGAGCTTATAGGAAAAGCAACACTTACTCCTGAGGAGCAAGCACAGCTCACAACAATCGTAACTTATTTTAAAGATAATGTTCCGGGGTTCAATGATGCTTGGGCTAAATATATTGAAATAAGCGACAACGGAAAAGTAAATCTCAAAGGCGATCTTGACGAAATCAGAAATAACATTAGTAAGACGATTGACGATTATAAAAAGCTCGCAAACCAATCTGCCATCTCAGAATTGCAATCATCTAATGTGAAAGCAAAGATTGAGGCAAACAAGAACAGAACTGAAATCAAGTCAGAGATGGAAGAAAAAATGAGTGAAATCGATGCAGCGTACAAGAAACTAAATGCAACGATTAGATTGCGAGGGTACGATGTGGAAGATTTTTACAATGCATATGGAACGATTGGTGGAAACATCAGGTTTAGTGATGAAACAAAAATGTATGATGATATCAAAAAGCAGATTGAAGCATACAACGAGTTAAAAAACCAATATAACGAATCAACCGCAGAGATTAATAAACTCACAATGACAAGTGATGATTTGTCTGATGTTCAAAAAGTTCTTAACGGTGACTACACCGATGCCGCTGCTGTTTTAATGGCATATAATCAGCAGATGATTTCACAGAATGATATACTTGCTGCAACTGATGAAAACGGCAATAAGTTATGGTCTTCAATGGATAAGCTGCAAGAGGCAGCAAGAGAAAGCGGTAAGAATACAGTTCTCGGATTGGTTGAAGGCACGAAAGAATATCAAGGAGCACTTGTCGAGAATAGTCAAGGCTGGGCGTCTACAATAATTTCTGAATATGACAAAGGAATGGAAATCCATTCACCTTCGGAAGCAATGCGTAGAAGGGGAGTTTATACGGTTCAAGGCTTAATAAACGGACTGATGGAAAACAATGAAATGGTTAGACACGCAGGCACAAGTATGGCTAAGCAAGCACGCAGCGGCGCTAAAAGTGTTTCTCTGTTTAACACAGGCAATAATTTTGTTCAAGGTTTCATCAATGGCATTTCCAACGGTGACGCTATCAAAAATATATGGGACACCGCTTGCGGTATCGGTGGCTTAGCGTTGGGAGCGGTCAAGAAAATTCTTGGTATTAATTCGCCTTCAAAGGAAGCTAAAAAAATCGGTAATTATTTTACAGAGGGCTTAGCGATTGGTATTAGCGGTAACAAAAGCAAGGTGAGGTTAAGCACAGAAAGTATTGCAAGAGATATGCTTGGCAGCTTTGATTTTAACGAAACAGTCGGCTATATTAATGTGCTGAATGATAAGTTCAATAACATTAAAAGTTTAGACCATACCGCATCAAGTACAACAAATAAAGTTATCACAAATGCCCCAAGAGTTGCTCTGAACTATTATGGAAATGTCAACATAAATAATGATTTAGATATTGACGATTTCAACGAGCGTGTTTCTCACGCAGTTATAGATACTCTGAACCAAGAATGCTAAGGAGGCGGATTATATGCACAACTTAGAATACAACGGCATAAGCCTGCGCAAACTCGGATTTTGCATAGCCAATGCACCTTTTTATCATATATCAAACAGAAAATTTGAGATAGTTGACATATACGGCAAAGACGGAGGAATAATCGCCGATAATGGTTTCTATGAAAATATTGATGTGTCGTATGAAATAAACAGCTTGCCTTGGCTTGTTTACAACGATACTCAAAGTTTGATTCGTATGCTTGCAGAAGAATTTGCAAATTTTGACGGCAAATACAAAGAATTACGAGATACATATAACACGGGATATTATGCAAAAGCTATATGCAAAAGCATAGATAAAATAGAATATAAGGCAGACAAATGTGTTTCAACTATTCTTAATTTTACAAGACAGCCGTTTTGGTACAGTGATGAAGGGCAAAAAACAATATCTTTTAGTGCAGCGGCAAACTCTCAAAAAGAAACTGAATTCTATGTTTATAACCCCGAAAAGTTCTTTGCAGAGCCGTATTTTCGTATTTATCACTCACAAGATTTAACACTTGATGTTAATAACGCACAAATCAAAATAAAGGCTGCTTTTGTTGGCAATGAAAATTTAATTGAACTTGATTCTGAAATGCAATCTGCATTTTGTGGCATAACAGATATGAACGCATACATATCTTGCACAAGCTTTCCTGTTTTTACTTCGGGCTGGAATAAAATTAAAGTAATTTCAGAAAAGGAAAATGCGTTCAGTAAAATTAATATCATTCCAAGATGGAGGCGATTATAATGTTTCCTCTGCTGTATGATAACGCTCAAAATTCAACAAATGCTTTCGACTATAACGGCTATGGCTTTATTACAGAATGCACAGAATTTAAAGTTACAGAAGAACGAAACGGAGCGTATACATTTCAAGCGAAAATCAAAGGCACTGACAGATTGATTGATAAGATTAAAAACGGAGCGTACATAAAAGCAAAAGCAAACTCGCATGACAATCCTCAACTCTTTTACATCGAGAAAATCGAAGTTGATAAATACGGAGATATGACAATTTCAGGAAGTCACATATCACGATTATTCTTCCAAAACGGTACAGTTCCGATGTATTATAACTATTCAGAAGTGGATTCCCCATCAGCAATTATGTCAAATCTTCAATATGAAGTATGGTACTCAGATGCACCATACAGTTGGTTTAATTTCTCATCTAATATTCGAGTCAAAAAAGAATTTTCACTCGGGTTTAACTCGGCAGAAACATTTGAGAATATTTTACTTAACGAAGAAAACGGATTGACGGCAGTATTTAAAGCAGAATTGCTCTGTGATAACTTCAACATCAATTTATTGCTAAATCGAGGCACAGATACTCACCGTATTGCATTTGGCTCTAATATATCTGAATTTAAACAAGTTAATTCGATTAATGAATATTACACGCACATCATGCCATACGCAGAATGCGAAACAACAGACGGCAAAAAAGTAACAGTTACAGCTACTGAACCTTACCTTACAAATCTAAATGCGACTTTAAAGAAAACATATCTGTACGATTGTTCAAGTAAAATAACAAGAACTAAAGTCGATCCACAGACAGGTTATAACTTCAACGAAGTAAGAACTATGCTTGAAGACGCAGTTAAAGAATATTTACAAGATGCAGAGCAAATAGCTGAATATGTAAATATAACAGTCACTCTTGAATCTGAACTTGAGGCGCTGAAAAATTGTAGTCTATGCGACAAAGTGACAATTGTTCATAAAGACGGTTCAGAAATTGAAAGCAAAATCGCAAAAACAGTATATGACAGCATTAGCGAAAAATACACAGAAATCGGAATAGGAGAAGTTAATCTCAAGATGTCTGATTTTTTAAAAATCAAAAGGAGATTTAGAAGATAATGAAACTTAAACATATTCCTGCTACAATTGACATCAACAGTCGCAACGAGCAGCGAATTGCAGGTATTGTCAATATTAATGACAAAAAGACAAGATATCTTGATGTAACGATAATTGCAAGTGGAGAAAAACTCGATTTAAGCGGTTGCACAGTTACTGCGATTTTTGTTATTGATGATGTTTTAGTCAATAATGCAGTTGATTGCACAGTCACAAACAATATAGTTACTATTCCACTTGAGAATTTCAATGGCAGATATGGATATCTCAGCATAGAACTTAACATTGTAAAAGACGGAACAGTGATTGTAAATACACCTGTGCCGCTCAAGATCCAAGTGACATCTTCTATCGCTGATAGCGCTAAAATTTCAGAGAAAACATATGGAACTATCGCTGAAACAGTTAAAGAAGTGTATGACGCTCGTGGAACATATGAGAATTTGAGCAATAGACTTACTGGCATTGATAATGAAATAACAGACATTGACGAAACAGTGACAATGAAGATTAATCTTAAAGCGGATAAGGCGACAACCTTGGCAGGGTATGGCATTGAGGACGCATATACAAAAACATATGTGTCCAAGGCGCTTAGCTATAAGCTTGACAAAAAGCCGTTTGATTCAGAACCCAAGCAAGACAGTCCAAACTATGTTACAAGCGGAACGGTTTACGGCAGTATCAGTACACTTAAAAGTGATGTGTCCAAGGCGCTTAACTATAAGCTCGACAAAAAGCCGTTTGATTCAGAACCCAAGCAAGACAGTCCAAACTATGTTACAAGCGGAACGGTTTACGGCAGTATCAGTACACTTAAAAGTGATGTGTCCAAGGCGCTTAACTATAAGCTCGACAAAAAGCCGTTTGATTCAGAACCCAAGCAAGACAGTCCAAACTATGTTACAAGCGGAACGGTTTACGGCAGTATCAGTACACTTAAAAGTGATGTGAACAAGGCACTTGCGACAAAATATGACAGCTCAAATGTTGAGAGCGGTACGGGCAGTCTTACACCCGGACAGGCGATTTATGACGGCAACGAGGGCAGTTTTAACTATGTGAAAAACGGCAGAGTGGTTACTGTATCGGTAAACATTACAAAACTTGTTGCGGATAAATCGTATATTCAGATGGCAGGCTTGCCTTTCCCTGCAAAAAGCGAAAGTCGTTTCTCAAGCACTGCGGTGTACTCAACTACAAATAAGCTGAGGAATATAAGACTTGACGGCTCGTGGCTTTACATCAACTCACCGACGGATAAATTTACAGATGATGAGAAAATCAATTTTACAATTACATATATCAGACAGTAGGAGGTAAGTTTATGGAACTTAAAGAAAAAATCACACTCGATATGCTTACAAAGGACAGCGTGAGCGTGTTAAGACAGAAGTTTATCAATCTCGGCGGCGAAGATGTGCAGGTCGGTGAAAATGTCCGCAACGCATATACAAACTGCGAGAGTGATAGGGAGATTTTAAAGGAACAACTTTCAGAGGAATATTACAACGCTATTATGGCAGTATGGGAGGTATAGATATGTCATATAAATTTAAAGAAATATGGTGCAATAAAGGTAATTTCACAGAGAGCAACAGAAAATCTTCGGAAATTGATACACTTGTTATTCATTACACCGGCAACAACGGCGACACAGCAGAAAACAACGGTAACTACTTTAAGAATAATGTAGTTGAAACATCTGCACATTATTTTGTCGATGATACAACGGTTGTACGATCTGTTGCTGACAAAAATATTGCTTGGCATGCAGGCGACTGGGATATTAATTGCCGTTCAATCGGAATTGAAATTGCAGGTTCAACAACAGAATGCACAGGCAAGACACTTGAAAATGTAATCTTACTTGCTCAACGACTTATGAAAAAGTATAACATCAAAAAAGACAAAGTAATTCGCCATTATGATGCTAACGGTAAAATCTGCCCTGGCTTTTGGTGCGGTTCATCAGCAAAGGACAAGCTGTGGAAAGAACAGTTTTTAAATAAACTTGAGAGTAACTCTGAAAGCAAAGAAGACTCTAAAGTTGAAAAAGATGATAAACCTACGATTGAATATTGCGTATTTGCAGGCGGTAAGTGGTTACCAACTGTAAAAGGTTTATCAGACTTCGCAGGCATTGCCGGCGAGGCAATCAGCGGTCTTGCAATCAAAGTAACAAAAGGTAAGATTAAGTACAGAGTGCATATTAAAGACGGTCACTGGCTTAGCTGGGTTACAGGTTTTAATCTTAATGATGATGTAAACGGCTATGCCGGTATTCTCGAAATGGATATTGATGCTGTACAGATTTATTATACAACTCCTGCTGATGTTAAATCCGCACACGGCAGCTACTATAAGGCTACATACAGAGTTTCTGCAGTTAAAGAAGACTATTACGATTGGCAGCACGATGACGAAAAAGACAGTACGCAGGACGGCTATGCAGGTTCGTTCTGCAAAGCCATTGACAGAGTGCAGATTACTTTGACTTAACGAGGCGGTGAGAAAATGGCAACAGAAATCATTGTAGCTTTAATTGGCTTGGGCGGTAGTGCTTTAGGCTCAATTTTGGGCATAATTGCAAGCAGTAAGCTAACAGCGTACAGAATTGAACAGCTTGAGAAAAAAGTAGACAAGCATAACAGCGTAATAGAACGAGTTTATAAAATCGAACAGCACGAGGCTGTTGTTGACGAAGAAATCAAGGTCGCAAATCACAGAATAGCAGACCTCGAAAATAAATAAAAGCGGAGGTGATATAATGCGAAAAATCACAAATTGGAAGTCTTGGGCAAAGGCTGCAGGAGTGAGAGCAGTAAGAACAACAGCGCAGACGGCAGTTGCTACTATCGGAACAGTAGCGGTCATAAGCGAAATCAACTGGGTTGCGGTTGTATCAGCAAGCGCAGTGGCAGGACTGCTTTCAATCTTAACAAGTGTTGCAGGCTTGCCGGAAGTGTCAGAGTAATAATACATAAGTTTAGCCCCACACTTGCTAAGTAAGAAGTGTGGGGCTGTTTTTAATTGTTGTCATCAATAAACTATTTTTAAAACTTTTTCGTGTTATCAGATATTCGCAATGAATAAATATAGATTGAGTATGTAAATGAGTATGTAAGAAAAAGTCAGTAAACACCCGATTATTTTAACTTTAAAGTTGACTAACATTTGACTAACATTTTTGAAATTTAAAGCAATTTTAGGCGGTGTTTTGCGATAAATATAAAAAGAAAAACCGCACCCAAACACCTAAAAAACGGCTTGGTTATGCGGTTTTTGCTTTGGAGCTGGTGAACAGACTTGAACTGTCGACCTACTGATTACGAATCAGTTGCGCTACCAACTGCGCCACACCAGCAAAATGTTAACACACATCTATTATACAACCAAAATTTAAAAAATTCAAGACCTGAGGGAGAATATTAGAAATAATATTTGCGGTGATTTATATTCACATTTGTGGAAATTAAAACTACTTTGTATTATAATAAAAATATATGAAAAAATATTAATAATTCATTTATGTTTTATATACAAAGGATGTGTAAAATTGACTAATCACGAAAGAAAAAACAATTCTTTTGCGCTAAGACTTAAATTGCATCGTGAGAGTTGCCATCTTACTCAGCAGCAGGTTGCCGATATTTTAAATATTAACAGAACCACATACACAAAGTACGAAACTGGCGTTTCTGAGCCGAGCCACGAGGTTCTCGGCAAAATTGTTTCAATCTTTGGCGTTGATTACAACACGCTCCTTGGCAAGGGCAAGCTTACTCCGGTGGTTCAGGATCCGTTTGATAACGAGTTTAGGCTCAATAATCTTTCAAATGATGAAAAGATGCTTGTGATTGCGTACAGGGTAATGTCTGATGAAGACAAGAAAAGTATCCTTGACAGCACAAAAGAAATGGTAAAGAGAGAAAAGGCAAAAGGTTCTGATGAAAATTCCGATTAATCTTTGAGCTTTTGCTGATTTTTTGGTGGGCAAACAGCAAAATACTAAGTTTTTTGCAAATTTTTCTTTACATTTAATATCCTTTGTGCTATAATCAATTTGTTGACCACTGCCTCGGAACAAGGGTTAAGCCGTATTTCGGATTTTCACAGCCTTACTCTGGGACGGTCGGCGAAATATTTTATAAAGGTGGAAACGCAAATGTTAAAAGAAGAAAAGCAGGCTATCATGGCCGAGTACGCTACTCACGAGGGCGACACAGGTTCTCCTGAGGTTCAGATTGCTCTCCTTACAAAGAGAATTAATGACCTTACCGAGCACCTCAAGGTTCACAAAAAAGACCATCACAGCAGAAGAGGTCTTCTTAAGATGGTTGGTCAGAGAAGAAGTCTTCTCAACTACCTCATCAAGGTAGACATCGAGAGATACCGTTCTATCATTGCAAGACTTGGTATCCGTAAGTAATTTTGCAAATCAGGGCAAGCGTCAGCTTGCCCTAAATTCCGTTTTTGCGTAAATTTTCTCAGCTGTATTTTAGCGGTAAAACGGGTAAAAAATCTGTAAAATTTTATTGTTTTTATCGGTTTTATTGCTAAAACAGCGTGAAAATCCGCAAGATATTATTAAAGAAATCACTGATTTCAGAAAGGATTTTTACAATGAACAGATTAATGACATTCGATAAATACAGAGTGTTTGAAACAGAATTTGCCGGCAGGCCTTTAAAGGTTGAAACAGGCAAAATGACACAGCTTGCAAACGGTGCTTGCCTTGTGCATTATGGCGACACAACAGTTCATGTTGCTGTTACAGCATCTCCAAAGCCAAGAGAGGGCGTAGATTTCTTCCCACTCTCAGTTGACTATGAAGAAAAAATGTATGCAGTAGGCAAAATTCCCGGCGCTTACTTAAAGCGTGAGGGCAGACCGTCTGAAAAGGCTATCCTTACAAGCCGAGTAATTGACCGTCCTATCCGTCCGCTTTTTGACAAGAGTATGAGAAACGATGTTTCTATCGTTTGTACTGTAATGAGCGTTGATATGGACTGCTCACCTGAAATTACAGCTATGATTGGTGCGTCAATCGCAATTTCAATTTCTGATGTTCCGTGGAACGGCCCTATTTCGGGATGTTCTGTCGGTATGATTGACGGCGAGTATATCATTAACCCAACCGAGGAGCAGAGAGCTGTTTCTAAGATGGCTACTACCGTTGCGTCTACAAGCTCAAGAATTGCTATGATTGAGGCAGGCGCTGACTGCGTTACAGATGATGAAATGTATAACGCAATTATGGCAGGCCACGAGGCAAACCAGAAGATTATTAAGTTTATTGAGGATATCAAGGCAGAAATCGGCAAGCCTAAGTTTGAGTTTGCAAGCCTTGAGCCTGACCACGATATGTTTGAGGCAATCAAGGCATTTGCAGAGGAAGATGTAAAGGTTGCTCTTGATACAGATGACAAGACAGTTCGTGACGAGAGATTAAAGCCTATTTACGAGGCTGTTCATGCAAAATTTGATGAGATTTATCCTGACAGTGAAGCGCTTATTGACGAGTGCCTTTACAAGACACAGAAGTTCATCGTTCGTCGTTGGCTGCTTGACGAGCAGAAGCGTGTTGACGGCAGAGGTATGGATGATATTCGTCCGCTCGCATCAGAAGTTTCTGTACTTCCGAGAGTTCACGGTTCGGGTTTGTTTACAAGAGGACAGACACAGGTTCTTACAATTGCTACTCTCGGCCCTGTATCTGACAAGCAGTTGCTTGACGGTATTGACGGCGAAACAGAGAAGCGTTACATTCACCACTATAACTTCCCGAGCTATTCAGTAGGCGAAACAAAGCCAAGCAGAGGTCCGGGCAGAAGAGAAATCGGTCACGGCGCACTTGCAGAGCGTGCTCTCGTTCCTGTAATTCCGCCTGTTGAGGAGTTCCCATATGCATTAAGACTTGTATCTGAGGTACTTTCTTCAAACGGTTCAACTTCGCAGGGTTCTATCTGCGGTTCTACACTTGCACTTATGGACGCAGGTGTTCCGATTAAAGCTCCTGTTGCAGGTATTTCTTGCGGTCTTATCACAGAGGGCGAGCGTTGGATGACAATGGTTGACATTCAGGGCCTCGAGGACTTCTTTGGCGATATGGACTTTAAGGTTGCAGGTACACACGATGGCATTACAGCTATTCAGATGGACCTTAAAATCAGCGGTCTTACACCTGAAATGATTAAAGAGGCTCTTGCAAAGACACATAAGGCTCGTAACTACATTCTTGACGAAGTTATGCTCAAGGCTATCCCAGAGCCAAGAAAAGAGCTTTCACCATATGCTCCTAAGATGTATACAACTACAATCCCTGCCGAGAAAATCAGCGAGGTTATCGGTAAGAGCGGTAAGGTTATCAAAGAAATTCAGGCTGAGTGCGAAGTTAAGGTTGACATTGAGGAAGACGGCGATTACGGCAAGGTATTCGTATCGGGCATTGACGCTGACAAGTGCAACAGAGCTATTGAGATTATCAAGACTATTGCTATTGATCCGGAGCCGGGCGCAATGTACCTCGGCAAGGTAACAAGACTTATGGACTTTGGCGCATTCGTTGAGATTGCACCTGGCAAAGAGGGACTTGTTCACATTTCACAGCTTGATGTAAAGCGTGTTGACAAGGTAACTGATGTTGTCAATGTTGGCGATGTGATTCGTGTAAAAGTAATGGAAATTGACGAAAAGGGCAGACTTAACCTTTCTCGCCGTCAGGTTCTTATAGATGTAGACGGACTTACTCCTGAGAATGATGTAGATACAGAGAGAAAGCCACGCCCACGCAGACCTTTTAACGAGAGAAGAAATAACGGCAGAAGATAATTTGCTGAAATAAAAATAATTATAAAAACTCCGCTTTGGTAATACAGAGCGGAGTTTTTGTATGGTATAAATTTTAGCTTACTAAATCTAAAATTTAGGTCAACCCTTTTTAAAGGGTTGCAGGTTTGGGCAGAGCCCATAAAATAATAAAAACACACTGATTTGAAATATAAGTAAACAGTAGTAATTATATCATAGAAAAACCAAACTTTAGACTACTTAAGACTTTAGCAGAAAATAAAAGTCAAGATTACTGAGTGGCTGAGAGTAAGAAAGTTACACTTGAGCAGTCTTAGAGAAAAATATTCTAAAGAACACAATAAGTTTGCGAGTGTTGCTGATTTGCCCTTGAAAAGTGACAAATTAGAAGTTTAGTAGCGTGCTTTTTCTTTGTTGCTGTCGCAATTTAATGGATTTCGCCGTTATGTTTAAACCGCCAAATGGCAAGCCGTTTAGCTATTAAAATTTGCGGTAACATAAAGTATTTGTGGGCGTTGCCCACAAATACAACCTTGAAAGGGCTGACCAAACTTTTATATTCGGGACAGAAGGTTTAGGATTTGTCTAACTTTGTTGCCCGACCGAAAATAGTTTAACCTAAAAATGCACCGAAAGCATTATGCTTAGCGGTGCATTTTCTTTAATATTAAATTATCCCACGCTATATATTTCCAAGCTGTCTATTTTGCCTGAAAGGTAGCGCTGAATTTCTGTTACATTATTAACTGAAATTGTTTCGGAATAGTGGGTTACAGCCGAATTTTTATACTGAAAATCATTAAATTCAACATTGCCTGTTATGAAATTCTGCAACAGTGTTACATCGTTAATATCTACCTTGTTGTCAAGATTAATGTCGCCTGCAATCAAATCGTCAATATTAGTATAGGTTTGCTCCATATCCGGCGACTGTGTGTTGAGGTCTACAAACTTAATTTTGTTGTTGCTTGCGTATTTTTCGGCGGCGGTTGATGAGTAGCCGTTAATTACATAGTTCGGATTTTTTATAATTGAATAATTCTTATTGCTGAGCACATAATTCAAATATCCAATCGCACTATTTCCTATGTATTCAACATTTTTGCCGATTAATATTTTTTCAAAACTACAGCCTATGAAAGCAAAATCATCAATATATTTTACGCTTTCGGGCAGGTTGATTTCTGTAAGTGCTTCGCAGCTTTCAAAAGCATTTTTACCGATTTTTTCTACATTATTTCCGAGCTTTACAGTCTTGAGATTATACCTATAATTTGCAAACCTATCGGGAATTTCTTTAATACCGTTTCCAATTACAAGGTTCTCAAGGTTGAATACCTGTTTTATTGATACATTTTCAAGCGTAACAAGACTGTCGGGGAAAATGAGCGTTTTAATGTTGCTTGTGTCGGTTGAATTTAAGAAAGTTTCGGAAAGTTCGGTTACAGGCTGTCCGAGATATTCTGACGGAATTTCAAATGTTTCGGACGGTGTGTAGTTAATTGAAATAAGAATTAGCGACTTATCCTTAAGATTAACTCTGTAATTGTAGTTATTGTCTTTGTCGACATAATCAATATTCAAAAGTACAAAATTGTTATCCGTCAAAGAATTCTTATCAACATAGTAGTATTTATCGGATTTGCTCAGCTTTACGGTTTCGGAAGTACAGCTTGTTACAGTGTGGAGCAAAGAGGAAACTCTGATAAAATCGTCCTGCATTTCAACAAAAATATCACTGTTGGCTGGTGTTGGGAAAAAGTAAAGATTGCTCGTCTTAGAGTTTGCATTGTCAAATACCGACAATCCGTTTGTTGCGTAAACCCTATTGTTGCTTAGATTGCAGTAGGAGAAAATCGACTGAATTGCAAAAGCTAATTCACCTGCGTATTGACCGTATATTGTGCAGTTTTCAACATTGCAGTACGATGCAACCGAGTACCAAAACTCGCCGCTGATTGCGCCCGAAGACTGGGTGCTTGAGTAGTAATCGTAATTTACCACGCTGTTTTTAACGGTGCAGTTTAGTATTGTAGCATATTGAGCATATGCACTGAGAATGCCGCTCCTGCTTGCAGGTGCAACATCCGCATTTTCTATTGTAAGGTCTGTTATCTTTGCGCTTTGCAATGAGCCAAACAAGCCGCTCATTGTATTTCCGTAAGCACTAACAGAACTGATTTTTATGTTTTTTATTGTGTGATTATTGCCGTAAAAATCAGAAGAAAAGTTGCCCTCGGCATTGCAGATAGGGGATACCTCTTTGCCATAATCGGAAAAATCAAGGTCTGCGTTCAGACTTATTTTTTGCGGAATGTATCCCGATTTATTGCTGATTTCAACCAATTTTAGATAATCGTCAATATTGTTTATCTCATACGGAGTGTCAATAGCTTTTTCGGAATAATACTTTAAAAGAATAACAGCGTTATTCATATCCTGAACCGAGCAGGCAGTGTCGGTCAAAAGCGCCTTAGATGCTGTAATCTGATTGTTGAGCAGCTGAGCGTATTCCTCATATTTGATTTTGTCTTTGTCTATGTTTTCTGCATCTGTAATTGCAGATTTTAGCTTGTTGATTGTTTCGCTGTTATCGGTATATGAAGTAAATGCCTTTATGGACGCATAAGCCCTTGTTTGTTTTTGTTGTGTAATCACATCCTGCCATTTACCCGAACTGAGAACATAGCCGCTTTTTTCTTTGCTTAATTTGCCCACACACTCCGAGCTTGAAAAAGACATAAAGCTGGAATCGTTATTAGCCTCAATAACAACAGAGAATTTCTGACCTGAGGCGAGGTAAACATTATCCTTTACATCAAGGTAGTGGATACCGTTGTTGTTGATTTTTCCGCTGAATGTGGTGAGCAGCTTGCCGTCTTTTGGATTTGTAAAATCAGCGTCAAGTGCATAGACCGTGGCTGTATAATCGTAAGCGCCTATTGTCTTAAAGCTGATTTGCTTTAACTGCTCATCGGACTCGGCGGTGAATACATTTGCCGCACCGTTATAGTTGTAACCAAGACCGTCGGTTACAATGCAGTTTTGATATTCGTTGTCGTATGCGTCATTTCCCTGCATTATGTACTGAGCAAAGCTGATGTTTGCGGTATCGTAAGAAATCCAGACATACCCGTCATCTCCGTAGCGGTCGCCCCAACTGTTTTTGCAAAGCCATGCGCCATCATTTTTCGGCTTAACCTTTCCCGTAAAATTATCTTTGCTGTAATTATCATCCCATCCAACAATTACAATTAAATGTGAATCGCCTGTTGGAATACAGGTATCGTCACTGTAATAGTTTGCAAAATCAGATGAATAGCATTCATTTATGCTTGGATAGTGAACGGTAATTGCACCGCCGCCCATTATTTTAGATTTTAATGTATCTCGGTCGTTGCTGAGTTCGCTATAATCCTTTAGCCTGTAATCGGAGTAATGTCTTAAAGTATCCGAAAATCCGTCTTTAATTCTGTCATACGGGCAAAGACTTTGCGGATATGTACCGTAACCCGAATTTAAGGAAATGGCAAGCGTTTCCGAAACTCCGCCATTGCTGCCCTTTGATGCATCGTTTATATAATCATTATAAAAGGGCGACTCCTTGTCAACTGTTCCGGAGTGAATGTACCACACCAGGCCTGCCTCCGAAAGGTCGAGCTTTTCGTTCGGGTTTTCGCCAATCTTATTTCTGAGTTCGCTTTGTGAAAGTATGCTCGACTCCATAGACGCCACAGAGGCAAATGCCCAGCAATAGCCCTCAGAGCCTTGGCTTTTCACCTTTGACACCCTGCCGTAATCTCTCAAGTCGTAAGATTTCGGAAGATTGTTTTTTGCATTTCCTGTATCGTCATTAAGCTCTTCAAGCGGAATTTCGTTTTTGCTTTCGTCATACAAAACCTTTTTGCCGTCCTTAATCTTTTCGTAAATCGCCTTTACGGAGTCGGTGTAATCGCTAATAGTGGCGGCTGAAAACACTGTTGAACAGCAGCCTGCCGTAATGAGTGCCGACAGCAGAACGGATATATATTTAATTGACCTTTTCATTTTATTCTCCTTTGCGTTATATTTTGATAATTATAACATTAATTTTTCTTATTTACAATGTATTTTGAACAAATACTAATACAAAATAAGAATGGTTTGTTTTTGTCATAATTAAATATACAATTAATATAATGACGAAATAATGACAAAATTAAAAATGTAAATATAATATTGATATTTATGTTTTGTATGATATAATAAATAAAAAAAGTTAGTAATGACTAACTCAAAAAAGGAGTAATGATATGAAGCCGGATTATAAAAATTGGGTGCCGAAATATATGGTAAACAGCTTGATAGCGGGTACGATTGTGATAGCTGTACTGTTTGTAATATTCGGTGTGATAGGTGTAGGATTAAGCGGTGCGCTGAGGTGGATAATATTTGCGGCGCTTTTGCTCGCTCTGCTGATTGTCGGTGCTTTTCTTAAATGGAGTATAATGGCATACAGAGCTTTCTCCTATAACGGTACTCGACAGCTTTCGAAGCAGATTGTTGAGGGAACGGCAAATTACATAAAGCTGCCCGACAGCGGTACAGGTCTTGATGTTGGCTGTGGCAGCGGCGCTTTAACTATTGCGTGTGCAAAGAAGAACCCAAACGCTAAAATGATTGGCGTTGACAGATGGGGAAAAGAGTACGCTGATTTTAGTAATATGCTCTGCTGTAAAAATGCAGAGGCAGAGGGAGTTAAAAACATTGAATTTATGAAGGGCGATGCTTGCAAGCTCGATTTTAAGGACGAGAGCTTTGATGCGGTAACAAGCAACTATGTTTATCATAATGTGACAGGAGTCGATAAGCAAAAGCTGCTGCTTGAAACGCTGAGAGTGCTTAAAAAAGGCGGAACCTTTGCAATTCACGATTTAATGTCACAATCAAGATACGGCGATATGCAAAAATTTAAGCAAAAGCTGATTGATATGGGCTACGAAAGTGTTGAACTGATAGATACCACCGATGGAATGTTTATGACTAAACGAGAGGCAAGATGCCTCCGGCTCGGCGGTTCAACCCTGCTTGTGGGCAAAAAATAAATATTTGTTCTGATAATGCGGCAGTAGTTTTGATAACTGCCGTTATTTTTTAAAAGAAAAAGCGACAGTTTTGCACTGTCGCCGTGGTAATATGGATTTATGAAAACAGGCAGGCTGTTGCGGCGGCAAATACCGCTACCGCAAGCAAAACCGCAAACAGCGTTTTCTTTTTCAATAATTTTTTCACTATACACACTCCATTTATTATTTTATATTTTCATTTTTCACTCTAAACTCAAAAACATAGATTATTATACATTTTATTTTCTTAAAGGCATTAGATTTATTATTTAAAAAAAGTATATTTTGTAACTAAAAGTCATAAAAGCATTAATGAAATTGTAAAATTATGATTTTAAAAGTGTGCAAAAATGTGTGCAGGAATTTACACGATTTTCTTTATCGTTTTGAAATATATTTTATTCTGTATAATCCGTATAATAAAATTTCATATATTACAGAATATGTGAAATTATTAGCTATATTAATTTTAAATGTACTATTATGTTGATATATTGTACTTTGTGTGATATAATTATGAGTAAATATTGTGTGTAAGTGTGTGCCAAACGGAGTGTAGTGTTTATGAACAGAGAAAAAACAGTTTACAACAGAATAATCAAGCGTATTTTAGATATTATCTGCTCGTTTATGGCGATTGTTTTTCTCTCAATAATTTACCTCCCGATTTGTGTAATTATCAAATGCACAAGCAAAGGCCCGATATTCTTTAAACAAAAGAGAGTGGGCAAGGATAAAAAGTATTTTAATATATTAAAATTCAGAACTATGAGAACGGATACTCCAAAGGATTGTCCTACTCATTTGCTCAAAAATCCTGACCAATATATCACCAAAGTCGGCAAGTTTTTAAGAAAGACCAGCTTGGATGAACTGCCGCAGATTTTTAATATTTTTAAGGGCGATATGACTGTAATCGGACCTCGCCCCGCTATTTGGAATCAGGACGATTTGATTGCCGAAAGAGATGAGTATAACATAAACAGCTTAAAACCCGGCTTGACAGGCTGGGCTCAGATAAACGGCAGAGATGAGCTGCCTATCCCTGTAAAGGTTCAGATGGATAAGGTGTATTATGATAATTTAAGCTTTGCCTTTGATGTAAAATGCCTGTTTATGACAATAGTCAGTGTGTTTAAACACGAAGGCGTAGTAGAGGGCGGAACGGGAGCTTTGTAAAATGAGCAGTAAAAAAAGAAAAATTTTGATTTTGACTAATCATTCATATATGCTCTACCGCTTCAGAAAAGAGCTAATTGAAGAATTGATGAAGAACAACGAGGTTGTACTCAGTATGCCTTTTGTTGGTCATCATGATGATTTTATGAATATGGGTTTGCGCTGCATTGAAACTAAAATGGAACGCAGAGGTATAAATCCTTTTACCGACTATGCTTTAATGCAGTTTTATAAGAAAATTCTCAAAGAAGAAAAGCCCGATTTGGTTGTTACATATTCTATTAAGCCAAATATTTACGGCGGTTTAATGTGCGCAAAGCTGAAAATTCCATTTTATGCCAATGTTCAGGGATTAGGAACAGCTTTTCAAAAAAAAGGACTTGCTCAGTTTGTAACTTTTTTATATAAAACCGCTTTTAAAAAGGTAGAAACCGTATTTTTTGAAAATCAGGTTAATGCTGATGAATTTACAAGCAGAAAAATAATTCCTGCTGAGAAAGAAACTGTACTCAATGGCGCAGGTATAAATTTAAAAACATATGAGTACAAGCTGTATCCGAATAATGAACCACCGAGATTTTTATATTTGGGCAGAATTATGAAAGAAAAGGGTATGGACGAGCTTTTTGATGCCTCGGAAAAACTGCATAATGACGGTGAAAAATTTGTTCTTGATTTAGTCGGCTTTTTTGAAGATGAATATAAAGAAAAAGTTGATGAGCTTGTTAAAAAGGGTATTGTGGATTTTCATGGCTTTCAGGAAGAACCAAGACCGTATTATGCTAAAGCTGACTGTGTTGTTATGCCGAGCTATCATGAGGGTATGAGCAATGTTAATCTTGAAGCCTCCGCTACCGGCAGACCTGTTATCACTACCGATATTCCGGGTTGCAGGGAATCTGTTGAAAACGAAAAAACAGGTTGGCTCTGCGAACCGAAAAATTCTGACAGCTTATATGAAAAGATGAAGGCTTTTTTGCATACAGAAAACTCTGTTCGTGAACAAATGGGCAAAACTGCCCGTAAAAAAATGGAAAATGAGTTTGATAAAAAGATTGTTGTAGAGCAGACAATAACAGCATTGGGCTTGAAGTGATAATCGTATATTGAGAGGATTATTATGATAAGAGTATTACAAATAGTTACATATATGGGCAGAGGCGGACTCGAAACTATGATAATGAATTATTATAGAAATATCGACCGCAATAAAGTACAATTTGATTTTCTGGTTCATCGTCAGGAGGAGGCAGATTATGATAAAGAAATACTTTCATTGGGCGGACATATTTATCGTATGCCAATGCTGAATCCCTTTTCTAAATCATATTTCAATGCCTTAGATTCCTTTTTTAAAACACATATGTATGATATAGTTCATTCTCATTTGGATTGTATGAGTGCTTATCCTCTCAAAATTGCAAAGAAAAACGGAGTTAAAATCAGAATAGCTCATTCACATAATAAAAGTCAGGATAAAAATTTAAAATATCCTATAAAATTATATTCTAAAAGGTTAATTCCTAAATACGCTACTCACTTGTTTTCTTGTGGAAAAGAGGCAGGTGATTGGATGTTTAACGGAAAGCCTTATACCATATTAAATAATGCAATAGATGCAATGATATATAGGTATAATCCAAAAATTCAAAATGAAATCAGAAACAGTCTTGATATTAATCATTCAGATTTTGTTGTTGGTCATGTAGGAAGATTTAATCCACAAAAAAACCATGGTTTTATTATTGATGTATTTAATGAGATTTACAAAAAAAATAATAAAGCTAAATTGATTCTTGTGGGAACAGGAAACGGTCAGCAGGAGATTATCAATAAGGTAAATAATCTCGGCTTGACTGACAATGTATTATTTTTAGGCAATCGCAGTGATGTAAACAGAGTGCTGCAAGCAATGGATGTATTTCTTTTTCCATCGCTTTATGAGGGTTTACCGCTTTCAATAGTTGAGGCTCAGGCAGCAGGTTTGCCGTGTGTAATATCTGATAATGTACCGCCTGAGTGTATAAAAACAGATAGAGTTTTTCATTATAGTTTAGAAAAACCTTTAGATTTTTGGGCGAATAAAATAATTGAGGCAGCACAAATTGAGAAAAAAGACACATATGATGAAATTGTAGCTTCCGGATTTGATATTAAAAATAATGCAAATAAACTGCAAAACTTTTACACTTCGTTTTGTTATGGAGAATGAAAATGGCAACTTTAACTGTATTTACACCATTATATAATAGAATAAATACTTTAAAAAGAACTTATGAAAGTTTAAAAAGACAAACATCCAAGGATTTTATTTGGCTTATAGTTGATGATGGTTCTACTGATAATCCATATGAGATTATAAAGGAATGGATTAAAATTAATAATGGCTTTGAAATAAAGTATGTTTACAAAGAAAACGGCGGAATGCATACAGCACATAACACAGCTTACGAAAATATTGATACGGAGCTTAATGTTTGTGTTGACTCTGATGATTATATGCCTGACAACGCAGTAGAATTGATTGTTAATTGCTGGAATGAGAATAAAAATAAGGGATATGCAGGTATAATTGCACTTGATTTTGCAGATTCAACTAAGAAAGTGATCGGCAAGGAATTACCGACCGACAAGGAAAGCACAACTTTAATGGGATATTATAACAACGGTGGCTTTGGTGACAAAAAGTTGATTTACAGAACCGATATAATCAAGGCTACTCCGCCTTATCCTGTTTTTGACAATGAAAAATATGTTGCTCTTGCTTATAAGTATCATTTAATAGATGAAAAATACGAATTGAAAATACTCAACGAATGTGTTTGTATTGTCGATTATCAGATGGACGGTTCGAGCACAAATATGTATAGACAATATGCTCGCAATCCAAAAGGCTTTGCGTTTTGGAGAAAGGAGCAGATGAAACATAGTATAAATATTAAGCAAAAATTCAAAGCCTGTATACACTATGTTTCAAGTTCATTGATTGCTAAAAACAAGCATTTTGTTAAGGAATCGCCTGAAAAGTTTTTAACGGTATTAAGCATTCCTATTGGGTATATTTTAAAGGTAATTGTTATGAAAAAATCAAAATCTTCTTATATGAAGGTTGAAGGGATTTAGCGAATGAATGTTTTTGTATATACAACAATATTAGTTTTAGTATTGTTCTATATTGGCAGAAAGCCACTTGATAAAAATACGACAATTGAAACAGAATTAACAAAAGTCAGAGATACTAATTTTTTGTTTTTCTTTTTGGGTACTCTTTTATTAGCATATGTTTCTGGTCAAAGATTTGAGTTTGGTGATACTGTAGCATATTTAGATTATTTCAATAAAGCTATGCCAATTGATGAGTGCATATCTTCTTTTTCAATTGGAAACGAATGGTTGTTTCAATTTTATATGTCGTTCATACATACTTATATATCTACTGACCCGAGAGTTTTTCTCGAAATAACTTCATTTATTACTATTTTTCCGTTAATGTATTTTTTGTATAATTACAGCGGTGATATGAAGTTTGCGTTTTACTTATTTGTGATGGCAGGCTGTTGGGAACATACTATGAACGGTTTAAGGCAGTATTTAGCTACTGCCTTAATTGTAGTTGTTTTTCCCTTGTTTGCAACGAGAAAATGGTATTTGTTTTTACCGATAGTTTTCGTTGCGGCACAAATACATACTTCTGCATATGTTTTATTGTTTTTGTATTTTATAGCAAATACAGAAGCATGTGGAAAGATGACAAAATTTATATTGGTTGTCGGTGTTTTAGTAGTAATAACTTCTCCTTTTACGGCGGGATTTGTCGATAATGTTTTATCAGGTTCTGATTACGGTGAAAGATATGCCGGACAAGAATGGAATTACAGCATAAATTTAGTTAGAGTGTTAGTAAGTGCCGTTCCTATTATACTTGCGTTTATTAACAGAGATTTGATGAAAAACAAATACAAATATTACAATATAGTTTTTAATATGGCGTTGTTTTTCACTGTATTTACAATGGCAGGTGTTTTCTCTGCAGTATATGCAAGATTTAATTTATACTTTGAAGTTTTTTCAGTTTTACTTTTAGTATGGAATGTAAATGAAATGGTAAAAGAGCCAAAATATTCTTGGATAAAGAATGCAGCGTGTATATGTTATGCATTGTATTTTATTTATCAGATAATTTTTACTTATGGATTAAGTTGGCATGAAGATTATTTGTTCTTTACTAATAATTATAATCAAGTATCATGGATATAGAAAGTATTTAGAGGTGAAATCATGAATAATATTTTTAGGTTTGATTATTATAGAATGACCGGTGATGTATATTCATTTTCTTTAAAAACAAAGTTAAAGCTATTATTATTTCATCAGCTAAAATTTGTGTATTTGTGGAGAAAGGTTAGTGAAAAAGGAAGTCCTATTAATAGAGTAAGACTTTATAGATTAACTAAAAAATACGGTTTAGAAATATCTTCGTTAGCCACAATAGGAAAAGGGTTATATTTGGGTCACCCTTATAATATTACTGTGGCAGCTGGCGTTGTAATTGGTGATAATGTTAATTTGCATAAAGGCTGCACAATAGGGAGAGAGAATAGAGGTAAAAGAGAAGGTGTGCCTAAAATTGGCAGCATGGTTTCTATTGGAATTAATTCGACTATTGTGGGAAATATCAACATAGGAAATGATGTGATGATAGCGCCTAATAGTTTTATAAATTTTGATATTCCTGACCATTCGGTTGTTATTGGTAATCCGGCAAGAATTTATCCCAAGGAATATGCAACTAAAAATTATGTCAACTTTTTAGTTTAATATTTTTAAATTTACGGAGAGTAAAATGATACCTAAAATTATACATTATTGCTGGTTTGGAAGAGGTGAAAAACCGGCAATGGTAAACAAATGCATCGAAAGCTGGAAAAAATATTGTCCTGACTATAAGATTATAGAATGGAATGAAGATAACTTTGATGTGTATCAAAACGCTTATACTAAATATTGCTATGATAATAAGAAATATGCGTTTTTGAGCGATTATGTAAGATTATTGGTAGTGTATCATGAAGGCGGAATTTATTATGATACTGATGTTGAACTAATTAAACCTATTGATAGTTTATTAAATAACAAGGCTTTTGTTGGTTTTGAGATTAATGAATTCGTTAATACAGGTATTGGCTTTGGCGCAGAAAAAAATAATTCAGCTATAAAATTGATGATAAATGAATACGATAAGCTTTTAGACGGAGAAAATGGTACTGTTGGTTGTCCAATTTTGAATACTGAGGCAATTAAAAAAATCGGACTAAAACTTAATGGTGAAACTCAATATTTAGGCGAAATAACTGTTTATTCTTCTGACTATTTTAATCCGTATGATGCTCCCACAGGAGTATTGTCAAAAACATGTAACACCTACTCAATTCACTGGTTTTCGGCTTCTTGGATGAGTAAAAATAAAAGGTTAAGATGTGCTATTATGAAACCAATACATAGAATGTTAAGAAAGTGGAATTAAAATGGGAAAAAATATAATGAATGTTTTGTTTTCAAGTGATGATAAATATGCACAACATCTTGGCGTAGCAATTTATTCACTTTTGGAACATAACACAGCGTTTAACAAAATTACAATTTATATTGTAGATAATGATATATCTGATATTAATAAACAGAAACTAAATAAAACTGCTGATGAGTTTGATAATGCGGAAATTATTTTTCTGCCATTTAATAAATGGAAAAATAAGCTTCATCTAAATATGAAATGGGATATTTCTATTTCTTCTTATGCTCGTCTTTTTATTGCGGATATGTTGCCTGATGATATTGATCAAGTTTTGTATATGGACTGTGATGTGATAATCTGTGAATCTTTAGAAAATTTGTGGAATACAGATTTAAATAATAATGTTTTAGGTGCAGTTCAAGATACTGTTAATGATAAAACAAAAGAAGCTGTTGGGCTATTGCCGGAGGATAAATATTTTAATGCTGGAATTTTGTTAATAGATTTAAAAAAGTGGCGCAAACAGAATATTGGAATAAAATGTTTAAAGTTTATAGAAGAGAAAAACGGTTCGGTAACTCATCATGATCAAGGTACACTTAATGGTATCCTTAATGGGAAATGGTATAGACTTCCGTTAAAATATAATTTGATGACGATACATTATATATTTAATTATAGAAAAAATAAGAAATATTTTAAAGATCATTCAAATTTTTATTTATATGACGATATTGAAAATGCAAAATTGCATCCTGCCATTTTGCATTATGTTCCAAGTTTTACTACAAGGCCATGGGTTAGTAACTGTAAGCATCCTAAGAAAAATTTATATTGGAATATAATTTCTAAAACTCCTTGGATTGATGCAAAACCCGAGAAAGACAAATCAAAATGGTATGTAAAATTAATTAATTTTCGATATAGAAAACTATATTGGTAGGGGTGTAGTTAAAAGTGGAAAAAAATAACTCTTTTAGACACTGCAGTTGGATAACAAATAAAGGTGATGATATTATTATGCAATGTGTCAAGGAGGAATTAAAAGATATTATTTGTAATTATTTTACTCTTAGTATACCAACACATTTATGTGCATTTAATACTTTGGATGTTTAGGAAATCTTCCAGATTCAGTTTCTGAAGTTGCTTCATCAAAATATAAGTTTGTTTGTGAAACTAATTTATTATCTGGCAATATGTTGCATCGAACAAATCAATGGGATATTAATATATTAAATTGCAAACCTATTGTAGGAAGCATTTTGGTAGGTGTAGGTGGTGCACCAAAAAGCAGATTGGTATACAAGGAAACTTTACAAAAAGGTTTTGTCTGATAAATATATTCATAGCGTAAGAGATAAAAATGCTCAAAAATTATTAATTAGTTTAGGATTAAAATGTGAATATACAGGATGTGTTACCATGTGGAAACTTACACCTGAATTTTGTAATAGTATTCCAAATGAAAAACATAAAAAATTCGTTTTTACTTTAACTGACTATAATCGCAATCCGGAAAAAGATATAAAAATGATTGAAACGATAAAAAGGAATTATAAAAATATTTTCTTTTGGATACAAGGTGCACATGATTTAGAATATCTTAAAGAAATTACAGATATAAAAAATATTTCAATAATACAGCCGAATATTAAAGAATACAGTAATATATTAAATGATAGTATTGATTATATAGGAACTAGATTACATGCTGGAATTTTTGCTATGAGACATAAAGTACGCTCTATTATAATCCGTGTAGATTCTAGAATGGATGTAATGTCTGAATGTATTCCCAATAATACGATTTCACGAATGAATATGGAAAAATTAGATAATATGATTAACAATTCAATTGAAACAAAATGCAATATTAATTTTAACGCTATTGAGCGATGGAAACAACAGTTTGAGTAAGTAAAATCAATGTTATGTAAATTTCTTAATGAGGTTTTTGTATGAAAAAACAAATATTAATTATACATTCAAATATGGAACTTGGCGGAGCTGAAACAAGCTTATTGGGATTATTGGATTCAATTGACTATTCAAAATATGAAGTAAGTTTATTTTTGTATTCTCATACTGGAGAATTAATGCAATTTTTAAATAAAAATGTAAAACTTATTAGTGAATCAAAAAAATATAAGGCTTTAACAACATCCATTGCTGATGACATAAAGAACAGATGCTTTATTATTGCACTATTAAGATGTTATGCTAAAATAATAAGCAAAATGTCAAATGGAAGTTTACATCTTCCTCATAATTATAAACAATACTTTCATAAATTATGTGTTCGCGATTTACCTCGTATTAAAGGAAAATATGATTTAGCAATTAGTTTTAATGATCCTCACTACATAATAGGAAAAAAAGTAGACTCTAAAATAAAATTATCTTGGTTTCATACTGATGCATCTAGAATAGGTTTTTGTGAGAAATTTGAAAAAGAGATGTGGGAAATGTCTGATTATGTAGTGAATGTTTCAGAAAATTGTAAAAATGAATTTGACAAAGTTCACTCTTACTTAAATAATCAATCAATAGTAATTGAAAATATTTTGTCAAAATATTTTCTTTTTAATCAATCAAAAAAATTACAATACGAGATAAGTGCTGATTCCTCTGATTCAATAAACTTATTATCAATCGGTAGATTTTGTGAAGCTAAAAATTTTGATAATATCCCTGCAATATGTAAACTTATACGAGAAAAAGGGTTAAATATAAAATGGTATTTAATTGGTTATGGCACAGATGAGGAAATTATCAGAAGTAAAATAAAAGAATTTGATATGGAAGATAATGTTATTATTCTTGGCAAAAAAATAAATCCATATCCATACATAAAAAATTGTGATTTATATGTACAGCCGTCAAGATATGAGGGAAAAGCTGTAACCGTTCGTGAAGCTCAAATGCTTTGCAAACCGGTTGCTATTACAAATTTCGCTACATCATCAAGTCAATTGAAAGACGGTTATGATGGTATTATAGTTCCTATGGATAATCAAGGATGTGCAGATGGCATAGCAAAGTTATTAAATAATAAAGTACTTATGCAACAGCTTTCTGAAAATTGTGCTGAAAATGATTATTCAAATTCTCAAGAAATAAATAAAATATATGAAATTATTGAAAATAGTTAATTATGTGTTAGGATATTTTTATGAATAAAGTTAAAGTTAGTGTTGTAGTTCCCGTATATAAAGTTGAAAAATATTTAAAAAGATGTGTAGATTCTATTTTAAATCAAACTCTAAAAGAAATAGAAATAATTTTAGTGGATGATGGTTCTCCAGATAAATGTGGTGAAATTTGCGATTCTTTTGCAGAAATTGATAACAGAATTAAAGTTGTACATAAATCTAATGGTGGATTAAGTAGTGCCAGAAATGCTGGAATCAATGTTGCTTCAGGTGAATATATTGGTTTTGTCGATTCTGATGATGACATAGATATTAATATGTATGAAAAAATGTATAGCGCAGCACTAAAACACAAAGTTGACTTTGTTATGTGCGACTATCAACGAATCTTAGAAAATAATAACAGCTTTAACAAATCGCTTAGTATTGATTCAGGCTTTTATGATAAAGAAAAGATAAAAAAGGATATTTTCCCATCTTTAATTATGGGAAGTAATATTGATTATGGACCTTTATTGTCTGTTTGGCACTGCTTATATAAGCGTCAGTTTTTAGCTGATAATTCTATTACTTTCGCAAATGATGTAAAATGGTCGGAAGATAATTTGTTTAGTGCTATTGTCGGATATAAATGTAATAGCTTTTACTATTTAAAAACTGAATATTTATATCATTATTATTCCAATCCGGGAACTATCACAACTTCATATAGAGCCGGAGCATGGAATGTTTATTGCAAAATGAATGAGTATTTACATAATTTTTTTGATTTGATTACTGATTATGATTTTTCACAGCAATTGAAAATACATATGTTATATTATGCATGTAATTGTTTGGGAATGGCCTCAAAGCTGCCTGAAGAAAAAGCACTGCAAGAAATGAATATTGTTTTAAAATCCAAAGAGTTGAAAAAAGCTTTTGAAAATTTACATTTATCAAATGTTTCAGCAAAACTTAGACTTCAACTCTTTCTAATGAAACATAGAAAGGCTAAAGTGCTATATAAAATATATAACAAGTAAAAGGACGAAAAAATGGCTGCAGTTTCAATTATTATGCCTGTATATAATAAAGAGAAATATATAGAAAGGGCTATACAATCAATTATCGGTCAAAATTTTAAAGAATGGGAATTAATAATTGTAGATGACGGTTCAATAGATAAGTCGCTTAGCTTATGTAAAAAGTATGAAAATGAAAAAATAAAAGTTATAAGTATTGAAAATAACGGTGTTTCTAATGCAAGAAACATTGGTTTGAATATGTCTTGTGGCGATTTTGTAACTTTTATTGATGCTGATGATTATGTAGCAAGTGATTATTTGGAAAATTTGTATCAGCCACAGTATGATTTTATAATTTCAGGTTTATCAAAAGTAAGTAAGAACAGTGAACTGATAGATACAATTAAACCTCTTAACAATGGTGTAATCAAAATAGATGATATATGTGAAAATTTTTATAAAGAACAGATGGACACCGGTATTTATGGATTTGTGGCAGGTAAATGTATTAGAAAAAGTATTATAACTGATAATAGTATTTCATTTGACAAAAGTATAAACTTAGCAGAGGATTATGATTTTTTCCTTAAAATTTATAATAAATTAGATAGTATACTATTTTTAGATTATTCCGGATATTTTTATTTAATCGGTACAGACAATTCCGCCATTGGTATGTCTGATAAAAAAATTGATTTTATAAAGCAAATTGAAATACAAAATAAAACAAGAACTTTTTTGGAAAATCACAACTCTTTTGGAGAAAATGAAAAAAATCTATATATGAAAAGAGTTGCCGGATACATATACACAATATTAATTAATTGTAACTGTAATTCATATAAATCATATTTATCTGATTATAAACGATTAAAAAATACTATCCAAAGAGTTAATCCCAAAGAAGTAAATTCAATATTAATAAAAGTTATTTTATGTTTATATAATAAAAACAAATATAGTCTTATTTTTATCTTATTAAAAATAAGAAGAAAACTGGGTAGATAATATGAAAGTAGTAATGTATGTTCATGGTGGAAGTGAAAACCACGGCTGTGAAGCTATAATAAGATCAACTGCAAGGTTACTTGACTTAGATTCAAAGCAGTCTGTACTTTTATCGTATAATCAATCTGAAGATTTGCATTATGGCTTAGATTCGGTTGTAAGTATTAATCAAGAAATAAATGCTATTAATAAAAAATCGTTTGATTTTATTAAGGCATATTTTATGCAGAAACTTTTTAACAAGCATTATTATGTAGATGCCTTGTTACATAAATTATCAATTAACTCAATTAATAATATGGATTTTGGCTTGTTTGTCGGTGGAGATAATTATTGCTATTCTGATGCTGAAGTTTATCCTGTTGTAAATAAATTAATTAGAAAGAAAGTAAAAAAACTTGTTTTATGGGGTACTTCTGTTGAACCTTCTGTTTTGGAAAAGAGAAGTATAAAAAAAGATATTAAAAAATTTGATTTAATTGTAGCTCGAGAAAGTATATCATACGATGCTTTAAAAAAAGTTAATTCTCATACATTATTATTACCTGATCCTGCTTTTTTTCTTAACATCGAGAGAACGGAATTACCGAAAAATTTTATAAAGGGCAACACAATAGGTATCAATATTAGTCCGATGATTCTTGAATATGAAAAAAATCAAGGTAAAACTATTGAAAATTATGAATATTTAATTAATTATATCATAGAACAAACAGATTATAATATAGCTTTAATTCCGCATGTTGTATGGGATTCAAATGATGATAGAAAAGTCTTGCGTATGTTATGTGATAAAATATCTCGTAAAGATAGAATTTGCATTGTAGATGATCATAATTGTATGCAGCAAAAGTATATTATAAGCCAATGTTCTTACTTTATTGGAGCAAGAACTCATGCGACAATTGCTGCGTATTCCACCTGTGTTCCAACATTAGTAGTTGGATATTCCGTAAAAGCCAAGGGTATTGCAAAGGACTTATTTGGAACATATGAAAACTATGTTATTCCTGTACAAGAACTAAAAGAACAAAGCGATTTACTGAATTCTTTTTTATGGTTGAGAAAAAACAGTGAAAGAATTAAAAATGAGCTAAAAAATAAGACTAAAGAGTATTCCGCCCTAAAAAATGAGTATCTGAAAGGATTAGTTAATGATTAAAGCTGAAAAATCAAATTCACTTATAACTGTAATAATACCTGTTTATAATGTAGAAAATAATATTTCTCATTGCATAGAATCAGTATTGAAACAGACTTATAAAAACCTCGAAATATTAATCATAGATGACGGGTCAACTGATAATAGCTATAACATATGTCAAAAATATGCTGATAAAGACAAGAGAATAAAAGTGATACACCAGACTAATCAAGGTATTGCCACTGTTCGTAATGCAGGAGTTAAATTAGCTAAGGGTGATTATTTATTTTGGATTGACAGTGATGATTATATAAAAGAAAATATAATAGAAAGATTATATGAAAATTTGGTTGCTTATGATGCAGATATTTCTATATGCGATTTTATAAAAGGCAGTGAAATAAATTATATCTTTCCTGAGGAAAATAATTTCACTGTTGAATGTTTTAGTAACCAGCATGGATTAGAACTAATTTATAAAAATGATCACTATTCATTTATTATGGCTGCATCTTGGGCTAAACTTATAAAAAAAGAGTTATATAATGGTTTATCATATCCTGATGGTAAAATATTTGAAGATATATATATAAGTCATCATTTGATAAATAAATGTAAAAAAATTGTATTTACAAATGAAGTGATGTATTATTACTATCAATGGCCCGAAAGTATACTTGGAAAGCAATTATATATTGAAAAGCTCGATTATTTAGGTGCTTTTGAAGAAAGAATAGATTTTTTTAAAAAGTTAAAGTATGACGATCTTGTTCAAAAAGCGTACCTTCAATATTTACATTCTCTTATGTGGGAGTATTCCAGAGCTAAAGATATTTTAAAAGACAAATCTATGGTTAAATACATTGTAAGCCAATACAGAAAGTATTATAGATTTGGTATAAGTAATCCGGTGTATAAACATGAAACTAAAAGTTATATGTTCTTGTTTTATTTATCACCTTATATTACTGATATATGCGGCAAAATAAAAAACAAATTGAAAGGTTAATAAATATGGATATGCCTTTGGTAAGTATAGTTACACCTTGCTATAACGGTGAAAAATATATTGAAAGATTTTTTCACTCTATATTGGCGCAGAAATATAAAAATTTACAATTAATTTTTGTAAATGACGGTTCAACAGACAGCACAGTTGAGATTGCACAATCATACAAAGAACAATTTATTTCTTCTCATATTGATTTTATAATTTTATCCCAAGATAATAATGGACAGGCCTCGGCTCTTAACAGAGGTTTGAAAAAAGTAAGAGGCAAATATCTTTTATGTATGGACTCAGATGACTCTTTATCAGAAAATTATATAAATGAACCGGTAAAACTTATGGAAAATGATAAAAATTTAGCTTATTGTCATGGCAACGCTTGTTACATAGATAATGATGGTAATACATTAAAGTATTTTGAAAAAAGAAATTCTCAAAATTTTAAAGATATGTTTTATGATATAGTTTTTCATCCACAAAAAGTCTTTTTTTCCGGTTATTTAGTAAGAACCGAGTTTTTAGATTGCGTTGTTAAAGACAGAGAAATTTACACCGGTAAGGGTGGGCAGAATGTTCAGATTTTGTTGCCATTAGCATGGTATTATGGAGAACCGGCTTTTATTGATAATATAACATATAATTATTATATAATTAGCACTAGCCATTCCCATAGTCAGAACACTTCTGAAAAAGTAATTGAGCAGTTAGAAAATTATAAAAAAATTTTAATATCAACAATAACAATGATGTCTATTTCTACGGATGAGAAAAATTCAATAGTAAAAGACATAGATAAACATTATACAAAATTATGTTTTGGAAATGCAGTAGATACAAAAAAATCCACCTTGATAAAAAAGTATTATAATGAATTGAAATTACAAAAATCTTTGACTATGAGAGAAAGACTTTTAAAGTTGAAATATTGTAATTTGATAAAAGGATAAATATCAATGTATAGTATAATTTATAATTTGTATTTTTGTATAAAAAGATATCAAAAAAGATTAATTGAAAAGAATAAAAAACAAAGTAACTTATGTAATAAAATAATAGGTTATATAGAAGCTTATTATAATATTTATTGGGTAAAAAAGATCAGAAAAAAATATAGTTTTTCTTGTATAAATAATAACAAACAAAGGGACAAAAAAATAATTGTTTCTTTGACATCTTTTCCAAAAAGAATTGATACCGTTTGGATTACAATAGTAACATTGCTAAATCAAAGTTTAAAGCCTGACAAAATTATTCTTTGGCTGGCCAAGGAGCAGTTTAATGGAATTAACAGTTTACCGGAAAATCTTACAAAATTGCAAAAATATGGGTTACAAATTCGATTTTGCGATGATTTAAGAAGTCATAAGAAGTATTATTATACAATGCTGGAAAATCCTGAAGATATAGTAATATTATTTGATGATGATATGTTTTATCCCAAAAACACAATAAAAAAGCTATATGAGTTACATAAGAGGTTTCCAAATGATATTTGTGCTATCAATACTCAGGTAATGAATGGTGGCTTTGAAAGTATGCCGTCTACTTGGAGAAATCCGTATATTAAAGAGAAAGTTATTACTTCTGATAAGGTGCAGATTTTTACCGGCAGTGGGTCACTTTTTCCACCATACTCACTGGATTCTGAAGTTTTCAATAAGGATGCAATATTAAAATTGTGCCCTTATGCGGATGATTTGTGGCTTACTTTTATGGCATATAAAAACAACACAAAAATTTCTTCAATTAGTAAATGGAGAAGTTTTCCTATAACTATTTACAACACAGAAGAAGAAAGCTTGTGGTACATTAATTCTGAAGGTGGTCAGAATGATGAGCAATGGGTCAATCTTTTAAATAATTATAAATCAGAGGTAATATGAGTTTAATTAATAAAATACGATTTATTCATCAAATTTCATTTTTTAAATATATATATTTTAATTATATTTCAAAGAATATA